>ENA-UOTZ01002222-UOTZ01002222.1-compost-metagenome-genome-assembly--contig:-NODE-2222-length-10616-cov-6.904355_pt1 | contig 10616 bp, 14 predicted proteins | sample MGYA00238144_ERZ746983 | MGnify/ENA primary metagenome ERZ746983 (study PRJEB28759, sample SAMN06268863) | compost metagenome | isolation source: single cell | place: USA: California, Emeryville, Joint...
TCAGGGAACGGAAGCAATTCCTCGATTCTAACAATGGCGGTTTTCTTATCCAAAGCTTCGTTTTCTTTGAGTAAAGCTTGGATATCATAGCTGATTTTTCCGCGTAGATTTTTTCTCTCTTTTGGAAGAGCGAGTCGGTGGCATGGCATCATCGGAGTCGGATAATAGGCTGTCGTGATCGAAAAATTTCTCGGCTTTTTGCTCGAGGTAGGATTTTTGATGGGTGGTTCTCTCTGACATGCGAATAAATTAATTTGTTTGAATTATTTTCAGTTAATTCGACTACTGAAGTGAAATCTTCACTGCAGCCTGTTGTTGCTTAAATTCCTAACTTTCATAAGGCAAGAAGCCATAGGTGCCCAAGGAAGAGAGATTGTGCAAAAAAAAAAGCATGAACTTTTTAATTTTCTCAGTGATATGTGATAATATGGTTAATTTTTCATCGTGAGGCTGGGATTCTGTTCAAATAAAATCCTCATCGATAAAATATTTATTCCGAAAGATTTGATCGAAAATGGCAACAACAGAAGCTCAAAGCAACCAAAGAAAGCTGATGACGGTCAAAGCGCTTAGCGCTGATGGTATCAGAAAGTTAGTGGAGGAAAGACGTGGGGATCAAATCGTTCAAGTCCTTCGGATCCTTGAATGTAGTGCAGCTAGAGATTCCTGGATGTAATTCTCACGATTCATGCTTTTGCTGATGATGATTTGCATTTAAGTGTTGAAATTTCGGATGGATTCAGTAAAATAACAGCCCTGTTTATCCAAGACGGAGCAAAGATGATCAATACTGGTAAGCTTGGGACGATACAATCTATCTAATTGAGATAAATTAGGGGCGATCAAGCCGTATGGTATGGTCAGAATCATTGAAGCGGAACCCGCTTTCGATAGAGGAACCGTGTCGCAGTAAATCGTCGAAATAAGAGCATACAATTGAAATTCTTTGATCTTATTAATTAGTTTGATTGTCAAAAGATCAAGAATTGAGCAAAGACAGCATAAAGGAGTTGTTGGAAAGCCAGTGGACTTTCATTTCTATCAATCAACGGTATATCAGCGCTCTTTGAAAGCTCTTTATTCATTATAAACTTTAGGGGTATAAAAGCTATGGTGGTAGTAATAAAACTTCTGATCTCGAAACATCACCTGAAATTGATCCCGTCATTGAAAAAAGTCATGGTGTTTTGGCGCTGATGAATCTCAGCTTTTCGATGACGATGGGTGCAGTGGCCTCTATCTTCGTAAAAAAATACAAGAAAGCCATTCTCGGCGGAGTTGGATTCCTCACAGTCCTATCTGGCTTCCTCAGCTACCATGGAATCATTGCCATCAGGTTGGACGCTTTCAAGCGCATAGCCAGGAAGAGAAGGTTGATTAATTTCCTTGCGTTTGGACCTCCTGGATTCGCACTAGGTTTCTATCTTGGCATCAAGAACGAATTCTATAATTTCCTCAAGTAGCCGATTGCCAATTCGTAATGTTTGTAATTTGACGCCTATTGCATCTTTTATAAATGAACCATTCAATTATATCACTTATTGTTTGATTATTTGAGCAAAAAAGTGAAGTAATTTAGAGTCATTAGTCCAAATCAAAAAAAAAAAAGTTCCGCATCCGGGACTCGAACCCGGGTCCCCAGGGTGAGAGCCTGATATCCTAACCAGCTAGACTAATGCGGATTGACATAAGACTAAATCACATTGTCTTAGTTCAAACTTGCCATCAAGCAAAAACGCGCGAATTACTCAAAACGAAAGCGTCCTTATCGTAACCATCCAGTCATGCTATGAGCAAAAAACTCAACATGATGTAATAGCAAGGGAGAGGTTTGCCTCTATCGTCGAATCTATCGTAAGATTTTTATGGTAATTGCTGGAGATCTATCCGTTCTCATTAACTTTCTTAAAAATGTTCATTATATCAATTGATTAAATAAGAAGTTAGTGCAAATTTGCCATTTTTCTTATCTTATATGTGAATATTAATCTCTATCTATCTATAGCTTATTTTTTAAAGTGCTGAACAGAGCGGTCACTTCTTCTTTATGGCGGTTCACCGCACCGGTGGCAACCGTAGCAATGCTTCTTCTCGCAATAGCTTCGAAGTTGTTGAGGTCGAAGTTCAGCTCAGTCAATATTCTTTCAATATGTGGCTCAGCGAACGCGAAGCCTCCGGCATTATAAGGCTCTTCTTGGAACCAAATAACCTGTTTTTTTAAAAAAAAATCTTATTTTTGGAAACCTATAATTTTCAATATATACCTTCTTCAGGCCCGTGAATTGCGAGAGTTGGTCTTTCAGCAATGGCTCAGGGAACGGAAGCAATTCCTCGATTCTAACAATGGCGGTTTTCTTATCCAAAGCTTCGTTTTCTTTGAGTAAAGCGTGAATATCATAGCTGATTTTTCCACTGCAGAGAATCGCAACAGAGACATCTCCATTGCCGCTTCCTTCATGCTTCGTCGTGATAATCGGCTTAAAGCTGCTGTTAGGACCCATATCTTCCAGCTTGGACTTCGCTTGAGGAAGTCTCAACACTAAGGGATGAAAAATAATTTAGAAAACCTAAACTCTCAAAGGAAGCTTACAGATCTTAGGGGCGGCAACAACAAGTGGTTTTCTGTAGTTTCTCTTCATTTGTCTTCTCAACAAATGGAAGTAGTTGGCTGGAGTGCTGGGGTTCGCCACCTGATAGTTGGTATCCTGGTGATTCTCATAGAAGAACTCGTCGCCGACTCTCAGTTCTCTTCTTCTCTGCTCCTGTGGCTTGTATTTGAGTCTTCGATAGATACCATCAGTTGCACCAGTCTGCAAAAATCTCTCTATTCTACAGCTTGAATGCTCTGGGCCTGTACCATCAAATCCGTGAGGCAGCAGCAAGGTGAGACCGGTTTGACGCATCCATTTAGCCTCACTGCCAGAGAAATACGTGTCGATTGTTTGCTGCGCGGTGTTGAAGAAATCACCGAACTGAGCCTCCCAAATCACCATATTCTGAGGGTTTTCAATGCTATAGCCGTACTCGTAGGAAATCGCGGCGTTTTCGGTCAGAGGGGTATTTACAAGATCAAATCGAGACTTTAAAGCGTTCTTTCTGACGTACTCTTTCAGCGGGTAGTACTTCGCCTCAGTTTTAACATCAGTCAGTCCGAGATGTCTCTGACTGAAGGTTCCTCTCTCAACGTCTTCACCGCTGAGTCTGACGTTAAAACCGTCCTTGAGAAGCGTTCCGAAGGCAATGGCTTCAGCTGTGGCCCAATCAACTGAATTCTTCTCGATTTGGGCGACTCTTTGACTGAGGTGGAATTTCTGAATACGAGGATGAGGGTGGAAGTCCTTTGGAACATCAACTGACGCCAAGCCAGCTTCCTTTATATCTTCCATAGAAGCCTCAGTAGGTTGGTCCTTTCCGAATTGCGAGAAGTCCATTGCGCTCCATTTGTGTGTCAGTGTCCTGTTCGACTTCGTCTTTGGGTCTCTTACGTTTTCTAGAGTACGCTTGACGGTATCCTTAGCTTTGTACTCTTCCTCTAAGTGCTTCGAGAGTCTTTCGTGGATCTTTGTCAATTCTTCTGGCTTTACAACGCCGTCTTCGACTAATTTGTTGTGGTATTTCATTGGAGTAGAAACTTGAACTTTTCGGATTTGGCTGCGTGGAAAATGTCGTTAGATAACTGTATTTGTAAAGAGTGCACATACTGGTACATCAGCGGTTGGGTAAATTCAGGCTCGTCGACTTCGTTGTGTCCGTACTTTCTATAGCCTGATGAGAGTAGTTATAGATGCGAGGTAGAGAATGCAAATTTTACAGATCAGGTCAATGAAAAAGTCTTTGTTGAATTTGGTTTTGTATTCCATAGCGAGCTTGCAGACTCTGAAAATGTCTTCAGGACTCGATCCATTGACGTGGATAATCGGGAACTCGTAGCCTTTAGCAATGCATGATCTAACATCGCAATTTACTATTTAACGATATAAAAAGTTGTGTAGAATTACGAATATTTTGAGGAACGACCGTCCTTTGGCGTGGTTGTGTACCCAATTTGGTTATTGCAGATAATATGAACGGTTCCATTCACAGTGAAGCCCTTGACTTTCGCGAGTGAAAACCCTTCATAAACGATTCCTTGAACAGCGAACGCAGCGTCTCCGTGAACTTGCACGTTGAGGGCCTTATCAGGATTTTGATAATCATCCTGCTTGGCTCTAGTTTTGCCCATAGAGACGGCATTTTGAGCTTCCAGATGAGAAGGATTATGCAGCATTGTCACCTGAATTTCTTTCTCATCACTAGCTGATCCGGCTAATTTGAAAGGAATCATGAATAGTGAAGGGCAGGAGTATTTACTTCGATATAATTTTTTATTCGAGCAAGCGATATGCGAGACGACATCGTCAACAAGAGTGTAAATCTCTTCTGGCATGTCATTCTTTCCAGCGATTTTGTAGAGCATGTCTCTGACTGGATAGTCCAACAAGCCGACCAGGACGTTTAATCTGCCTCTATGTGGAATTCCGAGGACAACATCCGAGAATCCTGCGGCTGAAGCCCGAGCGAATATGGTATTTAACGCCACCATGAGTCCCTCAGCGCCTTCACCGGAATATCTTTTGAAAGTTTCGAATTTCTTCTGCAAAAACTGGTCGAAATACTATCAAATTCATATAGTATAAGCCTCAAAAGCGATGAAAAAGTTGCGAACCTCGCTCATGAGAAGCAAATAGTGCATGTTAAGTTTTTCTGATTTCGATAACTCCTGGGTATAGATGCTTTCTAATCGATTGTAGAGCCATTGACGTTCTTCCGCCGACTGGATATGCTCAAATTCAACGCCAACGTTTTCCGCGTAGACTTTGTGTAAGAATTTGTTGAGGTTTTCAACTGAATCCGCCTTGAGGTTGGAAAGAGTCTCAGAAAGATGGATTTCATCAGGCACGCTGTCTTGAGGTTGAATGCCGAACTTGGTCAGGTCAGGAAGCTTGTTCCTAAGGTCGATTGAATGAATTCGTTTGCTTGACAGGGAAAATTACCTCTTTAGAAGTCCAAGAGGGTCAATAGTTGCATAATTGTGACCATGCTTTCTCAAAAAATAAATGTAATTTTCAAGTTCGTTTTTCGGTTGGAAATGCTCCTCGTGCTCCTTGAAGATGAGGAGATCGCCGTAGTAATTTTTGCTGGCGAATCTGTAACTTGAGGTTTGGAGGAGGTTGACTTGCTTTGAAAATAGCTTTTTGCTAAACTTGAGCATATCGGAAATATCCTACTTGTTTGTTAAATAATTTTTTATCTTTCGACAAATAAATTCGGAAGAATTCGAAGAAACGGCTTTTGAGTCTCAATTCTTTAAAAGTGGGTGTTATGTAATTTCGTAGTGCAAATTTCCATTTAGATTAATGCTCCGATGAAGTGTTATAAGTAGCTGGAATAAGAATCCAACGTAAATGGCGTACCAGTTAGACTGTTAGTTTTTTATTTTGAAAAGATTTAATAGAATCAATCAGATATATATATAATCTCATAACAATGTAGGATGTGCAGTCGAGAGTTTGCTTGGAAATACTATATTGCTTAAATTTAACAAGAAATCAAAGGAGAAGCTTCGGAATAAATAACAAACTAATTGAATGCAAAAAGGTCTATTATTGACCCTCATTCGAGAACACATTCATCCTCAAGTAGTCCCATATACGCCGCTTTTCCGGGTAAGCTTTCATCCAAAACCTTCTGCCAGAACATCCCGCTTCTCAGCGTAAACTCAGGTTCCAAAGAGTTTTTGGTAGCCTTCACGAACGCTTCTTTATCCTCTGGAGTGATGTTAATTTCTGTTTTAGCGTGTAATTGAGTAAAATATTTCCCGACGACTCCAAATAATCGTTTCATTTTGCTTCTGAGGTACGTATATTCAATTTCGAGCATTTCCTTCAGCAGCTCGATGAACGCCTGATTGTTTAAAGCGCTGTTTCCGACAAGTTTTGGAGATCCATTCACTTCCAGAAGCCAGAGGTTGAGGTCATCATCAAGCATGAAATCGACTCCAAACATTTCGAAAACACCGGAATGATTCCAGAAACCATGACTGCTCATCTTCACTAAATGAATAAGTGCTTTTTTCATCGCCGGACGCAGATAGCTCTCAATCCAATTGAGATCCGGAATTTTCCCCTTCAGGAGAAGTCAGCAACAAGAAGTGTAAAAAATTTACCGCTTTATGGAGAAACTCCTCCAATTGGGAAAGTGTCCAGGTCTGGTACTTATCAAGCTCAGCCGCCAGTGTTTGATTCATTATCGTACTCACTTTTATGTTGTTTAAGTGTGCACTTGATAAGTGTGCGGATTTCTTAAAGAAAAACGTTATAAAGAGTCACAGGAGTAAAACTTACATCTGAAGAATCCGCATCATAGGCTTCCAAAGAAACTCGAAGAAATCCATCGTGATAATACACAATCAGAGGGTTGACTGAAGCAACGAGCATGTATGCACGGATATCGAATTTATTCTGTTGATCAAGTAGTAGCGGATTCTGAATGTATTTCTGAACTAATCTCGTCTCTTGGATAGTTCCACAAATAGATCCATTAAGATATCGCCTTCTTAGCTTCTGCTCCTCTACGTCGTCAAAAAGCTGGACGCCTTCGGTTTTATGTTTGCCGTAGCCTTCTTTTAACAAATAATTTATAGGATGCTGCTTCTTTGCAGCGAAATAACTTTCTTCGTTTATTTCATTGAAGAACTGCGCGCATTCATTCGCATCTATTATTGTATATCATTAATTAAGTAAGGCGTTTGGTTGAGATTGATTCTCACTGTCAAGGCGGTAAGAATAAGGGAAAAGCATGCTCTTGTTAAAGCAATGTGGCTTTGAACTGTAAGTTTGATAATAATCACTGCGAAGTACAGTTAGATTAGGCTATGTGAATTGTGGACATGCTTACTTAACAGAGCCTGCGAGCAATGACTTGTGCGTTAAGACTCTGCTTCCAGGAATATGATTGTAGAGCTGTGCAGCACCTAACACCGAGAATATTGCTAAAACATGTTTTCGATGAGATTTTACATAAAAATTGCTTTCCAGCCTCATGGTAAAAATGAAAATCAACTTTTTTTGTAAAAAACATCGTTGCTTTTATATCAAGATCGTATAGAGGGTCTCGATATCCTTCCATTACAATCCTAATTTGAGGCATGAGATCTGTGCCTGTTTTCGAAATAACATCTTTTCTGACCAAATCTGGAAAATATTCATTGATAATATTGTTAAAGTCAGAAATTGAGCTTACCTGAAGCGAAATCAGAGATGAAATTCATCTGATCAAAGACATTGGAAGGATTGAAATAGTTATATAAATCAGCGTAATCACAATAGCCGGGATTCTTCTTCAGACCACTATGTGGAGAATCATAAAACGGCTTTCCTTTCTTGCTCTCTTCGAAAAATTCTGAGTCGATTTCTTTATAGTATCCAAATTTCCTAAAAGGATTGGTATTGCTCGTACGCTCTTGATATATTCCCAAAGACTCATTTAGTCCTTTATATTTTTTCGCTAGTCGAATAATAGCATCATTCGAGGGCCTATCACCAACTATGTGAGACTTCTGAGGACTACTACTGCCATTAGTCTGAACACGTGACGGCTGGTTCTGTTTGTTATCGGCCATATCACCGTTTTTATTATCGTTATGGTCTATTGAGATCACATTTAAGTCGATCGTGAACCCTGCAGTAGTGTCTTGCGGAATATCAGAATTGGCAACTTCAATTTTTGGTAGGTTGATTGCATTGCTGTTTCTGCTCTTCTCGGTCCGATTGGGTTTATCTTGTTGACGTAGCCTGCTAGAATGTTTGTCTCCCCGTTCAGATTCCTGTTTATTTGAAACTAAAGGAAAAGATAAGCATATGGATACAAGAAATAAGCTTGGTTGTGAAACGGAACTGAATGTATCAAACATGTGAATAGTAAATTAGATTTTATCAAGCACCTGTGGCTGGTAAATCAGAGGAGGGATTCTGGCTATTGGTGAGATAGAAGAAAGTAGCAAATGTAGCCAGATTAACCAGAATTACGAGTCCAAGGATCTTTCGAACGTTCAGAGCCATGATGTGGAGAGAAAGGATCCACTGTTTTAAATAATTATTTTAACGCGCCTGAAATAATTTTCAGAAAAAAAAGCAGCTTACAATCCCATCAAAAAGAGTTATCACTATTCTTGACAGGTTTTCATCAACTAGGATAACAGATTATAGCTTCCAATCTTATGATCTATATCTTTAGAATTTGTTAATATGACGCCCAGCGGCGCATTAATCCAAATTAATGATTGGAAATCTGATGAAAAATAGAACGCAAACCACGCAAAAACTCCCAAAGTGTCCACATCCAGCCAACATTTACATCATCCAAGACCGTATCTACTTGTTAAACTCTCCTTCCTATCTGAAACAACTGGCATTTCTTTTGTTGTTCCTAATTGATAGAATCTAACACCTACATGCATTTTCATTTAATTGCAGTGGAAATAAAATTAAAGAAAGCATCTAATGAGCGAATCGAGAATAATTGTAACACAGAAAGGAAGGGAAACTCAGAAGGAGCTTAGTAACGAAAAGCAAAATCGAGGCAGAGTTGTATTTTCGCCTTCACCAAGGAGCACGCAAGATTCATTCAGAGTCAAGAAATCGCACCAATCACTTGAAAAAACTAACTCAGAAACTCAATTTAATACAACGGTTAGATGTCGCAGCGGATATTTTGGTCCGAAGAAGTTGCTGAAGGAAGCCCGCAACTCCATGGCAAACTACAAACCGCCTTACTACCCAAACTACCTCCGCAAGAGCCAGGAGGACTATCCGTCTTCTCATTTCGAAATCTTAACACCAGAGAAAATTCTCAAAGAGGCCAGGTCAAACAGCCACTATCTTCTCCCTCGTAAATACTCCGCACGCAAAGAGGAAACCACTGAGCACACTGAACCATCCGTCCTGAGAGACGAAAGACTTCCAATGCGCTACGTTCATCATACAGTTTTTCCATATACCCTTCCTGATAAACCTCAATTTCTTAAAAAAACTGACTCGAATGCCCCCAGTTTGAGGCAGACACGCGCCAGCTTTTACGACAGTAATTTTCCTCCTCAGCGCCACGGCTCAATGGCAGAGATATCCAATCGCTCAATTAATATTAATGGACACACGTTACAAGATTTTCACCTTTCGCAAATGAGTTTTCATAAGAAATCGCGCGTAGACGAGTTCCAGAAGACAATGTACAGCCAGAATAATACGATTGTAAGCGAGCATTATAGCAAGCAGGTGGTGGATAAGTATGATGATGGGAAGTTAAACAAGATAAAAGACAAGCACTCGATTGTCCAAAGGCAATTTAGAGAAATGCTTGATGTAATTGAGGAAAAATGGCAGAAAAAGGCTCGAAAAGTCGAGGAAAATACGAATGAAGTGCCTGAGTTTCAAGCGACGATGCGAAAAAGCAGAGTTGTATTTGAAACAAGGGATCAAAATAAAATTAATGAGACTTTACGGTTGATGGAGCGATTGAATACTATCCAGAGTCAAAAGTATAGCAATTTGTGGCAGAGATTTGGAAATTTGAGCAAGCCACCTCAACTTTCTAATGGGTTTGCAGTAAAACGTGTGAACCCTGAAGTCGCTTCGCGGGGAAGCACGATTTATAATGTATCTGCCATGAAACGCAAAGGTTCTTTGGGTATCTAAGTAGTGTGTTGTTTAACTCATGGTTAATTAACTACATGACATGTTACACGGAGAATTACAAAATTTTTTGAAAAATAACTCGTTATTTAATATGGGGTTGTGTGTATTATCAGGGTATTTTCTTTGTCAACATTGTTATGCACGATAAATAGCTATTAAATAATTCTTAAGTTCTTCCTTAACTCATTCTCTCTCTCTTAATTTAAAATTGGTTATTTTACCACTGATGATTTGTTTTTTTTTTTATTCTCCTAATAGTGGTTTTTACTCACTCTATAGGTTTGCACACCGATTTGGCTTTGGTATTCATAGGCACTCTAATTCCTGTGTTTGAGGAATATAATGCACTCAAAAAAAAACAAAAAAAGAAGAGAGAACACAAACGCCATGAACTAAATATCCAGAACAATATACACAAAAAATAATGATAACCGCATGAAGATATTCGAATCGAGGAGCACTCCAAGTATTATTACTTGAATAATGAACCTTTAGAACTTTTTCACAACATAAACGCTCGTTGTTTGTCCGAAATTTGCCATTTTCATACCTTGTGGGTTATACACATTCGGAGTCGTGTTAACAAACTGTGGCTGAGGGTATCCTCCGAATTGAGGTTGCATCGGCATTTGACCTTGCTGATATTGAGGCTGCATTGGGCCTTGATACATAGGCTGAGGTTGTCCAGCATAAGGATTATAGTTCTGAGGCGGCTGCTGCTGTTGTCGCTGCGGTGAATTTTCCTCGAATTTCATTTGACTGGTGAATTCGAGCTTCGCCTTGCCACTGTTTATGTCTTCGATTTCTGCCTTATATCCAAAGCTGCCAACGTTTTGCGTTGGTTGCAATGAGTTAGGACTCCTATTCATCCCGCCGTTATAATTA
>ENA-UOTZ01002225-UOTZ01002225.1-compost-metagenome-genome-assembly--contig:-NODE-2225-length-10595-cov-78.636338_pt1 | contig 10595 bp, 10 predicted proteins | sample MGYA00238144_ERZ746983 | MGnify/ENA primary metagenome ERZ746983 (study PRJEB28759, sample SAMN06268863) | compost metagenome | isolation source: single cell | place: USA: California, Emeryville, Joint...
TCTTCCCTCATTATCCTTTCCTGTTCTTCCCTCATCATCCTTTCTTGCTCCTCTCGTTTCTTTTCGAGCTCCTCTCTTTTTTTCTCTTGCTCTCGCTTGTCGCGGAACCTCTGTCGTAAATCCTCGGTGTATAATTTCACAAAGTCTTGCTGTTCCAAGAACTATGTCCCCAAATAATTAGTCTGCACAGAAATAATTTGATTACGTTAGAAATCATGCGAATTTTCAAGGTGCTGAGCAAGTTATTCACCTTTTCTCTCCTTTGCTTGATCTAAGGCCCCCAAAAAGATTAATACTTCAAAGCAAATGAGCTTTAGGATTACCGAAGTATGGACGGTGATACTTTTCCCTAAGGCTTGCCGTTCAAACTCTTCCAAGATATTCGAGAGCGCGAACAGCAATTTCCCCATATCGTTCTGCAGATAACAGAGAAGTTCTTCCGACGAGAGCGCCTCCACGCTGAGATAATTCAAACACTCGTGAATCAACGTCGAGATAGACATTGATGCTACGCTTGACCCAGACAAATAAGCAGCCAGTAGTGTTTCTAAGTGCGTAATCTTCTTCTTTAGTTCTGAAGACTTCCGCGCAAAAACAGCTGAGGGGTTCATTTCCTCCTCTTCCATCATCAACTGATCCGCGTCACCGTTTGTTACGATTATCGTCGAAATATTGTTGCTCAGAGGCCTGCTCTCACTCAGAGTGGTCGTAATATGTTCGATTGGCATGAGGCTCACGTTCTTCTGGCTCTGGGTCTCGCTGACCGCATTAGAATAATCTTGGTATTTATTCGCTTGTTTATCACTGTTTGACGGCGAAGGCGAGTCAAGACGCAGCATAGAGTGTCGCTTGAGGTTTCGCCGTGGTTTTAAATCTTCTTCGAATTGATTGTAACTATATGGAGTATCTTGCGAATTCATCGTCCGGCGACGGAAACTCGTCTGCTCGGGGATGCGCATTACATGAGGACCATGCTTTAGCCTTCGTTTCTTCTTTGATTTCGATGCGCCAGACTCAGAATCATGGTCGCTTTCAGGAACATTAGAGCTCGTCTCAGTGCTCGAATCTGCCAACAAATCATTCAGATACCTCAAAAGAAGCTCGTTTTACTCCATTGATCGTCTTCATCATCAGTTCGCTTCGGAGAATATTTCAAATTTTTTCTTCGACTGCTCTAAAAATTGCACAAAAAGATCAGAATAACATTTCCGCAACGATTGGCATTACTGTGGTCTCTCTTTTTTTACCATCTAAACGCTCGCTCTCAGCTATATGCCATAAAAATTGGATATTAGCATTGCATTTACCACAAAATTTGTACCTTCATACGTCGTCTTGCCATCATATATTTTCTCTGCCAATTTAATTGAATGCAACAGCTGTTTATTGCGTGCTTTGGAGAAATTTTCAAAATTTTCCTTGAATTTTCCGATTTTATCAGCAGTTAGCTTTGCACTTACTTATAGTAAAATAAATCATCACAATATTTCTGTATTACTGAGAGTTATCGCCAATGAAGTTGACTATGATTTCGGGTAAAGTTCCAGAATTTCCTTTCTGCTCAATCACCTTAGCAACCTATCATCCATTTTTAACCCATTAAATAGAACATCCACTTACAACTCCAGGCCACCATGGAAATCCTTGAATTTTTGCCCAAACAACTTCACCTTTTTCAAAATTCATTTCTAACTCCTTTTTTTCCTTTGCAAAAGGTTTGAATTAAAAAATGCTGTATAAAAGAATTGAGTCATATTTGAAAATTTGATAATAAAAAATTTCCAGCCAACCATTCCCAACCTTCTTGGAATTCTGGTCTGGAGGCTGAAGAATCTGCACGGTCAGTAATTCCACTAAATCAGCAAAATTGCTCTGGCTGAAGGTCCTCTCAGTCAGCTACACTAATGGAACCTATTTGAGCAACGCCTAAGGCGTTGTACTCGAGACCCGTTCCTTAAGGAGGTTTTCCTAAATAGAATAATTAATTTCGAAATTAAATTTTTTTACACGCATGCACCTGGGCATAGACCCTCATGGCTTCTCAAATCTTACAACGTGAAACTTTCAACGCTCCATTCACTTTCAGCTTGTATCCATGCATCACCTTGACCCTCTAAGAGCCTAAGTAAATGGAATATTGAGCAAAATGAGAACACGACTGATAATTGAAATTCGCTATAATGAAGCTATTATGAAAGAATCTTTGAGAAAAGCGAATCAATAGTGAATCATAGCTGCTAACTAAGTGCAATTGAACTAATTTTCTCCTAATTGCTACATTTGAGATATCTTCTATATGCTATTCTATTAGTGAAGAATCGTTCGCATTTTGAGCAGAGAAATGACAATGTAGACAGGCAATGGAATTAGATATTACAATATTGGAGATAATATGCACATTATGTGAACTATGATTTAAATTCGTTGGATATCGCTCCATTGAAGACTGCACTGGTTGGGTTAGTTCCACGTTTATGAAGTAATAGCTTAATAAAAGGCGAGTTTAGGTCTGATTTGCCTCGAATTGTACTGAAAAACAAACAATTTACTCGTTCTAACCTCTTGCATAGCTTCCTATAATCAATCTATTGCATCTAATAGGTGCCTGAGCTGACGCCTTTAAAACTTTACTTGGAAACGCGGCAAGGACACCCAGCCTCTATGATTCCAACTGCTTAATTAAATTGCCCTATTATAAATTTCTCTCAACTAAGAAGTCAATGCATTTAATCACCCTACCTCTAAATGAATTAATCGAGCCCCAAAATACCATAATAAAACCACACTTTGAGTTAGCTAGAGATCTATCGCCTGACGAATCCAAATTAACTGTTTTACTCTGCTCAAGTAATTGTCAAAGAAATAAAAAAGCTTGACATTAACCTCACTCTCCAAAAATATAAATCTTCTCTCTTATTCCATGAAGATCACCAGGTCTCATATGATTTTCATGATACCTGGGTTTTATTTCTCATGGATTTGACAGGTTAAAACTATTTTTTCCTTGACATTCTCAGGAAAAATTGAACGAGTTAACAAATCGCACGATTAAATATGTTTAGAAAATACGACAAGCTTATCTCTGCGGCTTCCCTCGCGAACCCAAAGAACAATTTCCTCGTTCGCTTCAGGAACCAGATCACCGATCCCACTCCATACTACCTGAACAACCTGACCACAAAGGCTCTGCCTGTTGATCCTTTCGAAGTTACTCTTATAGCAACCCATCTCCTGAGAAAGACCGAAACAGATGTCGCCCTTGCAAAATCCATTCAGTCCAAAGAGCAACACATCCTCAGTTTTAAAAAGCAACTCGGAGCTGATATCGAGCAGACTGCCTCAGTCCTCGATGAATATGTTGCTCAATTGAAAAAATTGCTCACAGTCGATGCCACCAATATCCCAGTCCAGGGCTTGATCGGCGCAGTTTATGTCTTCGAGAAGACCGGAAAATCCGACAAGGGGATCTATGCTAAGCTGCTCCCTGAGCTCAAAAACAAGCTGAAATATGCTAGTTACTCAAATCTCGCTGATTTGACTGCCGCTCTTGTGCACGGCAAAAACTACTCTGATAAGGCTCTTTGGACTGCCATCCTCGACGCCCTCGCAGCCAAATCATCTCAGTCTCAATACACAGATGTTGTGTATTCTGCATGGGATTTAGATAAATACGAGCTTCCTGATGAAAAGCAGCCAAAATGTGAATACCTTACTGAAAATCAACAATATTACAAGGATTTGGTATCAGGTGGTGAGTTTTCAGCTGAATTTTCGAAACAATTCAGAAAAGCCTGGGACTACCTGACCTCAACCTGGGTCCAATGGCTTTTCTTTAATGAGAGACGCGTGAGCAGCAGACTTAATCAGACCCCAGAGGAAGTTGATCTCGGAAAATTGGTTCAAGACCTGGAAGAAGTTGGAAGAAGCGTTCCTGATCTCAGTGCAGTTGTTCAGAAAATTACTGGAAATATTAGAGGGGAATAAAAGAAATGGTAGAATGCATAAAAATTCAGCTTTTTATCTTTCATGATATCTGAATTTGCTTGAGTTGCAAACATGAATCTAAAAAAAAGCTTTCACTCGAAGTCCTTTATTGATACAAACTGATGAAACAATTTCAATTTAGCGCAGTTTCGAACGATTTCTGTTTCTTTAGGCTCCGTGATTGAATCTTTTAACAGCGTTGGAAGGGTGAATTGTGAAGAGAGAGCAGAGATGTAGTTATTAGTTTCCTTGAAAGAAAGAGGGAGAGAGGTGTCTGTTTGTACAGTGAATAATTAGTGTAGTTCACGTTTTCATTGGATAATAATTATCAAAGCAGATTTGAGATCAACTAGAGGTGTACGAGAAACCAATTGAAAATGCTTGCCTTGAGCGAATTAATAGAAGACAAAGGAAAATTCCAACCTAGTATTATTATTTATTTTGCAAAAAGCTTCGCTTTGACAACTTTCCATGTCCTTCAATCATAGGAAGCTAACCACTCAGAAATAACAACTCGAAAACTAAAACACCATTTTCAGTAATCAAAACTATCGTTATTATCGAGGGCATGTCGTTATACAATGATTTCCAGAGAAATATAGGTAGCTTGTTAATGAACTCAACACAAGGTGGACATTAGTTTGGATGGTTTATATCATGTATAGGGATAGGTTCTAATCCGTTTCGGATAGTTTCCCAACGATTTTGGATCTACTGGTTATTTTTCGATCCGCCTCCTTTCGCAATTAAGTACAATAAAATAAGAAACTTACACAATTTACAAAAGATAATATTCCTCCTAACCATGAACGACAGCCTTGGAACCAACCGCCCCACCAAACAAGGAGCCAAATACCAACTCAATCTCGGACAAAATGTATCTATCTATCCAACCAACGAATCAACTAATCCTTTTGGTAGGACGGGCCTTACCTCACTAAAGATATCACAATCACCAATCAGAAAAGCCTGAAGTTACTCACCGGAAACGAAATCGCAAAAACCACAGCCCAGTCAATATTAGCTGCCACTACAGCCTCAGCTCTCTCGCAGGGGAATCTATGGGAAGCTCCCGAGGTTTACGATCCAAAAATCAAAGGTTACACTAATTACGACGAGAAATACAAATCGAAATTAAGCGCACATGAGAGTCTTACGCACCACGGGAATTTTCAACACGTACTTTTCTTCAACGCGAATTCGATATAAAATTTTGGTTTAGGAATTGATTATTCAATTGCAGAAAGACCTTCAAGAGTATAAAAACATGATTGCTGAGTATAAAAACGAGCTTCGAGCAATGAACGATAGAATAAACGCTGCAAATGCTGAGAATCTGAAAGGAGTGCAACCGATGATGAGGGAATTCCATTCAAGACTCAAGGAAACATTGCAAGAGGAGCGAAATCAAAACTATCAACTGTTTCGAGATATCGAGCAATTGAACAGAGAAAACACGCAGATAGAGCAGAATATGTTATTTTCTGAGAACCGAATCCAAGAGCTGGAGAAAGCTATTGGTGTGAGTGCGAAGGACATGATTGACATGAATGCCACGGAAAGATGGGAGTACACTATGAGACAGCAGCAGTCACCGTAGTAGTTATTTTTGAATGTTTTTATGGCTTCATAAATTGTGTAAGGTATTGGATCTTGATTCTTTTTCTGTAATAACGGGTTTTTATGCGATTTTCTGCTTATCAAGCTACTGATACCAAAAAGTCTTTCATTGTTTCTTCAGCAAAATAGGTAAATGGTGCAATCTTATAGGGAATTGCATTATAGTCAAGAAAATGTGAGAGATAAATAAATAACTACGCTCGTTATTAGGCAGTTATGCAACAGACTGAAGAAAAATAAATGATTATTACATTGAAAATGTGTGAGGAATTTTAAATTGAAGAAGCTAGACTATCATAACAGTGTAAAATGGCAGCTTTTTTGCACTATAGGAACCGGTATTGTCAAGAAAGAGCAGGCCATAGTGATTCATTCTTTGGTAAAATGTTTCCTAAAACCAAATAAACAGGGAAAAAATTAATAAATTGAACTAGAAAGGAATGTCTTACCGTTGTCATCCCGTCTAGATTCGAGTTGATACGTGTCGTGAAAAATTTCGCAAGATCAGCTCTGCGAGTCATCACGGCATCGAAGTGGTTAACGAACATACTTTGGGCGGTGTTGGTAGCTTTTGTGTGGATTAACGGAGCTAATTGCGCCTTGGTGCATGCTTCTGTCGATCTTATCTCTATAAAGGCAGTTTCGTTATGGTCGCCGGTCAATATCTCAAGCTTTTTATCAATTCAACTCTGTAAGCAAAAGTTAAACTATTTCAAATTACATTCAATCGGTCGGAATAATCATTGTCTGCCCAGAGAATCGTATAGAACGCTTTGAGGAAATATTGCACGATCGTGACATCAATCGCGTATTTTTCTGGATAAGTCAGCAAGAGCTTGAGATGCGTGTCTCCATTGTTAGTTGCCTTCAATATCGCCGTTAGTATATCAGATTGGAAGGTTGCTCGAGGGCTCTTGAGATTCAAACCAGCTGTCTATTCCATTGTTAATATATATCTAATTATCCTTAACATGTCTATTACTCCGAGCTCTTTCTCAAGGTGGCTGACTGCCGCATCATCCGTACACATGACGAATCTGTCATGCTTCATGTAATTCAAATATTTCTGCAAGTAACCCGTCTTGAAAAAACACATTATTCTCTTGCATCTAAAGAGCGTATAAATTACAATTGCGTCCTGTGTGAACGAAGTTCCACGAAAGGTCTGGTAGACATGAAGTGCTAAAATAAATTCCCCAGCGTCACCTGCCATAGTCCCTATCGTATGTATTTTCAAATGATTACGTTTTTGAAGGTGAGAAATACCTAACACAGCGTTGTTATGTCTTCCGTCTAAACAATAAAAAGAAGTCTTTGCTGCATCCACAAAAGAAAGCAGAGCTGGCATGCCGATGAGGCTACGGACTTCATCCGCGGTCAAACCAGCCCCTGCGATATCTTGATGGATTGTCAATTCGGAAGGATCACAGACGGGTCCGAATTTGTCGAGCTCAGCCATATTTTCATCTAAATAACAAAACAACTTGTTAGAAATGAAATAACATTTTTTTTAGGATACCTCCGCAATCGCACATGGCTGTATAAGTTACTCCGTTAATTTTCACGCTGCCGTATACTTGATCACTGCCTGCAATAATATTTGGGTTTAGTTAGGTGGTGAGAGGAATTGGTTGGAACTTTTAGCATTTGCTTGATAAGGGCTTGTCAGAGTAAGGAATCCAAGCAGTATCGTTATGGTGAATGATTTAAATTTCATCTTGGGATAAAATTTATTGGTAGTCGTTTTAATTTGCATTTCAGAAACTGACTCAATAAGGACCAAAATTTACCCGGACAAATAAAACAGTATTTTCTATGAATAGATTGGAAAAAGAAGGAAAAGAGAGTCCATACTTAAAAAACGATGATACCACAAAGGAAAGTTCTCTCCAAATCTCGGTGTAAAATTATCTCGGCAATTCTAAAAAAATACTGAATTTATTTGCGGTTTGTAGTGGAAAAAATTTTCTGTCGTGTAGAAAACTTTTTCTGTAGTTTTTATGTAAATTTCGTAACTCCTATTGTTCAAAACACTTAGTTTTCTGGATTCCAGAAAACTTTTCACAGCTTTTGCCAACTTTGTATTTTTTTGTAAGAGCTGAATAGCTCTCTCTCTGCTGCTGCGTGTTTAAATAGCTCAATAATCTCAAGGCTCGTACTTTATGTTTTATCAGATCCTGTTCAACGAACTCGATCTTCAATCTGAATGATTTCAGTGTGATTATTGCTAATCGTTTTGAATGAATTGCTGCAATTTGATTTTAATTGAATGCTTCCGTATATAATCGTTAAAAAAGAGCGATAATATCTCAATTTTTCCATAAACTCAGACGATTTAAGCTAGTCGAGCTGTATTAGGTGGCACTAAAGATTTTATGAGAAACTCATTTTATCATCTTCAATAAGCGGTGCTTCAATATTTCTTTTTCATTTTTCTTTAATTAATCCCAATCGATCATCATACAAGAATGTACATATCAAAATGTAATTCCTTCTGCAGTAAATTCAAAAAAGGAGATAATGCTATCATAAATTACAATAAAAAACTACCCTTAGCTATTTTCAATCTAATCCAATCTGACTCCTCTTCCAGCGAAATTTCTGAACCCTTGATTGATTGGCTGTTGATTATCGGCTCCAAAATTGTTGTTTGGGGCTCTAGGATAGTATTTCTCCACAAGTTTCTCTCTATAAGCAATAAATGATTTAACAAAGAGAAAAAAATTTCAATTCTTTACACAAACTTTGGAGTTTTAAACAAGTCGAGTCTATAGCTTGGATTGTTTGGAAGCACTTCTTTGATGAAGATAAAAGCATGGCCAGCGGCAATGCCAATAAGCTCTGCATAGACTGATTCACCAGTGAGGACCGAGTAGATTATTATGGCCCAAGGCAGATAGGCACTCTTCACAACAAACCCAAGGAGGAATTTAACCTTCTCGAATGGCTCTTTCTTGCACCAGATGTATAGCAGTGAGAAAGCAAACTGTCTGCTCATAACGAGATGCTCTTGGAAGATTACGCTGAGACCCAAATTGAGCCCTGCGACTGTGAACAGCAGCCAGAAGAAGTCTGCCATTCTATTTTGCGTATACAGTCTCTCGAGCTTCGAGAATCCGAAATAACTGCGCAGAGAATACAAGTCAGATCAGGAAACGATCGAGGTAGATTACATGAAGAAGAGTCTAATGAGGAATTTGAATCCAAAGACTCCTGCGAAAGCGTATGAGGTGAAAATTCTCCAGATCTAATTAAGAGATCAGTCATTTTTCACAAAAAATCCCTTACTTGTAGCTTAAGCACTGTATCTTCAAAGGTTAAAACAAACCATTTTGGACTGATAATTCGAAGCGAGGCTGCCACTGCCAAGAGGAGCACTGAGATCATGTAATACTTGGTGACTCTTGGCATTTTCTGCACGAAATCGTTGAAATCGGTCGCCATGACTTTCTTGGAAGACGGCTAGTCGGTGGATAAAAATTATTTGTATGATAAGATCAGATCGGATATACGGCTATTTAAACCCGAAATAATATTAAAGGAGTGATTCAATTCGCAGATTCTACGTGTAATTTATCGCATCAATTAAACGTGGGCTTCCCGTTTTTCTAACCCGCTAAAACGGCGATACCTTCTGATATGACGGATTTCGTCAGTATTCCCTCCAATCTCAACCAACAGCCCATCTCCACGTCTTGGCGGGAGAGTTATAAGTCATTTCACTGGGTCCAATGCAATTTAGCGGCTTTTTTGACGATTAAACTAAGATATAGGCTATTATTAGGCTTACTAGGGGAGTTGAGGCGAAATTAATCGAGGAAGATAGTGATGACTGAGTTTGGAGTGGGTTTATTGTTTTTATGAGGGAATGCTATTTTACAAGGCATTTTCAAAATTATTTCTTGTATTTTCTAGAGGAATCAAGAATAAAGGTGCAGTACTTAGAACTTCGAAAAAAATGATAAACACCCGAGGGAGAATTCGCAAAGATCAGGCTCCTTTTGACTATTCTTCTATCGAGAACCCTGAGTACCGTGATCTTAGGGAGGAACGCTCTCATGCTTCTTCGATGAACGAGGGCCACACTTCAGATGTAACTACCTTTCAAGTTAGTGGCTAAATACATTCCTATCCCTTCGTTTGTGGGATAATAGATCGCTTCTAAACGAGCTCACCAACAATTTGATAACTTAACCGGAGGACCGAAGCCGGTTCTCAAGAATCCTCGGAATGTTAATAAAAAAGCGCAGAAAGAAATATCAACGAGAGTAATCGCATTATTACAATAGACATTCAGGTTAACCGTCCCTTTTCTTTTGACATTTAAGAGCACTCGCGGCAAAAACGCGGTAGATCCTCAAGAGTTTAAGGAAGTTGTCGATGGATTCGTTGGATTTCTGGAAGAACTTGCGAAATGTAAGGCTTGTCATGTTGATTCTTGGTGACACGAACGTGCTTTGTAAAGTAAATAAGAAAAAAGCTAAACCAACGAAAAAGAGTGCAGTTATGGAGAGAAATGAGAAAGAACTTGCTGAAAACTTGCCGCAGAGAAGGAAAGCGGAAATTACTGCTATGCAAACTAGAAATGATGGTATGATTGAGGTTTACTGCAAATTTTTCTGATAATGTACGATAAAGAAAATGAAGGAGCTGGAGAGCCACTGAAATATGAGAAAAATTCGTTGTATCGGTTTAAAGATGAAAAATCAGCCAGCCGTGACTTCTTGAATATAATGAAAAAAGATGAAAGGGAATTACGGGAATCGCTACCGGCAAATGGAGGCAATAGAGCGAATAAATACCCAGCGAACAGTAAAACAGTTGATCAATAAATATGCTGATGAAAAAAAATATAAAGATCTTGCTGCAAATGAAGACGCCGTGAAATCCAGCGCCCAGCTTCAACAATTATTGAACATGCAGCCTGGTAAGATCTTGATATGTCTTAAAGATGAGACTTAATGTGTTTATCTCAAGATTTGATGCAGGGT
>ENA-UOTZ01002226-UOTZ01002226.1-compost-metagenome-genome-assembly--contig:-NODE-2226-length-10594-cov-10.027479_pt1 | contig 10594 bp, 5 predicted proteins | sample MGYA00238144_ERZ746983 | MGnify/ENA primary metagenome ERZ746983 (study PRJEB28759, sample SAMN06268863) | compost metagenome | isolation source: single cell | place: USA: California, Emeryville, Joint...
ATAAAAACAAAGGTCGAGGAAAAGTAATCAACAATGATTGTGGAGATAAACTCCATAATAATTACTGCTTCCACGTTCTATTTGAACTGAATCCGCCAACGTCAAGACCTTTCTCTCAGCGTCTAAAATATTGAGCTGGTTTATCCCGTGTTTGATAAATAGTAAGGGTTCGTTGGTATTCGAGCTCCACCGACAACGACAAAACAGATCTAATGTAGAGTAATAAGAAAACACAGATCAATAAACATATTGTCGGGAGTCCTGGCTAATATAATGAGCGAAAAGAAAGAGAAATAAATGGTGATAACCCACAAAGAAAAATTCTTGAAAACTTCAATTACCTGAATTGTCGTCATCCATGTTCAAATGGAAGATGTACTTATCGGTATTCAGATCAGATATCAAACAGACTCCGCGATCATCTATTGTCGCTAAAGTTTCTCCACTGGGATTAAAATCGAAACTAGTAATGCAGTTCTCTAGAATGAAGTGACAATTATCACGAGAATAAAAAACATTAATAGATTTACCAACTTCATCGTTGTATTCAGGATGCCATTTCATTTGTTTTAATAGCTTTACTTCGAAATTACTTTTCTGCCCATAATATCCGATATTCCACAGGTGAAGACCTATTTCTCTCTCAGCAGCGACTGCTCCAAGGATACCCCTCCTCGAGTTATAAGCCACATCTCCGAAGCCAGTAACTAGATGGATATGATTGAGAATGCACGTGTTGAATATATTGCAAGTGAGATAAAGATCAATAGTCACCAAAAGAGGATTTGGAACAGAAACACTAAAAAAGCTAAGTTCAATCACCTCCAAATATTTCTTCAGACGAATAGATTTTCTTTACTTTTCCTTTTATCGATGCATCATAAACCTCCAAATTGGCTGTAAAATTCAATTGGTGTTTCAGAAACACAAATAGTCTCGTGTTTGGGATTTCTTTTACGAAAGTTCGACCGCCTATAACAGAAAATAATTTTGATTCCCTTTCAAGCTCTGATATACCAAATGTCATCTTTATTCCTTTTAAGGCCTGATAGCTTTGCTGTGTCTCAAGGTCCATGATGGTAATCTCACTCACTCCTTTCCTTTGTGAAGACCATACGAGCAGTGTTGGAGGAAGAGGTGAAGGATTTATCCCTTTAATAGAAGTTTAGAGTTGAGAATTCAAGTAGTTTTAAAATTCGATAATGGAATGTCAAAAAAGAGAGAAATTTATCTGCAGTAGGAAGAGGCTATGAGTACCGGCAGCGGTTCTTTTGATTTCTTGAAGCAACTCGTCGGATGGCACGTCGGTTTTATCTTGTTTTGACTCTTCGCGGACTTTTAGAGCATCAGATTCCTTTTTTGGAAGCATTGCTGTTTGAGATTGTTAAGAATAAATTTAAATTGGTTCACAAATATAATCTCAGTAGATTTAACTATTAGATATTGATAGAGGAGCAAGAGTATAATTAGTCAGATGGATTAACGAGTGAGTTAGGGCATCACAGCTACTTATCATCGAACTCTAATTCATCAACTAAGACATTTTATTATTAGTTTTTCTCAGTTCGCTCAGACAAAAAGATTTGGCCTTCACAAATTCTTGGTTGATCTGATTTTTAAGATCGTATCCAAACAAGGATGAATTTGCTATGTATTGGAAAGTCTCACTAATCATACGTGTGACCTAAGAATGACTAACGAGCTTTGACTATTCAAACTGATCTTGCTTAATTAATTCGGCGTAAATGACTTATAAATTAAAGAAAAGATTTGGGCGTCTCAGCATATCTGTTGAAGTTTGCGCTGCGATACTTATTTAGGCTACTTAAACAGGGAATATTTCAGAATTCATCTTATTAGATCAAGTGAGAAAACCGAGCCAATTCAGCAATAATGAGAAGACTATGATACAATAACAGGTTAAAGGGTTTATTTGCACATCTCAAATCCAAAAAAATTTGCTATATCTTGACATTTTGAATGCTCCTCCAGGATATTGTTGTTTATTTCTATTTTTTATTCACTAATTTAGCTATCTTTACTGTTTTTTTGGTTATGCAAGCATATTTAATTTTGTGAATTTATGAATTATCGGTACCACAATAATTTTTGGAAATTACTTAATCACGGATAAAGACTCAAGAAGCAAACTCTTCAATGATTTGCCAGTATATCTTCCCTCTCAGTTAACTTCCAATAATAAAATTTGCTCAAATGAAGCAAACAGATGCAGCTTCCCCTAGTAATCAAACCAGGATAATCACATTTGAAAAGTGATAATAATTACAATCATCATTAGTGTTTCCAGTATAAAGTATCTTCCCATTCTTGAAATCCAGCAGTTTTACTGATCTATCTGCTGACGCGCTTGCCAACATACTTCCGCTTGGCTCCCATTGCACACAAATGATACTTCCTAAAATAAGAAAATTCATATCAAACTACAATCAAAGCTAAATTGACAAAAAGATCTTACCTGAATGAATATCGTCAAAAGTTTTGACTACAGCTGAATTTCGTTTGTCAAAAATCTTGATATTACGATCAGAGCCAACTGATGCCAGCAAATTTCCATTGCTTTGGCAAGCATCAATCCATGTCGTTTGTTATCTACAGTTTTACCACGAGTTTCAAGTTCGGTTGGCTTTGACAAAATTATAACTTGTTTTTCAACATCGAGTATATTGAGGAGATTCCAGTCATACTTTACGAACAGTAAGGGCTCTTCGGAATGAGTATTCCACCTACAGAGAGCAAAGGGATCTACAAAAAATGAGGAATATATATCCCGTAAACTGTATAGCAGAAAGATAATTAATACCCTGACTGTTTAATCTCTTATGGAACCTGTAACTGTCTGTGTTCAGATCTGATACTAAGCATATCCCATTGCAGTCGACAGTCTCTACGGTCTCTCCTGCAGGGTGAAAATCAAGGCTAGTAATATAATTCACTAAATAGTTTATTGATTGGGTAACAACGAGAACAAATTCATCTATTACGTGATTTCTGACTATATTGCTCATGCCATCGTGATTTTCGCAATAGCTTGACACTGTAATTGCCTTTTCGAGCAGAGTATCCGATGTTGTATAAATGATAAGCTATTTTCCCTCTCACGGGTATTGCACCAAGCATATTTCTTTTGGAATTGTAAGTCACATCTCCATTGCCGGCCACTAATTATTGCATGGAGATGTGTTGAGAGAATGAATCGAAAATTGATTATTTTACCCCCATAAGTTTCTTCCAAAGAGTAAATTTTCTCAGCTTTGCCTTGCTTTGAAACGTCATAAATCTCCATGTTGGCACATAAGTCGTAGTTGAATTGGAGGGAGACCAGTAATTTGGTGTTTGGGATTTCTTTCACAAGAGGTCGACCACCTACCAGGTTGCATTATATTCGGTTGGCTTCACAAAAATACCTTCTGGCACCATAACGCTTTTAAATTCAGACTAATTTTGCTGGGTCTGGATTTCTATGATGCTGATGTCCTTTCCCATGAGCACCAGGCTAAAAGCTCTGGAGGTCTGGACGTGATCTCTTCTATGCAAGATTGGTTTGAATGGAGGACAAGAAGGTATAAATAGTTTTTGACAACAAAATATTGGCTACTCAATAGTATATGAGATAGAGAGGAGCAGTATACGAGTTTTCAGAGAAGTTTTAGGCACATCTTCTCTCTTCACTTCGCTTTGAGCTTGCTTTGTTTCTTCAAGATGTGAAAAAACGATTTTCTGGTCATTATTTGTCTCACTTTTTGGCAACATAGTTTTTATTTCTCAAGTACTTGTTAAAATTTACATTGATTTGATTATTTGAGGAGTAAACCCCAAGTTTGAATGGTTCATGGAACTTAGAGAGCAAAGAAGTTGCTATACGTGGCTATTTCCATCTTCTTCTAGCAGAATTGATACTATAATGTCCTTCAACTTCTCTTATTTCTTTAAATAATGTATGCTTCGAAACGAATCCAAATTGGTAGAGAACTGGTATTTAACGGGTTTGCATATCGGTCTTATATATATATAATAATTTTTTTAAACGATAAATCAGTTTCTGCAAAGCTATGCCAGCGCTACTATTCTACAAATTGTTTTCAAAGAGTTTTTTCTAAAGATCCTATCAGTTTTACCACTCTGGTTTGATTGTTTTCAGAATATGATATGGACATGAGGTTTTCATTTTAAAACTTTAAGTCTAATAAGCTAAGTAGATCTTAATAGGCGGGTTTCATTGGGAAAAGTAGAATAGTTAAATTTCATATCAGATTTTCTTGCAGAAATTTCAGCCAAACCAATAATCTCTTTTTATCATTTTCATCAACAAAGGCAACCTTGCACAATTTAACTAAAACAAAAAAATTAGGAATATGTCACGCATTGATTGAAATGTGATGGTGATGGGATAACATACATTTCTTTCAAAGAGGAAACAACGTATTTTTTTTTTTGCACATTGAATAGTCAGAAGAAATACTTTGTTATCTTTCTTTCCATATACCGATACTTACACAGTCAACCAAATTCCTCTTTTTAATAATGTGGCTTATCAAATCAGAAATACTGAGTTGCGCGGCTTGAACTGAACGTTCATCCACGGAGAAATCCGTTTCGTAAAAATGGATTCTTCAAGAAAATCTTATTGACTGCTCTCGCTACTGTTAATGACTATTTAATAGAAATTTCATTTGGAAAGTATATCTAATTAAGGAGCATCTATCATGATTTCTTAGTTTTCCTGAAGCATTGGCACTACCTGCAGCAAATTCGAATATTAATTTCGAAAATTATTCTTTGGGGGAAAAATTGGACCTCAAGCCTCTTCTAAATTCAAGTATCGCGGATTTTGTGGAGTATTTCATGGATCCTTTTCACCACCATCATTTTTGAATGTTATGCTTGGTCGTATCAAGATAAACGCTCGAAAAATACGAATTTTTCAAGACTTTCCAATACTCCACTTTGTGACTCAATCCAACTCTTGAAATGTTGAACGCACTTCGGTTTGAAGAACCTGCATTATTTCTTTAACTCTGAAATTTCCCAGCTCGTAGGATCCAAAATGGAATTTGGTAAAGTACTCGATTAGTTAAATTTAGTTAGTGTTGCTAATTTTCATCAATGGTATGGAGTTTTCATCGAGTCATACAGGGAAAACAAATAGAAAGCCATCCCAAAAACTACATTTCCTCTTTCTTCATGCAAAAAATCATGGAATTCAGAATAATTGCAGGAATACTGATAGCGAGTGGAAAATTGCTTTTTCACATACAACTTTGTATTAAAGAATGTGCAATCACATCTATTATTGTCGAAATGTCGCGAAAAGTTTCATAAATCGAGATTTTAATCTTTCTCAGCAAAGATACTTTTCTTTCGAAATGAAAAACTCCATTAAATTCAGAAAGGCAAGTAGCAAAAACTAAAACTCCTTGTTTTCTGATAATCATTTGAATTTTCTTAAGAGTAGTACAAGAATAAATGCATAGGCTTCCTAGAACCTTCCATCGCTAGCCCTCTGACTCTTTTTTTGTAAATCTACGCGCTTCTTGAAGAACCTTTTATGAAGTCACGAGCTTTAAATTCATATTCGCCAGGTTTAAAGACCTAAAATGAAAATTAAACTGAAGCAGTGACTTTAATCAACGTCTCAAAGTTATCGCAAAACTCCTAACAAAGCCAACAAACTATTCATCAAGCTACCTCCTACAGTTTCACTAGTGTTCGAGCGAATCCAGGCAGCAACTTAATGGGAACACTCTCAAAGACCCAATGTTATGAAAATTCCAAATTTGCTAATAAATGATAATCCTGATTCGATTAATTATCGAACTCACTGATGAATTACCCTTTTTAATTAATCCAGCTTCATACGAGCATTTATCAAAAGCGTCTCGAATCAAAAAGGGAAAAGTCTCATTGAGTGTTAAGTCCTGATAGCAGTTTCAATTTCGAGATGAAAGCTCTTGGAAAGAGCGAGGAAACTTAGCAATTTGAAATTTTCTATTAATTGGATAGCCGTTTCCATTTTGAAAGTTTAGTACTCATGACCTCAAAACTTTACGATTCACAACAGACTGAAGCTGTTAGAGCTCCGTGCTTTTTCAATAGGTCCTTCTTTTGAAGTATGAAAAGTAAAATTAAGAGTCCGATTAAAGTTCGACTCATTGTGAATTAATTCGACTCATGCTTATAGGAACATATGAGATTTCTAAATTGAACCTTGTTTAATCGAGAAGAATTTACTTAAATCTTCAAATTAAATACCGAAAACAGCGAATCGGCATATTTCAATGGTTCCTCTGTGTACTGCACTTATCCTCTTTGCGACTGCTGTTTTTGGGACGGATTTTAATTGCGGTTACGATTACTATTTAAAGGCTGTCCCAGGTTGCACCGAGCCGAGTACCACAGGGTCGATACTCTTTTTTGTCGACAGTGCTAACAAGAAAATTGGCTTTACTCAAAGCCCACTTTCAGAATCAAAAGGAATGTTTGTTGCACCCTATGATCCTTCAACTGCGCGCATGGGAGTTATATTCCCAGGGCCAGGCAAAATCACTTTTTCTTATAGCACCTATTCTTCAACATTTTCACAAATCCGCACGCCAGGGTCGGTTCTCAGTTTTGCGACCTATACCATCACATCGACCCAAGCTGCAACTGCAGTAAAGAACAATTGGAGTTTTTCCTCCTATGTAAGCTTGATTCAATTAGAAGGAGAGAATACGTGTTTTGGATTGGTCAGTGGTATTGATTATGGTGCAACTCTTCCTATCAATCCCGATTTATACTCGACAACTATGGTAGGAATTTGCAATGAGTCGCCTTACACTACCGTTGGAATCGAGCTTTCTTGTGATGTCTGTGCAAGATGTGCCAACGGTTGTATGGTTTGCTCTAGTGATACAGTATGCTCAGAATGCTACTCTGGCTATTATCTATTGGACTCGACGTGTTATCCTTGTACCTCACCCTGTTCGACTTGCTCTCCTGATGCCACAACGTGCACAGCTTGTGTTTACGGTTATTATCTCTCAGGTTCCGATTGTCTTCCATGTACTGACCCCTGCGCCCATTGCTTCGATGGATCCGACACAAGTTGTCATGCTTGCGTGAGTGGATATTATCTTCAACCAGCTCCCAATAATAGTATCTGTCTTACTACCTGCCCTGACTTATATTGGAAAAATAGTCGTGTTTGCACTGCATGTCACAGCTATTGCAGCGAATGTAATGGATCAACTAAAAATAAATGTACTGCTTGCAAGGAGGCGTATATTTATCAATCAGTTGTCGCGACAACTTGTGATACTTATTGCTATGACGGGTCGTATCTTCTTGAAGACGGCAGCTCTTGTGCCAACTGCTCACACCCTTGCGCGACATGCACAGATGGCGCCTCTGCTTCGTGTCTCAGCTGTAAAACAGGATTTTTTCTACAACCTTCCCCAAATACTAGTGTATGTCTTGACCATTGCTCTCTTGGCTTTTATCCCAACTCATCCACAAAGAGCTGCTTGGCCTGTGATCCTGCTTGTACCGAATGCTTTGGGGGCACCAACCACAATTGCACTGTTTGTGAAAGTGGATATTACCTAACCTCCAATAGTTGCTTACCTTGCGGTTCAAACTGCACGACTTGCCAGGACGGAACCGCGACTGGATGTCTCACGTGCAAAGATGGATATTTTAACCAGCCAACACCTGACGTTGGTGTTTGTCTCGACAATTGCTCGACCATCGGTTTCTATCCCAACACATTTACGAAAAATTGCTCGGAGTGCGATGTTGCCTGCAGCGAGTGCACTGGAGCAGGCCCGTCTTCCTGTAACACTTGCAACGTTGCATACTACATGACAAATGACCACGTTTGTGTTAAATTCACTTCTTGCAACTCTGCCAGTGACTGTGAGAACGATATTGGTCACCCTGAATGCAATGGGACAGTCTGCTGGACGTGCTCCAACGACGCAGAGTGTCAACAGTGGTATAACGAGCCTGAGCAGAAATGCAATGTCTCTGTCGGCGCTTGCTTTTTCAACGTAGATCCAGTCACTGACACAGTGACTACGATTTCCTCAACGATTTCTTCCTCAGCGATGATTGCTGTAACTAGCGCTGCTGTTGCCGGTGTTGCCGTCGCAAGCGCTGCGGCAAGCGGCGCAGCTACTGTCAGCGCTTTTGCAAGCGGCGGAGGGTCCTCACAAAGCATCGCTGCTTTAAGAATTACGAAATTAGCGACCCTTCTCAGATACGTGAGCATTCAATTTCCATATCAGGCCGAAAAACTATTTGAATCCTTTTCCAGCTCTCAAAAATCAATAGAGAAAATCTTAACCGTGATTTTTGGTTCTGAGCAATACAAGCAGTCTACGACCAATCTACCAACACGTTTCATTAAGTTTGGCGATTCCAGTCTCTTTCTGAAAAATGCTGGTACCACTCTCCTTATCAGCTTGGCTGTTGGGATCGGTATTGGTATTACTCGACTAGGATTGTACTGGGCGCGTGGAAAAAGAAATTTAGCCTGGACTAGAAAATTCTTGAAGGTGCAGAAAATCCTTGAGTGGAATTATCTTCTGGGATGGGTATTAGGAGCGTATCCTGAGCTGGTGCTAGGTCTTAGTCTCCAGCTTTATGACCTGCCATTTATAAATTTGTCTCCCTCAGGACTAATAAGCTTTATAGTGTGTGGGGTTTCGGCTCCAGTTGTCGTCTTATTCCCTTTATTATGCTATTTCTTGATGAGGTCAAAAAAAGAAGATCGAAGACTTCACCGATATCACGATATCCGACGTTATGAAGTGCTGACTTCGGAGTTCAAGGAGAATAGCAGTGAAGCAAAAGTATATCAGGTGCTTATTTTTCTCAGAACGCAATTAATGATATTCCCTCTTGTGTTTTGGCACAGCAACCCTCTGGCACAAATTATCTTTTTGCTCGTCAGCTCGGCAATCGTTGTCATCTACCATATCTTCAAGGCTGGATATAGAAGCAAATTTAATAAAGTCGTGGTATTAGTGAATGAACTGCTTTTACTGCTGGGCATAGTAGGGATATTTCTACAAGTTGTAGTTAGCAAAACAGAAATGGAAACTCAGAATCAACAGCTCGCTAACATATTTGGGTGGATATTATCATCTGCACTTTCGTCGCTGATGATTTTCAACTTCTTGATTACGATACTAGGGCTACTGAGATTAGTTTGGACGTTAGTGAAATCCAGACTGACTCGTTCCAAATCTTCCCCAAACAAAAAATCGACTCGTTTATCTCGATCGCCTAGACACAGAGCTTTTGCTCTACCAAGTCCTTCTCATCGGTCGGAGAGGAGAGATGATGTATCACCGGATGAATCATTCCGAAATTTGAGACGAAGTGACCCTTATCAGATCAGAGCGAAAAGAAGCAGGACTCAGAAAAAAGAAAAAAAAGCATCACTCTTGATCCCTTAGTTTGGCTGATGATTTGTGTCATTATTATATTAACAAGATCATGTTATTAAAGCATTTTATATCTGTGTTGTTTATATTAGAAATCTTATGGGTGCAATTTTTGCCAACAACAAAAACAACATTTCGTATCGTCTTAAGCCTGTTCTAGCTTGTTTAAGAGCTGCTCAATACGAATACTTAGTTCTAGAGAATCTAAGACGACGCCACCGTTCTAATGATTGTAAGTTCTTGCTATATGTCAAATCAATGGTTGCATAGCTTTACTATTAATAAATATACAAGGATTTAAATCCTATTTCTTCAAGAGCTTTAAAATTCAGCACTATACTCACTCGATATAAGAACGACCACAAACAAATCGAATTTGGCTTCTGACTCATGCATATTTACTCTACTCTAACTTATTGCCCTTCTCCAATACTCCAGGTAACTATTAAAAGGCGGCTCAGAGAATAAAACTTAGAGAAATTTCGATTACAATCCTCGCTTCTGAGCTGAACCCCTTCAAGCTCAGCATAATCTTGCTTCGATTGAAAGTTAGCAATGTTGATCTTATTGTTAACGCATGAACACCAGGAGAGCAGCTTGAAAGACTCCGATTCTTCACAGAAGTGTAGTTAGATAAATGTTGCTATAATGGAATAGAATATTTAATCAAAGTATAGTTAACTCGTTCAGATTTTGATACAGCAGCAATGAAATATAGGCAATGTTAATTACGGCTGGTATGTATCTCCCTTTCTGTTAAAGGAGGGATGTTGCTCTCGCTTTTTCCTTGCGTTGACTTTTTGATTATTTTGAGTCACCGTTCTTTCAAAGCATTCTTCGAATTATTTCACACGAGATTACTGAGTTGCTTCGAATATCAAAGTATTTTTCGATAAGGTCTCAGCACCCGAACAAGAGCACAAATGGATTTTTCACATTCATTTCTTCAAATCATGAGAAGACGAGACCGTGGTGAAAGCAAAATAAGGACATGAAGCCAGAGACCACGATACAATGATCTCGCATGCTTTTCTAAAGAGGAAAAAAATTATTCTACATCAGTGCATTTTTTTCTTATTACAATTTTATTTGGCAAGACAGAGAACCCATAAAATAAAGTCTTTATATCATCCAATAAACTTCTT
>ENA-UOTZ01002231-UOTZ01002231.1-compost-metagenome-genome-assembly--contig:-NODE-2231-length-10572-cov-30.184994_pt1 | contig 10572 bp, 8 predicted proteins | sample MGYA00238144_ERZ746983 | MGnify/ENA primary metagenome ERZ746983 (study PRJEB28759, sample SAMN06268863) | compost metagenome | isolation source: single cell | place: USA: California, Emeryville, Joint...
GCTTCTCGTCCTCGATGTTTTTGTTCGCCTGCTTTAGACCAGCAATGTCTTGCTTTTTCTTCTCATTTTCGAGATTAGCCTTCTCTAGCTCGCCCTTCAAATTCGCAATTTGGCTATTCAGCCCAGAGGTTTTATCTCTTTCTTTCTGGATCTCACGGTCTTTCTCTTCAATAATTCGATTCAACTCTTCGTTTGCTTTGTCTTTCTCCCCAGAGACGGCTTGGGATTTCTTAACATTCTCTTTGAGAGAAGCAACTTGGGCTTCAAGCTCAGAGCTCTTAGCTTCGTATTGCTTGGAGAGGTCTTTTTCTTTTGCAAGGGTTTCCTCAAGTTGATGCTGAGCTTCTATTAAGGATTTTTTCTCGGTAATCAGCGACTCTATTTTCTCATCTTTCTGCGCGAGTTCATCTTTCATCAAATCGCAGTTTTCGACGAGCTGAATGTGTTGCTCTTCGAGTTCTTTGTATTCAGCAGCGGTTTGTTCGTATTTTTTGCGGTATTCCTCAGCGTTGCGTTTCTCTATGCGTAGTTGCTCGTCGACGCTTGCAGTTTGATACTCCAATTCCTGTAACTGCTTGGCGAGCCGATCTTTCTCAGACATGAACCTATTTTGCAGCTCTTTCTGTGCGCGAGGGTCCGCGTGAGCCGCGAGCCATTGACGAACGATATTAAGCGCTTCAACCCATTTTTCTCTTTGATCGGTTGAGTTTGCTCGGAGTACATACATTCGTTTATCACAAACGAGCTCAAAACTGTAATGGCAAGTTAATTCGTGAAATCAGAGAGAAAGATGATGTTACTCTGTGGTGTCTGAAGTCGTGACGTTGAGAACGTCAGCAATAGGTATCTTTCCTTTGATCTTGGCTTTTACACCTATTTCCTAATTGATGATGTGGGATCAATGACTCTTAAAACGGTTGTGAAGGTGATTATTTACGCTCTCTTTTTCGTAGTAGCAGAGATTCCTTCCGTCGTCTTGAACGACAAAAAACCTGAAGAAATTGTGAGCATAATTAGGTAGGGATCTGGTGAACCTTTTCTTGAACTGCTTCAAACCGCCCGGATTCTGCTTCTGAAGAAAGCCTCTGAAGTTTAGACTCTAGAGGAAGCAGTATTGAGACGTTAAACGAATTTATTGATGGTTTACCTGTTCTAATTTATCTCCTTCCATGGTGGAGCTTTGCGATGAGTCAGATGGTAAATTAACTTTTCGTTCGAATAAAAATTATTTTTATTGTAAAAAGTTGAGAACTCCTATCCCATTTTCCACATTTGTAAAGTAATAGATAGGTTCCAGGGGTTTTTTGTATTGTGCAATGGTCTTCCTCCACTAGGATTATTTTTTATGAAAACGAATTGAGTTATCATCCTAAGATGCATCTCATTGGCTTAGATCAGAGAGATGAAGATTATACATGGAAATGATCAATGTGATTAGCTTAGATAACTTCTAAATTCTTGTTGTCACCCAATATCTGGTGAAATCACTTTATTAACTATTTTCGAGGTTTTCACTGTTAGATCTATTTTCTTTGCCTTTTGTGAGATCTGCTTGCTTTTTTATAAGCTCAGATCTTCTTTCTTATCGAAAAGAAAAGGGAATCCTACACAAAAAGCAATCATCTTCCAACTCGGTCAAAATAGAAATTCAAATAAAGAAATTGAATGAGAAAACATGTAAGAAGGTAAAGAATGAACTTTTTGGTGTGATTCACAAAGAACAGAGAGAACGATTCCCTGCTTCTTAATTCCAGACTTGGAATCAAGAATTTTTCCTTAATCTCAATATGATAAATCTCCACAAACTAAAAGTTCGATTAGAAATTAATTTAGAATATTTCAAGAAAGCATCACACACATGATACGTCTCCCTGCTTTTAAAGCCGCCAAGCAATTCCTCATCCAAAATAAGCTCATACCCATCCCTCTGAAGTTATTTGCGACGGTACAGGATATTGAAGCTCCAATAAAATACAACCATAACGTGCGAAAGACACTATATGTTCTTAGAACCGAATCACTCAACAAATTCAAGTACCACGCATACGCAAACTATATCGAAGGAGGGCTCTGGTTCTCAGCAGCGGGAGTAACTTTCCTCTTGCTGCCCTACCCACATAGCTTGGTCGGCATCTTTCCAATCTTGCTTACCTTCAAATCAATAGCGACAGGAAGCACGGACCATTTCTCTCATAACTCACTCAACAACAAGAACGTATGCGTCCAAATCACCCTTATGGACAATAACAAACTCGTATTCACGAACGCAGATGGCCAGCTATTCGAGGCTGATTACCTCAAGGACGAGATCAGTCTAGAGAAAGCCCTTTGGGATGAGATCATCGCCGAGTACAACAAAGGCACGATAAGATACAGTTTCAGCAAGATAAATATCAAAAAGCCAGGTCAGGACATTCCAAGTTACTCGGCCTTTCTTCTCTTTGATAAACAGCACTCGGCGATAGGAAACGTGGAGATCCTTGGGAAAGTGCTCAGTAAAAAAGTCCCCAGTCTTGTGGAAGCGCAGACGATTGCTGACGTAATCAACATGGAAAAAATCCCGAGAACTTACTCGAAGAAGACGATATTCCAGTACCAGGCGGTGGACACCTCAAATCTCTTTGTGAATCATTTGCCGAAAAGACTGCTTTCCGGTGGAGCCTGGGCTTCTGCTTCGGCGGTGTTTTTCTATTTCGGGTACTACTACCTCACTTGCATTTCCTATTGGATAGCGATGGCGGAAGTTGGATTTGTGACGAAGTATTTCTTCAAAGAGAAGTTCCAGCCAATAAAAACTTGCAAGGAGATAAATCTATTTGATAACGAAAGAGTGTCCCTCGAATTCCATGATGGAAAAAAGGCGGTAACTCCGATCGCTAGTCTGGAGATATTGTATATTGACCGCTGGGTGGAGGCTGCGAAATATTACATGAACAACCAGAAGCCTTCCAAGATGATTTCAATAAAATGCTCCTATCTTTCTGAGAAAGGGAAAAACGAAGATTTTGACTTGTATTTAGATGCTGACATGACTAAGGTCGAGAATTTAGCTTTACTGGATGCAATTCTCAACGGAAGAGATAAAGAAGTTGCAACCTTTGAGTTCAAACCTGAGGAAGTAAAGCAAGGTGTGTAAGAAGCACTAGCCCGTTGAATGATAGCAATTGCCTGTATATAATCTCTATTGCTAATAATTAGAATCATACTTTATCGAAATGATGTTACTTAAATGATGGATATCGATGTTATGTAAGCAGCTGTATTCTGTGGGTTGCTGATAGATTTCAGAAAGAAAGAATGAATAGAAGTGAAAGCAAATAATTCTTTGTTCTCAAGCAGGAGATAAGTGATAATCCAATACTATCAAAACAGCCAATTTATCATGAAAAAGACCGCTAGAACGAATGTTTCTGGGTAGATGTTGACAATTAACCGTATAAAGAACTATCGACAGGAATTTTACAAAATAAAATAAAATCTTTTATGTGAAGAATCCAATACAAATGATTTATAGTTGACCGCCTGCTATTTTCAGCACATCAAGTAATTTGGATTGTTGAGCGATTTTCATGAATTCAATATCTCGCTTGGTCCATTTCTCCTTCGGTATCGCCATGATCTTATCCACTTTCTTTTTAATCTCACTGACTTTTCTCATGCTAATTAACAACCAAAAAATTTTAGCTAACGATTTTCGCATTAATTTTTTACATTTTCTCGTCTTGTAGAATACTCAAACTCGTCTCACTAGAAACGCTGGGCGCCTTTTGCCTTTCACTTCTCTCTTCGTGTTCTCCTTGACTATATGCATCAAAAGACTCTTTGCTTCCTCGCTTACGTCCAAGTTCAGACTCCCTACTCAAATTTGAATCTTTCTTGGTCAGCATCGGTTCAGACGGTTTCTTGCTGAACTCTCCACTTTGAATCGGCCCCTTCTGGTATCCGATTCCTTCAAAAGATTTGCTCGGGACCGTCCTTTCATACTCATTGCTTCTAACACTTTCAATTTTCTGTGTATTTTCAAAAGGCGGCTTTGAAGCGTTTTCCTTTTGGAGTTCGTTTTGATCGAACTCAGTTTGGTGCAAATTCTTTGAAAAAGTCGGAGAATGCACGCCAGTACTGCCCTTCAAGCCAGAGAACGTGTCGTAATCAGGTGAAATGGCTCCGGGACCATCATTTCGACCCCATCGTTTACTCTCAGGAGATTCTGTAAACCCGTTTCCTTTGGTGACCCGGCCACTAATGCTCGTATTAAGAGTATTAGTTTCCGTGATGAGGTTAAACTCTCTTTGTCCGGTAGTGGAGACTTTCCCTGGCGACATCGTGTGACCTCCTTCAACTGAATGATCGAAATTGAATTTCGAAGTCGTATTGACAGAGCCGAGAGGGCTTCGTTTCGTCGGAGTTCGTGATCTCGTTTTTGACATCATAGGCGAATTTGTGTTCTTTCTTCGGTGGTTCTGGATATCAGGACCGAACTTTGCGTTGTTGAACTTCATCACTTTGCTTGGGAAAAACTTTGCGATGCTTTCCACGAAAGGTGGGTCAACTGTTTTTGAATATGATTCATGAAGGATGGGAAAGAGCCAGTAAAATTTACCATCATAATACGCTAGTTTCTCGTCCATTTTCTGCATCAGAGTCGCGAGAACTTTGTTCTTTACAAAAGTGCTGGCATCTAAAGGTCTGGCGTCTGCGAGAGTGACATACGAGATGCTGAGCGAACGACTCCAGGAGCAGTGGATTCTTGTTGGGGCAAAATCATGAACATTCGTGAATCCTGGGATCTATCAAATATGACATTGTAAATAATGCTCAATTTAGTTGAAGAACTACCTTTTCGGCTAGATTAGCTTCCACGAAGTAAGGTTTTTTGTTAATGGAAGCGTTGGTTCCAGCCCAAAATATTTTCTTGTTATCCATTAAAATCATGCTGTGTCGCGCGCCTGCATGGACCTGGACCGCTTTGGCTTTCAGATAAGTGTGATTCAAAGGAACTTGTCTTGGGACATTATCATTTTCCAAGTCTCCCTGTCCCAGCTGTCCGTAGGCGCCTCCTCCCCAAGTGTAAACTTTTCCCAGTGATGTTTTACATATAACGTGTTTATACCCGCAAGCGACCTGAGTTACCAGTTCACCGTAGTCCCTGAGAGAAGTTATCAGGACGGGAGCGTCTCTGGGATCAAAATGGCCCAGACCGAGTTGTCCAACAGAATTATCCTTGCCCATACTGAAAACAAGGCCGTTCTTAGCAACAAATATTGAAAAATTGTAGCCACATGAAGCCGTAGCGATGAGTATCCTCTTCGGGAAGCAGAGCTCTGTTGGCCTGTATATTTTTTCGCCAGCTGTGGTTTCAATGGGCCAGCAGAAACATTGGCCGCCAGAAGAAATCGCGATTGTTTGAGCTCCTTTCGCTTTGATCTCGACAATGGGATCAATATCAGTAAATTCAACTAATTGAATGCGAGGGACATCACGAGTGTGACCGAGTCCGAGTTGTCCTCTGCGGTTGCTGCCCCAGACATATAATGTATTATTATTGTCCAAAACAACGGCATGCTCATCTCCTACGGCCAATTGCTTTGGGTAAAAATTGTCAGGAGGAAGGTAGACAGACCCCACGGGATAGTTGTATTGATGAGGGACAATTGGTCTTCCAAGTTGGTATTGGTCGTTCCAGCCCCAGGAATACACTCTCGGTTGGTTCGAAATTGCGACACTAAAGCATTCACCGACCTCAATCAGCTGAATTTCGTTGTCTTGGTTTGAACATTCGGCTTGGAGGTGCAGTGCGTTGATACTCCATAGAGGATCATAGATGTCTGACAGATCGGTCTGAATGATATTAAAATAAAAGAGTTAGCAGCTGTGAAAGCTAAAGGAGTCAGTTACCAAGACATCACAATCTATAATTTTTGCGAACATGTTGAATTTCTTGGGAGTGTATGGCTTGATTCCTGTTTTTCCCGATAATTATTATAAGCCCTCAAAGACTAACCTAAAATTACCTTTGATCGCGTTTAGAGCAGTAGCTTTTCGCACAAGATTTTTTATCGGACTCGATTGGCCTCGTTCCCCATGAACAGTCATTTTTTTCTATTATTGGACATAAATCGTTTTTTTAAAGATTTGAGAAGCTATAACTACCTCTTGTGACATTCCCAGCAAAAACCTCGCTTTCTGCTCCTCTCAGTTTTTCATACTGATCGTTCTCGCTTGAGAGATACTCTACTAGTCTCCTTCTGATTATTTCTCGTCTCAATAACCAACTTCTAACAGCTCTCTATTGAAATGACATGAGAATTCAAAATCATAAACTCCTAATTCCTACTTGGATAACGATGGTGCTTCTGCGCAGATTTTGATAAAACGAATGAAGCCACTTCATTCTCATGAAACTTTGAATCCGGTACGCTGCTCGATGCAGTCTGTAGAGTGAATTTCTGATTGCATATCCTCTCCAAACAGCCTGAATTATCGTTGCATTTTTATTAAAAACATAATTCGCCCTATTTATCAAATCGTTTAGTTTTTTTCATCGACAATCAAGCTTCTTTACTTCGCTGCACGAGCCCTTTTGACAATCGCATAGTTTTTACATCTAGCAATATGTCCTCTCACCCATCTTTGTATCTCAATAGCGGCTTTTGTACGCACTCTATTGTACAGTATCTCCGTTCCTTTATCTATGATTGACTATACAATGAACCGCTTTAGTAACGAGCCCAGAAATAACAATGTTACCTCAATAATCTCTTTCACATGTCTCAACTTCACCTGCTTTCTTCGCACGCGTGCTCCCCTCAATACTCTGTTGATCATTCTCGCAGCGGCCAACTTGCGAATATAAACAGCTTTTAAATAGTACGATTTCCACCAAGCAGATATCTTCGTCACTGCTTTCCTCATTTTCTTCACTCTTCGTTTGAACAGCACGCTCTTCCACCATGTCTTGATCCTCCTCACGGCCTTTCTCATCCGTTGGAATGCTTGGTAATACTTCCGGACTTTCCAAAGCTTCTGTATTCGGCGTATATTTGCGAGCACTTTCCTGATTTTGCCAATGAATATGTCTCGAGTTTTTAGCCTGCGGTATTTTCGGTAGGCTTTCTGGATCTTCCGAGCAGCATCATGCTTCGTTTTTAGTTTAACCTGCAAGATATTGTTCAATTTCTGCTCAGCTTCGATCCGCATGAACACTTTGTTCTTGCCGATAATGATCGTGTTTCCTATGTCTGCTTTGACTTCTCCTTGGAGGATGCTAAATTCAGAAACTAGGTAAGAAATCAAGTTGATTTGTGAAACATTTACTCATTCGTAAAAGCCTTGAAGTCAGCGCCTTGCTCAACATGCTTCTCAAATCGCGTTTTATTAGCTGTCGGATGTAATTCGTCGTATTTCTGATAGAAAGTTTTAAAAAGGCGACGCACAGGGAACAGCTCTCTTCGAATCTTGATCGTATCGAGAATACCCATATACTTGATTTGCTCGAGAGTCATCTTTGCGACGAACAGACCCTTCTGTTTCGAAGGGTTGGGTTTGATACATCTGACAAAGTGGCAGTTGCAGCTCAGCAATTCCTCGTACAATTCAGTCATCTGACTACGGAATTTCGCGCCAAGGAATTTGCTTGCTGCTCCTCCCTTTGGCTTTTTAGTGTCCTCTTCCTTCTTCTCTTCAACCGGCCCTTTGAAAATCTTCACTACCTCAGGGAAACCCGAATTAGCAAGCGCTTTCTCGATGTAATTTCCTAGTTCATCCTTATTTTTCGCTCGGAATCCTTCAACGAAGTACTCCACTGTGGCCGCTGTATGAACAATGGCGAATTTCTCTTTTCCCATTCTTGGGAACACAGCTTTGGGGTTCTTTCCGTGAAGTTTCTGGACCTTTGTGAAGAACGCTTCGTCGTTTGAGTTGATAGTACAGAGATCATCGAGAATCTGAAAGACACCAGGGAAGTCTTTTGAACTCATATCTATAAAGTCAAGCACAGCTTGGTTATCCTCAAATTGGATTCCTTTAAGATAGTCCTCGAGCCCTTCCTCGATGAATTCTTTGTTTTCAGCTTTAAAGACATAAGAGACGTACAACTGCTGCAATTTTTCATTTGTATAGTTGATGCAAAGTTGCTCAAGACTGTTTTTCGGGAAGATTTCAAAACCGAAAATATCCAGGAGTCCGATGTGGAGGTAGCTTTTGTAGAGGGCCACCGTATCAGCTCCTGGCTTCAAGAATTCTTCGGGCATGATAGAGGAATTCATTCTAATGACAAGCCAGTTGAACATTCGATTGTATAGCTCTTTTGCTACTGAGTCACGAGCGACAATACATTCGTTTTTGTCGAAAGGTGAAGCGATGACTTCTCCACCGATTTCTCTGAATTTAAAGCGAATTGATCGCGCAAATTCATCGTAATTTAGCTTGAGGATTTCTGCAGCATCCTTCAAAAATTGCTCGTTGGTAATAGAGCATGGATTTTCTATATTTTGTTAAAAATAACAGATGGATTAAACTATATCAGGAGAGGAGGGGTATTACTATCGTCACGCTTGGTGGGATCGAAATTGATATTTCCAATAAGAAGACTGGCAGCTGTCATGCACCAAACCGCTTTTTGCTCTGCATCAGTAAATTTCATTGTCTATTTCAATCAATCCGCAAAATCATATCGTAAGAAAACGTGAAATTAGATTCATTCTATACCTTAAATGCTTCTACGACTTCTTTATACCCTTCCACATCATCGATTTTCGGGACATTGTATGTGGGATTTGGAGCTTTATTGAGATATTCAAACTCCTCGAATTTCTTGTCCAGTTTGAGCTCCTTGAGAAACTCAGGAGTTGCTCCTTTCAGCAAATGATAATACGAATGATAATTTCTCTCATCTTCTCCCTTTCATCAAATATTTCGTTTAATCCTCGAGATTTGTAACTTCAGAAATACCTGGAAAATCACTCTGGATTTTTCCAACAGATAGTTTTGGATGGTAGCACCCTCTATCTTCGTATTCCCTGGAGTGTTTTTGAGAAGAAGCGACACATATTTTCCGAAACGACTGGAGTTATCGTTTCTCGAAGTTTTTGCATTTCCGAACGCTTCAAGTACCGGATTACAAGCCAAAATCTAGCCAAAAAAATTCGCCATTATTATCACACAATCAACAATATCATTGCTTACTTTATCTTCAATACTAACTTCCCCGGCTTTCTTCTCACCATCATTATAAGACGTCAAATATTTCATCGCATATTTTGTATTTTCTGTTTTTCCGGCTCCTGACTCACCACTGATGACCAATGCTTGATTTTTCTGGAACTCTGCGACGTTCCTCAATGATTCGCCAGCGATGAAATAAACGTGCGGTTCAAAATCTTTCTTTGTCGCTTTCTCGTTTTTGACTAATCCATGATAAAGTTTGAGATTTTCGGGTGTTAACAGTCCAGGGACTGTGAAGTAAGGATTCAAGACGATGAGCGTTGGGCCGACGTAGGTAAATATTTTATCAACTTTATAACGTTCTCTTAGATTATAAAGCAGCTCAGCTTCACAAAGGTTTTCCATATCGACCATATCCTCAAAGCCATTTGGAAGCTGTCTGTAGTCATTGGTAGGAAAGACTTTTGCTCCGTTCACCTCTTCCTCTTGGTTGTTGTCTTGATATTTCACTTTAACGAAAAGGTCGCCATGAGATATGGCTGTTGCCTTTCGGTAGCATTCTCCGCTCTTGTCAGAGTCAGGGACTTCGACCCAGACGGTATCCTCTAGTTAGATAAAATATGTGCATTGTTGAGATGCTAGTGAATATTATGGATTGTGTTTACTTGGACGAATCCAGGAGTTGTCGACCTTGACAACTTTAGGAGGCATAGCTTTGGAAGGTAAATCTGTTTAGTTTGAAATTCTTAATCTAATTGTATACAGTTAAAGTTTCCAGTATGAATTGGGATTTTTAAAAATTTGACTCAACACAAAACTCAATTTATGAAAATCATGCTGGAAGAGAACCCTGGACAGCAATGATAAAGAAGCAGGGAAAGTTCTATACTTCAATTTTAACGCAATAGGTACGATTGAGTTTTCGATGCTTTGACATAGAGGAGCGTTCTCTTAGCTCTGAGCCAGTCTGAACAAAAGAAACGAATCGATTCAAAAATTCATTGAGCTATATGACAAATGACGGCATATCGTTCTTTGTTTCCTGGTAGTATTAGATTCATACATAACATGGTTACAACCGCAATTCCTTCATAAATCGGTAATCATATTCAATGCACAAGCTTGGCTTTTCAAATACATTCTATTGATGGTCAAAAATGAATGAAGTTGATTAAGAGTCCAATCTGCCAGCACTAACCTATATCTTAAACTGTCTTGATCTAAATTGAAACAGTTTATGCTTTCCCTTTGTTATCCAGCTCGTGTATTTGAAACGCATGATGAGTTTTCAGATTAGGAATTTTGTTCAAAGCAATCATACGAATATATAGCTTCAGTTTACCATGAAATAATTAAAAAAAAAAAGACTTCTTACTTTTTCTTTCTATATTCGAAACAACATGGAGTGTA
>ENA-UOTZ01002232-UOTZ01002232.1-compost-metagenome-genome-assembly--contig:-NODE-2232-length-10571-cov-3.385077_pt1 | contig 10571 bp, 6 predicted proteins | sample MGYA00238144_ERZ746983 | MGnify/ENA primary metagenome ERZ746983 (study PRJEB28759, sample SAMN06268863) | compost metagenome | isolation source: single cell | place: USA: California, Emeryville, Joint...
TAATTTCTTAAAATTCAGGAATACTAGGGATTGATTAGATCTGAATAGTTAAAGATAGAGCAACTGAACTTTTCTCAAAAAAAACTTCTCTTGCAGGCACAGTCAAGAAATGCCCTAAGACTTGAGGAGGCTAGCCAATAGTTTTTTTTTTAATTGTCGCCTTTGTGCAAGTAAATCTCCTTTTTTGGTATAATTGGGATATATATGGGAGACAGGTAGATAGAGCTAACAGCATAGATTCGGGAAATAACGTTCACTGGCCTGTATCTTAATTAGCTATCGACTTCAGACTCATTAAATTTGACAAAAAAATTTCGATCATTTTTTTGTTTAATAGTAACAGCTAATTGCATTGTTATATTCTGAATCTATGTTGTTGGCTCTATCTAGATACCTCCACATAAACCCAATTATATCAGATAGAGGAGCTACAAGGGCATGAAGACGAAGATCGGGTGGAAGGAAAAACCTGTGACCGGCCTCCCCCCCCAAGACTAAGTTAAACGAACCACGATGTTTTGGTGGGTACTATTTTCACACTCAATCTCTATCATGCGCTGATGATATTTGAAATTCGAGGCGAGGGTAATACTTTGATTATTGACCAGTATTTCTTTTAAAGGCTTCCTTTTGACGATGATGAAGTTTTTTGTTACATAATGGAATCTCAATCTCATCATGTATTCCATTAATTAGGCTTAATTTGCAGCATCGAGGCAATTTCCCACAGACATCGGAAGAAGCTCAGAGTATCTTAAGTAGTGATTATGTTATTTCAACATCGGCAAACATACACACACAAATAGTATACCCTCGTGATTCCAGTTTATGTGGGTTTGAGTCTAACTCGTCTTAGAATTCCCATGAGAAAGCCCACAGGAAAAGTAACAAACAAAGAACTGACACTGGTTTCATTAATCTGTAAAATTTTTTGAGATTCTCAATCGCTAGTGACTTATGATCGTAGTTTTCGACCTCGTTCTTTTCTTGCGTAGCTACCCACTATGATTGTATTGAATTTAATTCACTCAGCTAAATTTAATCAACGTTACGTTGCAATGTTTGATAATTGATTCGTATTCAGTGCGGTTTTTACTACAGTGAGCGAAATCGCTCAATATAAGAATGAGGACAGTTACAACAGTCTGCTCTAATTCACTATATTCATTCATTAACCTTCAATTCTTCATTTTCATGTTACTAATTGGATAACTGACAATCAAATCAAAAAGCTCAAATAACACAATTTCTATGTTTTGATAATGTGAAGCGTAGCTTTGTATCGTTCATGATAAATACTTAGACGTCAAAAAGAAGTTGACGAAAAAAAGGTTAAATTTATCGAACCTTCTCAGCGCTAATTTTTTGGCCATTTCATTTGAAAGTGAGCAATTCCATTCAGTAATTATCAGTGTCTTGAGAACAAATTTTTAAAGGTATATTGAATTTAAATACCTATTTAATCTGCTCTTATAATAAAAAAATCGCAAATTGAAGTCTCGAGACCCTTTTTTTTAATTGTACTCCTACTATGGTGTCATCTTTTTCGAATCTTGATTTACCAGGACCTGAAGAGAATTTTCCCTCCTCACAACAATTCAGTGGAACAAGTAGTTAAAACTCAACCATTATTTATGCTAATAATTCATTTTTCTGTTTTTCTCAGATTATGAGTCATACAATGGCGGTGAACTTTTTTCAGGCAACAACAGCGCAAATGAGTCAGATAATGACTCAAAATCGAACAATGAGCATTTTATGAACAGTGCGGTTGTCTTGCAACAGAAAAAAGCTTTCGAAGGTTTTGTGAGGTCAGTCTACAAAGACTCTAAAGACATGAACCGATATTTCGAAAGCGTAAAGTCCTCTCTGGGCACGAAACTTGAGCAAGTGTTTTCTCCTGACACGATGCTTGAATGTTTTGATCGAATTACGCAGAAGCCGTTCTCAAAAGTTGCAAATACCAACAAAAGCCGATGGACGGATGACGAAGTACTTCTATTAACTCATATCGTGATCTATTACTCGTATGCCAACGCAACAGAATTAGAAGCACTGGTAAATAATCAAATTGCTTGTTAAAAAAATTTCCTTCTATTTCTTCTATTTGGCGAGTAGTTTTTTTTGTTTTGGTTTGAATTTTATTTTCTGTTTATCATATTTGGTCTAACCTTTTGATCTAGCCAGAGGAAGCTTGGACATCCATTGCATCTATCTTCCCGAATAAAGACGTTAGCCAGCTTAAGAAACGGTGGCAAGGATGCTTGAAGAAAACTCTTTGGCAAATTCCATGGACTCAACAGGAAGATGAGTTGCTAGAGAAGATCATCAACGAAAAAGGTCATACAAGAAAATGGAAGGAAATTGCTGAGGAGCTAAATGCACGGAGCGAGCTAGAAGTTTATCGCCATGGTAGACAGTGTCGAGAAAGATGGAATAACCATCTTGATCCTAATATTGCACGTGGACCTTTCACAGAGGAAGAAGATATAAGATTATTCCAAATCTACTTCGAGACCGGGAAAAAATGGGCTGAGATTTCAAAAAGAATGAAAACTAGAACCGAAAACGCTGTGAAGAATCGCTTCAACTCACTGATGAAAAAACTAAAAAGTCGTCAAAACACAACACTCTCCGAAAATCAGTCTATGATGTCAATAGAATCAGAACCAGATAACGCCAAATTAGAAAAGAAACTTGTTGAACAATTTTTGCAGCAATATGAAGGCGGTGGCATTGGCAGTAAGACTCAGTTGGATAGGACAAGAACTAGTCTGCTCAGTAAAAGTGAGATACCTGACTATGATCACTCAGAATCGATTTTTGAATCGGATTCAGAGAGCTATCCGCAGAATCCCAAGAGCTTAAATTGCCTTGATACAAGTTTGACGAAGAAAGATGGAAACGAGAAGGATAAAACAAGAAGTATGGGGGACTTAAACGACTGCTTTAGAGCATTCCCTAGTACTAACCTCCAAATGGAGGAAGAGTTTTCAAACAATCGAGGCTATCCTATTTCGCATAAACCAGCAAGATTTGAAAATTCGTTCTCGAGTCACATTGAAAAACTTGATTTGCTCTCGAATCCAAATTTTCCTTACCAAAATTCTTTTACTCCTCCATTCTCTCAAAACAATATTTCGAATAAGACAAACTCGATATTCCCTGATAGCCCTACCAGAGGTCGTTCGAACTCCGTCCCTTATCAGTCAAAGACTCAAAATTCTCAGACCATTCTACCGAATTCACTGTTTGGAAGTAATTCGAACCTGGATACTCTCCTTTCGATGAACCAGCTGCAGAAAAATGCCGTTAAGCCATCAAAAATGGGACATCAACCTCTAGGAAATCTCTTCTTGACAAACTGTAATACTGAGCAAGGCATTGCTGCAGATTCCGTTATGAACGGGTTAAATAACTTATCTCAGTTTTTAGAGTGCGATAACAGTAATGGAAGTTCTCCTCTGAGACAAAATCGTTTCCCCTTTGAAAATTATGACACCAAAGGGCCGGCTCTTTCTCAGACAAAGCTCGAAGAAGACGATATGAATGAGATATCTCCTACTAAGCGTATAGGCGAGTTCAGTCATCAGCTAAAAGCCAAGAGACTGGATAAATATCAAACTCAGCGTCAGATAGGCCGTGGGAATCTCCAATATGCCATAGTAGACCTTACAAAGAATGAAATTTATATGGTCCATCCAGTTACGAAAGAGAACTTTAGTGGAACTATAGCAACAATGAATGAAGAAGACTCCCTCCTCGCAAGTCCTTTTAATACTACACCTGGCAGTCTGCTGGGTTCCGAAATGCTTATGCTGGGAAAGAGTGGAGAGCATTCGCCGTCAATTGGATACCTTCAGTCGCTGATTGGAAAACCAAGTTTGACGAGTGCAGCCAACCCTAACAGTGGCCTGCCAAGCCTATTCAATACATCCACAGATCACACGGAAAAAACTAAGTCCAACTCGATGACACTTGTAGAACAACACTTTCAAAATATTAGGAAAAAATTCGGAGTTCCTGATCTCTCTGAAAAACCAACTCAAAAGTAAAGAGAGCAATTACCTCTAACTCAATGACGGAAAGGACCTATTAGCTAATTACACACTCATTCCAATATTTTCTCTTCAAAAGGAAGGCGAAACCAAATGTTGAGTTAACTCTCAGTTTATGAAGTAACCGTAAAGAAGATCATAGCAGCACCGTAAAGGAAAAATTAAAGTGAAGACTGGCACCTGAATAAACTATGTGTATATAAATACACGCACACACACATCTATCAACGGGCTCTGCTGCCAATGTTTTGTTTTTTTTAGATTCAATAGAGTTTTGTTTCTTCACATTGAGGGATTCAATATTGAGAACTTTTTTTTAGGTCTCTTTCTAATAGATTGGAATTTTCTTTAAGCGTTTTATGAGTCACTTAAAGCTGAAGGTTCACGTTGAAATACCCATAACTACTCCTAATGCCTGAGCAATATTCTACTTTTGTTAGAAAAATATGGACATAACTTTCATCGTTTTCCTCACAGCTATTGGTTGATGCATTCTATTCCCCCCACTCTCATTCATATTTGAAAGCAACTATCTGATTATGAATTCAGGAAGATCATAGTACTTAAGTTGTCAAAAATTTTTCATTTTTTCCAGATTCAAATATCTTATAGAAAAAAATGAAAAAATAAAGAGCTGTTAGCCCATCGAATTGCTGGAAGCAATGCCTAATCTCAATAGAAGTTATGCTCTTCCAAAACACACACGAAGAGCAAGTAGTAACAGGAAGAAATATTAACAAATGCCCACAGGCCTTCAATATCCTTTCTGATCGAAATCAAAGTCGCTGTCAGTAATCTCATCAGGTAATAATACATTTTTTAACTCATCCGGTGAATGGCTTCTAGACCTTGCATTGTTGACACTGTCTTTAAAGAAGACATTTTCGAATCCGACAACTTTTCCTCTCACATTCCTTGATATGGCGATAACCTCCGGAGATGAATATTTTTGATTTTTTGCATATTGACTCACTTCTGAATCACCAAACAAACTACCTTTGTCTTCGATATATCTGCTGCTGTATTGCTCTTGAGTAACGTAGTCACTGTTGTTATGTTGACTCGCGTCTTTTTTTTTTGAATAATATTGAGTGATTATGTTAAAATATAATATGATTGTACTTTTATCATTGGATTTCTTATGATTATTTCCTTCTTTATGATCATCCAGCTGATCATCTGAGACTTGTGCTTCCTCATTATTTTTGTGAGGAACAGATTTGTCAGGTGTATTTGAATATTTTGGTTCCCCGCTCAATTCTTTGAATGACTAAGCAATTGTGTCTTTGTCAAGGCTGAAAAAACGATTTTTCATTACGATAAGTTTATTTTGCTTGACTGTTTCCTGCCCATCATGTGTAATACCATAAGTAAATCTTCTTTTGTTGGAAAGAGTGTTGACTGCTTGCTCCTTAAAGCTCGGAGTTATCAAATTCATATATTGATTGAGCTCTTCCTCGATCTCACGTTGAACTTCAATAGAATAGGAATAGTTTTCAATGCCGGCTTCACTTTGAAAATCTGCTTTGGGGCGGTAATCTCCCTCGTCATTGGTTTGGATTCGAATATCTCGATCTCTTAACGAACCTTTAGCTTTCCGACTTTGATTATATTGCTCTCGAATTTCTCTCAGTACATCTTTCTCTTCCTCAGAGAGTCCATTTTCATACTCGTGAGAGCCGCTTTGTTTCTTTGGAATAGGATATTTGTGTTTTACAGCCTTAAAAAAATGAGATGCGCGCCGTGATAATAGAAGCAAAGAAGTTGGTTTACATCTTCTGTCAGCAGTGCTAAGTTTTTTAGATTGTTTCTCCGTTCAACGTCAAAGCCACAATCTCTAAGTACACACTGCCCCATAATCTTTCAACGTATAATCTCTCCTGATTTAATTAATTAAATTTATTTAAGGATGTTCCTCAATAGCAATATGGCGCGCAACAAGGGACAGCTAAAAGAGAGATATTTTTATGGAGTGGCCCGGCGTTAATTAACATTAGAACTCTCTTTGGACAAAAGTTGTAAATCCATACGGATTCGAGAATTCTCCACTTTCAGCAATAGATTCCGTAATATATCGATATTTGTTTGATACTCGAAAAGAGATATGAGTGCTTGTCCTCCTCGAACTTTATTCAAGCTGTAGGGAAAAAAACTTTCTCTTGTTCTATTGTAATGTAGTTTCTAAAACTGATTTATTTAACTAAAAGCATTTGAAATTTAAATACTTTGAAAGTTAGACTTTAACACCCAATAAATCAACAAGAAAGGTATCGAAAAAAATACAATCAATATCAGAAGTTATAGCATGCGGCAAACAACAAGTTCGAATTTCCAAAAATCTAAACTTCCAAGTGGAAATCTCCGGCTTTCTCCAGTCGATCATCTCCCTGCCCAGAGTTTATTTGTGAAGACAGTCAGGTAAGGCTTCGATGTTTGTTAACAGAAAAATTTTTCAATCTTCCTCCCCTATCTTCCCAGAGTTCTAATTATCATCTCTAGCAATCATACGACTACTCAAAGTCAAGATAATGATATTATGTGTAAAAAGGTAAACGCTCGCCCTGTTCTTCTGCAGAATGAAACAAGAAGTAATATCTTTCGATACAAAATTTTTCTCAAAGAAATTCGGTGCATAGGTTTTACTCCACTTGCTCTCACAATTGAAAAACAGAAGCGGAAGATTGCTGAAACTGAGGCCACTCACTCAGAAAATGATGAAAATATTAACTTTTCTTCAACAAAGCTTTCAACTCCGACACCTGTCCCAATTGGTGCCCACCATAGAAGAATCGAAAGCAATAAAGAGGAAAGTTTTGAAAAACTTAGAAAAAAAGCTCAAGGTCTCACACGATCTCAATCAAGCACTAAGATATCCCATACGAAAAGAAAATCAGCAGACAGTTCAAGTCATTTTCCCAAAGACAAGAAGCTCTTACTACAAACAAATGCAATGCAAGAAGGATCAAGCTCAAAAGCAATATTACCACTCACAAATAACTTTTTACGACCACTCAATTTGGAGCAAGATCTTGATCGACCGGTGACGCAGCAGAGTAACAAACCATCCACCCAAAAACATGCGCGAGACACCTCGATTCGTATATTCTTCTTGCTTCAACTAATGGATTGAGATATTTTCTATTAGCAAAAAAACTTCACAAGGGTGAGACTCATACTTTTGCATTTGGTGATGAAGAAAAAGAGAATAAAGAAAGCAAAATTTTTGCAAACCCATATATAGAGCAAATGGTAAAAGAAAATGCTCGCAGGCTCTTAGAAGAACAAAAGAAAAAAAGAGAAGAAGAGTTAGAAAAGAAAAAATATGAATTGTCTAAGAAAGACAGAATTTTCCAGGATAGCCAAAAAGTGCGAGAGCATAACAAAATTTTTTTCAGACACAGCACCAAGAAGAATAAGAAAAAAGTGCGCCGAGATAATTATGCATGGGGAGTTGATCAAAGAAAATTCATGTCAACTCCTCAAGCAAGAAAGTCTTCAGGTGAAAGAACCATAAAAAAGAAGGAAAAACCCTATCACAAACTAGACGACAAGGAACGTAGGGATAGATTAGGTCTTGGTCACTTTGCTGAAGATGCTCTTGAGCATCAGCGAAAGAAGTCAAAAAATAAACACGAATCCACTCCTACTCCTGATCATCATAACAGTTCTCAAGAAAAGATACATGAGAAGCGTGCTGCCTCCAAGGAAGAGGAGCATCAAGTCAAAGTATTTATGCAAGAAAAGCGTAATAAACTCGAAGAACAAGAACGTCAAAAAAAAGTGCTGTTAGAATCGAAAAAACAGAAAATTCAAGATAATTTGATGAAACTTCGAGAGGACCAGAGATACTCAGCGAATAAAACCCCTCTCAGTGTTAAGTCCAGCAAACGAACTTCGACAAAGAATGCACGAGGCAGATTGTCAGCAGGAATTAGGAAAGAACCTGAAGTTGATGAATACGTATACGATAATACGGCAGCAAAGGAATTGAGTGCAGAGGAAGAAGAGGATTATGAGAATCTGTACAATGAATTCAAGCGCATTATCAGTGGCAAGCAGATCATGTCTAATAAACATAAGACCGAGGAAGCATTTAAGTCTCAAGATAAATACCCAAGTGAAAGAATTTCATATTTAACTCAGCAAGATAACCCACAAAAAATGATGAATGGAAATCGAATTTCCGTGGAGCATGATTCTCATGACTTTCGAGATTCTGTCAATAGCATAGAGACTCAATACAGAAAGGAGATTGCAAAAAATAAGTTCCTACAACTCTCAAAGAGATATGAAAACGTGCTGCATGGAGCTGAAGAGAAGGTGATAAATGAACTGGGCGAGAAAGACGAACAGCAACAGCATTACAGCAATCTACCTAGGCGTTTCCTGACGGATCCGCAGTATCAGGGGCATTCGCTTCCAAGCCATTTACCTCAAGGAAAACCTGAACAAAAAAGCAAAACTCAGACGAAAAAGCCAATCGTCCCTGCAATAAATTTGCCGATCAGCCATCAAAATCAATTAGAGCCTCAGCAATCAGTCATTCACGAGTTAGAAACAAGCAATTTTTCGCAAGGGCACAATCTGCAAGACGAAAGTATAAATATGGCTGAGTATGCTGTCGAGGGATCACTGAAGAAACAAAAGCATGTAACTAAATTACACTCTCAAGAGGACTTTTCTCAAAAACAAATAAAAAAACAAAATGATGGAATTCATAATCATTTGCCTCATAAAACATCAGGGAACAACTATCAAGTTTATAGTCAAGATGACAACGAGGAGGCTCTATTGAGAAATATGGAAATTCTCGAAGCTGCAGCTATTTTTATACAGAAAAATTACAGAGGATATCGAACTCGGAAAATCCTTCGTGAATATTTTCAAGATATCTGCGAGGATGAGGAAGAAGAGCATGAAAAATATCGAGCTAGGCATGACAACCAGCGGGGTGCCGGGATTGTTGGCAGCTATTTGGACTTTGAAGAAGGTGAATATATTGAATATCCTTATGAGGATGAAGAAGGCAGGAGAATTTTTGCCGGTCCAAATGGGCAGGTTTTTCTTGTTGACAGAAACGGGAAAATTCTGGAAGTCCAAGAATTGGATGAGGAAGATGAAGCTGAAAGTGAGGCTGCAAGAGAAGACGAAGAGCAAAGACTCCTGATGGAAAAATATGGTCATAAGAGGACAAGAAGTTCCGGTGAGCTCCAAGCTGAGAAAGATGGTCTTGGTGAGAGAAAGCATGATTTCGAGGCTAATTCCAAAGGACTTCAATCCAAAGAACGATCAAGCATTCCTATTTACCAGCATGAAGAGCATGGAGCAGATCATAGTGAAGAGATGGAAGACAGTAACATTGATGAAAAAATGTATCAATATTACAAAGACCTCAATCGCCAACTCCAACAAGAACAAGCTCAGACAAAAATAGACTCGATTAAAGAAGAAAGAGCAAGTAACAAAGGTGAAGACGAAAAGAAACAAGCCAGTAAAGCTTCTGAACCTAGACAGCAAGCAGATCAGAAACCAAAACAACCATCAAATTCAAAAGGCAAGGAACCGACACAAAATTCCAAAGGAAAGGGGTTGATTCGAAAAGGGTTCGCTGAGGAGGATGTTGATAGTGATTATGATGATGAGTATCTGGATGGTCGAGACTCAAATCCGATGAGTAACTTTGAAGAGCAGAATAGAAAATTGCAAGAAGGATTATTTCAGAAATTGAACAAAGGACAGGCCGAAGTTCAAATTGATTATGAAGATCGTCTAGACACCAATGAATTCATCAGCGATGATGGTTTCTCTGTCGAATACCAACCTGGTAGAAGGTCGATGAGTGCAGGAGAGCTTCGGAATCAGAACTCAGGCTTGCTCAATGAAATTCCCATAAAAAATAAATATCACCAAGGAGAAGATAAATCTCTCGAAGGTTACGAAATACATCTTGTTAACCCAAATAATTCCCATGAAAAAATTTCAGGGCTCTCTAGCCCTCCCGATAATCAAAACGTCCCTACTGCCAAGCATGAGAGCCCACTGGGAAATCTTAGCGTGAATCCTTATCCGCAAATTCAACCAAAGCACGAAGATGACATTCCGAATCCATTTCAAGGCCAAAATATCACATCGACAATTTCAGTTGAGCAAAGTCAAAGTAAAATTTTAATTTTTTTGGAGACCCTTTTCTTACCATAGGAGTAGAAATAAGAGAGCAGAGTGATGGAAAGGTTGAAACGCTGGCAAAAGCTGACAAATTTCAGTTGGAAGAAGTCAAAACTCCAGAGAAGAAACTTGTTGATATGGTCAGTGAAGGAGTCAACACTTCACTGCCAGAAATAATGACAGAAGGAGTGCAAACAGTTGTAAGCCCTACAGGTGAAAAATATCTCAAGAAGACATTTGAGCTCACAAATCTCTATCAAAATGTACCTTTATTTCGCTTTAGATAGCCTTGAGCTGTGTTTGATCTAGGAATTTACACGGTTCAAAGAAGAGGAAGCAACAAGATGG
>ENA-UOTZ01002233-UOTZ01002233.1-compost-metagenome-genome-assembly--contig:-NODE-2233-length-10565-cov-12.074466_pt1 | contig 10565 bp, 9 predicted proteins | sample MGYA00238144_ERZ746983 | MGnify/ENA primary metagenome ERZ746983 (study PRJEB28759, sample SAMN06268863) | compost metagenome | isolation source: single cell | place: USA: California, Emeryville, Joint...
GAATTGGTTTCCCTTGCTCCTTCCACCATCAAGATCAAGATTGTTGCCCCTGCTGAGAGAAAGTTCTCTGTCTGGATCGGAGGCTCCATCCTTTCCTCATTGAGCACCTTCCAAGCCATGTGGATCAGCAAGAGCGAGTACGATGAAGCTGGTCCTTCCATCGTCCACAGAAAATGCTTCTAAGGAATTCGTCGGAGTGAGATGAAGAGACTATTGAGACACTTAAATTTATCTGATAGTTTAAATATATTTCATACATCTTCATCTGATAATAATACACAATAATACCTAGCAATAAAACCAAAGAGATTCTCGATCTTTTTGATAATGCCGTGGTCCTTTTGCTCACAATGCTTGGCAAAATGATATTGACAGCTACAAACAACCTCAAATTTCTGTCTCTAACTTACAAATAGCTAGCTTATGAATTTATTTGATTAAAATGATAAATGTAGGTTTGCTCACAATATCTACAGCTCCTTGAAGGCATATAACGCATCAGGGCCAAGCCGCCTTTTGCAAAATCTTAGCTTAAGGAGATATAAGTTACTATTGATTAGCACATCATTTCATATGATGTGTTGTTTGGTAAAGAGATCTTTTAGTTCTTACTTTTCCTTTGAAACTGATACATTAATGCTTTGACTGAGGTTTATGAATGCAGGTTAAAGGATCCTCTTATCAGATGAAATGAACACAGGGCATCCATATAAATTTTTCTAAAATAAACAATTTCGAACGAAAGAGCTCTCTTAAATTTTAGAATTGATTAGGCTTTGCGTTCAAAAGAGGTTGGTTGAGCTGAGGATAAAGAGGCTTTTGAGTAGTATTTCCATAAACAGGCTCACTGAATTGGACAGCAGTGTATGGGTTGGCAGTAGTTGGTTGTTGTTGCTGGAAAGGTTGTTGTGGGAACTGTTGTGTTTGTGGGAATTGCTGTTGTGCTTGTGGGAATTGTTGTTGTGCTTGTGGGAATTGTGAGTAGTTTCCAGGAGGCAAGCCATAGTAAAGACTCAAGTGAAGATAATGCAAGTTCTGTCCCAAAGCCCAGTGGAGGCCTCTAGCATGGTAGGTCATCATATTGTGTCTTTCAAGAATAGGAGCCAAGACTTTGCGCTTTTTAATGTCTTGGTTAATGGCCCTCACCAACACGAAGACACTCAATAAGACAGGGATTGTGATTCCAACACCCAACCAAGCATATGCATTGCACACAATCGGGACCACGATACCTGGGGTAATCAAGAAGACAGACAAGATGTAGATCCAGATATAGCAGTTACGTCTTGAGTGGTTTGGAGCCACTGCAGCTTTAAGTTCTGCAAAGAATTGTTTAAATTCTTCGGATGAGACTCTGTTTCCCGTACCAGCAGGACTGAAGTGGTTTGTACTGTCGCCAGTGCAGCACTCTCCGAAGAGGAGTGGGACATAGTAATTCCATTGGTCGTTATGAGGGATATTGTATTGTGACATTACTCTGCTTTGTTTTGAGTCGAGTGCTAAAATTAATTAATATAACTCGGTTCGGCACAAAGCTTTTATTTATCCCGTTTTGATAAACTCGTGAAGAAAAACTCGATTAATTCAAATGAAATTATTTACGAGCTCATATCGCTATGTGCATTTTCTGATTACGTTATGAATTTTCAGAAATCCTCAGTCTTTTAAATTCGGTTAAATTTCCTTTTTTACTCATGGTCAAGATACGTACGAATTTAGCACACTCTTAAAAGGATACGCCTTTGCTATTCATGTTTTGAACGTTGGGATAATATCCATGGAAAAGCTAAAATAATAAATGGTTTTTGTATAGATAAATTGGCAAGTTTCTGAAGCAATAAATATTTATATCAATGAAGTGATCTGAATCACATTGGCTGACCTCACCTCAATCACTTCCTATGGATTTATTGCATCTTTTGATCAGAGGAGACTTTCGAATTGTTAGCGGTACGCATATGTCCATCGATGTTTTTGTAAGAAAGAAAGTGCGATTTGATTAATTTCGCAATCTGGAGCTTGCTACTAGCAGATAAAGGAGATGAAATTATACGAAATAAATACAAGACAAGGCACCCGTATAGATATTTTCAAATAAGCAATTCGAAAGGAACATCTCTCTCAAATTGAATAACTAATGAAACTTTGCGGTCAAGAGAGGCTGATTGATGCTTCCATAAGGCAGCTCATTGAATTGAATAACAGTGTATGGGTTCACTTGCTGTTGTGGATAAGGTTGCAATTGGACTTGTTGCTGAGAGAATTCCTGTTGGTGTTGTTGAGGAACTTGTTCATAGGTTCCAGGAGGCATGCCATAGTAAAGATTCAAATGAAGATAACTGTTGTTGTGTCCCAAAGCCCAGTGGAGGCCTTTAGCGTGGTAGGTCATCATATTGTGCTTTTCGAGAATAGGAGCCATGAGCTTGCGTTTTTTCATTTCTGAGTTAACTCCCTTTATCACACAAAGGATACTCAATAAGAGGGGAACTGCGATTCCAACGCCCAAATAACTTGGTTGTTCAATGATAATGGGTATTACAATACCCGGGACAAGCAAGAGTAATGTCAAAATGAAAAGACAGATAGCGCAATTTTGACTTCTATTGGCTGATGCGGCGGCAGCTTTCAGTTCTGCGTAGAGTTGGCTAAACTCTTCGTGGGAAACTCTGTTTCCGCAAACAACTGACTTGAAGTGGTCTGGGCTTTCGTCAGTGAAGCAGTCACCGAAGAGTAAGGGGAAGTAGGAGTTCCATTGATCATTGAGAGGGATTTCGCTTTGTGACATTCTCAGTTTACAATTTATTGAAATCTGATTTTGCTCTTGTAGTTAAGCAATTTATACTATATTATAAACTCAGGTTAATATTAATTTTTTCTGATTACTTCATTAATTCTCAGAATACTGAGTAACTAAATTTTCTTTCTTATCGTTTTTCAAGGAATGCTTGAATTTAACAAGGCCCTCGAAGTAAGGAAGCCCTACAATACCGTATGATTCCTTTGCAAATTGAGAAACTGATTCAACCAGAGTGTTATTGTTGCGATTATATTGAATTAATTTTCAATAATGCATCACATAATAGCTTGCCAGGGTTTGATTTTCAAACTGAGAGTTCATATGAAAATCCTGCTGTTGTGATTTTTTGATTTTGAATTTGACCCTCCAGCACTAAATGAAATGATTGATTACATAATTATATCGTTTCTCTAATCTAGAAGAGAGTAGCTACTGATAGTGAAGTGAAGATATGATGTGTCCAGATAATGCAATGCCATTACATCTTAAACAATACAATTAATGATATTAAATGTTAGATGCAAAGAAGGTTCAGAATTGATTAGGTGGTTGGTTCAAGAGAGGATAAATGATCTGAGGATATAAAGTCTTCTGATTTGCGTCTCCATAATTATTTTGGATGTTTTCGTCACCGCTGTGAGGATTAGGAGATGTCAGGAGCTGTGCTTGAGTTTGATGATAGTAGTGATTATCAAAGCCATTATTTTGTGGTTCTTGATTGTTACACTCCGGAGAGATGACACTTAAATGGATTTTGTTATCTGTGAGAGCCCAATGGAGACCTTTCGCATTGTAGAACGACTTATTGTATTTTTTCAATACAGATTCCAGCGCACGGTGCTTTTTGGAGCCTACTCGCAAAGCCGCAAGCAAGAAGGCGAGATACAAGAGGAGAGGAACCGGTATTCCGACACTGAAGAACACAAATTTCTTAGTTAGTGCAGGAATTAATGCTCCTGCAACAAGTAGAAGAAGACTTAAGACACTAAGGGAGATATAACAGGTAATTGATTTGCGGAATGACTGATCTGTTGCTTTAAGTTCAGCGTAGATTTCAGCAAATTCATGACGAGAGACTCTGTTACCGCATTTCGCAGAATCGAAAAGATTGAGACTCTCTTCTTCAAAACAAATTCTCTCAAAGACTAACGGAATGGAGTAATTTGATTCATCATTTTGTGGAGGATATTTATGAGTCTGTCGAGCTGTCTGCTGCTTTTGTGGAGGAAGAAGATCGCCATTGAAAGTAGGAGTTTGTAGGCCTTGAAATAGAGGTAAGACACGCAAATGTATCGAGTTGGCTTCGAGAGTCCAATCAAGACCTTTCGCGTGATATATCATCCTATTATAACTCTCTATCACAGAGGCGAGTGCTTTGTTTTTTTTGAAGTACGTGCGAATGTAAGCTGTGAAAAACCCGAAATACAAGATCAGTGGAATTGGTATTCCTACGCTGAGGAGGATATCGTTGCGTGTCAATATAGGAATTAGAACTCCTGGAAAACATAAGAGACAGCCCGAAATACAAAGCCACAAGTAAATGGAAGCTGCTGAACGAAAAGGCTGAGATGTGGATTTGAGTTCGGAATAAAGCTGTTTGAATTCGTCAGGTGAGACTCGGTTTCCACATAGAGCAGGGTCGAAGAACTGCGGACTTTCTCCTCGACTACAAGTTCCACCGAAACTTAATGGAATGTAGTAATTTGACTGATCATTTTGTGGTTGATAAGAATGGTACTGTGACATATTATCCGTTTCTTCTTGAATATGAAGAGCTATTACAATTTGATTAAACGGGGTACTTTATATAAGAATGGTTACTCTCTCGATAAACTCGTGAAGATAAATTATTTCGAAATTGAATAATCTGCTCAAAATCATTTACCGATTGATACTAATCATAATTCAAATTTATTTATCAGATATTATTGTTCCGATTGTTACACATGCAACCCCTCCATGGCAGCTCTGGATATGATAATAGTTTGATTTCCCATGGTAGCATTGAATAATCCACTCAAAAAATATAGAACAAGAGTCATCTACCAGCCGAGAGAGCCATCTAGGGATGTCTGCAGTTCAATAAAAGTGAGAAACTATATCGTCGGTTTTACAGTTTGGTTATGATAATAAGATATGCTTCGAAGATGAGTTTCAGCATAGGTTAATCCCTACTCAGATCTAATCGAGAAAGGAGACAAGAAATAAATCAAAGTTCTGAACAAGTTCAAACTAAATGAATCAATACTAATTATAATGTCATTAAAGACACACTAAAATGGCTTGCATAAATCTTTGTTCAAACAGCTGAGCGGAAAAACTAATCTTCACCATTGCAGCTGAATCTGTGGCATTTCTACGAGATCTGTTGAATTAATCTTCTTATCCTTTATAGTTAGAACTTTCAAGGCGTCTTCGAGCAAGGCTTTTCTGTGTTGAATAGTTTAGCTTCCCAGTTCGCGTATTTCAACTTCGCCTCTGTCCACAAAGTTGTTAATACATCTGGGACTCCGAGAACGAAAACTCGAATCATCAGGTGTTTGTGCTCCGGAGATTGAAATTACTTGTATTGACCGTAAAGCACGTACTCCATTCCGCCGAGTCTAAACACAAAAGTATTCTTCGTTAATACATGGTAATATTTGTAAATAATTACATTTTTCTTATTAAATGTGTGATGTAGTGCAACGATTGAATCAATGATAATCAAATTCGATATGCGCCTGACAAATGAATGGGCTTTTGGATTGACAACAGCACATTTCAAGAGGAAATAATTGAGAAGTGTAGTGATGACGGGAGTAACAAGGAGATCTTGAAGAACAGATTTAGCAAATTTCGCTGCCCATGAAATTTCTTGTTTGGAGTCCATCTGGAGAGCAATTGTCATCGATATAAGAATTGCTGCCACTGATGAGGCAATGGCGAAAAGGATCCCAATACATCTGACTATTCTTCTCCACATTGGAGTTTTTGCATTTTCACTTGCAGTCACGGTCACGATACCCCTAAGGCGGGAGGAAAGATATCAAAATTATTTTTTTTTTTGCATTGAAGAATATAAAATTACCTTCTTCTCGTATTTATCATTGGCTTTTGTCCCATAGCAAGCAACTTATTTACTACAAATACGATAGGGATAATCAAAAGCATGGGCAAGATTATTAGATATATGTCGATTGAGCCCAATTCCTTACTAAAATTCACCACCTCAACTTCCTAATTACGAGAATATCAGTCAAAATGGTATAATTGTAGTGTATTATTACCTCCTTAGTGATAAAGAGTGAAGAAACGCAAAGGATGCACATCTCTCGGACAAAATATAGCAATGCTCGATACCCTTTGCCTATACGAGGATCTTTGTAGAGGTATATGCTGAGCAGCGGATGAGCCACAGCCAAATAAATCAAAAATCTCGGTCGGAAGTGTTGGTACTTGTCTGATGCTAATGTCTTGCTTTTATTCACTGTGGAAACTGCTACCAGGGTCACCAAACACCACCCAGCAAATACCAAAGCCACCCAAAATGTCCATTTTTTGGTCAACGAAGATTTGAAGACAAGAGCGAGATTTGACATTGTTATCAGTTTAAAGTTAGAATTCTCAAAAACTCTTGATAACTGATTCGCAACATCAAAAACTGAAATGTCTTTGCAAGAGCAAATGGCATTTCCTTCAGCATCAGTCGAACTTTGGCAACCGCTACTACATAGAATAACGGTGAAGATTGCTTTTGGATATGAAACCTGGATTGAAGTATTCACTGTGATTGGCTGCCATGTAGTAGCGTCCTTGAACAAGAGTGAGAAATTTGTAGCAGGAGCAGCCTGGCAGGAGAGAGGATCTTTTTTCAGGTATGTATACGTTACGGCAACTGAACTTGGCATATTCTGACTATTTTGAATAGTTCCTAACTGAATTGCAGGAGAGCCTGCGCTTGCGTTGATTTGCAAGTTATTGAGGTTGCTACTATCCACAATTTCAGAGTACATCACGAAAGAATCTGTCGAGAGATTTGACTCTGCTGAAGAGTCTGAAGAAAGTGTTTTAAGAGATAGTTCTGAGAGCTTCTGCAATGTGGTATAAGAAGTATTATATGCATGAGTCGAAAAATTGCTGTGAAGCCCGCAGTCCACTTCGGATATTTGATTGAATAGATTGGATAAAATATCAGCCATTTTTTGTAAATTCGATGAGTCCACTGAATCAGGAGTCGCAGTACTAATCATGTTGTCAATTGCTTGATTTAGCGCAGTTACGGTTGTAGAAAGGGTCTTGTTGTCACTAAGGTAAGGAGTTTGGGTGAGTGTGTCCATGAGATCGAGAACACTGGCTAGCTCTTCAGAAGTTAGGTTCTTGCTAGTCATGGTTTGGCCTAAATCTTCTAGTAACTCTTGACGAGCCTGTAATTGCCCTTCATAAGCAGATTGATTCAGACTGCAGTCACCCAAGTAGAATCCAGAAAAGCATTGACATCGATCCTGACTGCAGATTCCATTACCAGAACAGCTGGATAATCCACTGCAGTTGGTGGATGAGCAGGCTGGATTTTGAGGACAGCCCAACAGCTTCTCTGACATTGAGATTTGGTCTGTTACAGTGTTAACAGCATTAATAAAATCTTGTGTATTGCCTGAAGAAAGTGCTTGCTGTACAAAAGTTGCAGCGGATCCCATCAAGTCAGCGCTGTTTTGATTTTGAGTTGAGGCCAGGGTCACAGCGAGTGGAGTGATATTAGTGGTACAACCAAAGGGATCATGAATGGTCACTGAGATCTTGACTGAAGCTACACTTGGGAGATAGAAAGAAATTTGCGTGTTTGTTGTATAATTTGAAATCATGACGGGATCGTTGGGACTGTACAGAGTAGGGTCTTTTATGTAAGAAACAGAATAAGATAATGGCTCTCCGTTATAGTCGAGCCACCCTGAGACAGATAGTTGGAATTTTGTGGTGAGACTAATACCTCCGGAAGCTGGAGTCACCTGGAATGTACCGCCATAAGCGGCCTCTCCATTGTAACATTGAGAAGTACTCGTTAAATTACCTATATCAGAAAGTTGTTATCGTTATATATTCAAGGAAGGAAATTTTACTTATGCACGACCTGGTCGCGCCATGGTTGTAGTAAGAGCCCGAACAGGTGCTCAAGCAAGTTCCGGTCTGCATATCTAGAAAATAGGATGTTTCGCAAAGGAAACACCATTTTTTAGGGGTATTCGAAGTTGAATCAAATCCAGCTGCATATGAGATCTGGCATCCGGGAACTATGAAAATTAAAGAAAGACAGAAAACTAGAAAATTAATAATTAGCTACCTGAAGGATCGGAAACAGTAATCGTATCACCACCAGTAAAGAATACAAACTGGGTGACATGGATCGAAGCACTGTCAATTGTAGCCACTTGAGGTTGAGACGGGTCAGATTTTCCACAGATATACAAAATTGGAGTGGTTATGTTGAGAACAAGTATCTCACAGTTGGAAATCTGCTGCATCCCTTGGGTATAAAGCCTTATACAGAATAACTCAGTATTGTTTGGTTGTCTATAGTAGCCATTCATCAACACGTGATTCCAGATATCTAATATTCATTCCAAAGTCAAGCCATTCACTAGATGATGTGTTATTAGTTACTTGGAGTGATCACAGAGGCTGTTGCTGAAAGTACAAAAGCAGTGTCCAACTGCCTAATATTGATGCTGTTGTTCGCAGAAATATATTCAACAGCGAAACTCCAAGTTGAGCTTGTCGAACTCTGCAGAGCAAAAAGTGTTTGTATATCACTCAGGCTGTCATCGTCGTTGATAACAGGTCGAAACCAGAACGACGCAGATATTCCGTCAATTAAATCGTTTGGCAAAGAAAATGTGGACACTTGATTTCCCTCACAACGGAGATAATAACCTCCATAATCAGGGTCACTACTTTCCGCAGAAGCAGTAAAACCTCGACACAAAGAGAAATTAGAAAAGCTCTTCTCAGCAGTTCTTTACCCAACGATGCGGTCACACCTTGAGAAGCCAGATTTGAATTCAGTTTTGTACCTGGAATAGATTGTCCAGCAGGACTCGGTGGAATCAAATTCATAAAGAAAGTTACATCTAATAATAATAATCGCAGATTCTATGAATAAGCTTAAGTTTCTTAGAGTACCTGCAAGATCAGCAGCGAAGAGAGGGAGGAGAGAAGGTTGATTGACAAAAAACCCCGTATATACTTTCAACCTTGTTACAGTACATAGGCAACTACGCTCACTTTGAGTAGGATCTGCTCCAAGGACCAGGAAGCCAACAGAGCTAAGACTGTAAGGCCTACTTCCAGCAAACCAATTCGAGTGAACGTCCAATTTTTCCACTTGATTAGAATCTGTATATGATGACGCACTAAAATGATCTTTCGTATTAGTGTCCATTGAGAAAAAGAAAAAAGTCCATTCGTTTTCTGGATAATACGTTGACCAATTCTAGTTAATTATTGTTTTAACACATCCTCGTGGATCAGCTTACATAGCCTGAGATTGTTGTATACCCTCCATCATTCTCGGGTATACCCATGTAAAACATATAAGCATCATACTTTGCTTTATTCGCTGAAATCCACATAACTCTTCCTTCATAAAACCTTGTCCTGAAAAAAGTAAGTAAGGATCAAAGATTCAGACTTACGAAGGATTATTCGAGAGTTGGAGGATAGTTCGCGAACCACTGTCAGGAAATGTGATCCTTTTGGACCAAACACCCACACTAAACTGCATGGCGCCATTCCAAGAGGGGAATAATGATGAATACATAAACTTTTGCGAGGTAGTTGGAGATCCAAAAGTTAATTGAGTATTTCCGAGCACATTAACGAATTCCCATGCCACTAAACGGCTAATAAGGCATGATTCCAAGGTATTTATTACCTGACAAGCAAATAGGAGCCAAGAATAACAAGCCATAGAAAAATCTATGCACATGAGAGTGGATTAACATTTTATCGTAGACAAAATTAAACTTATAATTTGTAAGAATGTTTGTTGTATAACTTTTCAAAAAAGTAGAAGACTATGTTGTGATCTAATGCCTCAGATCTAATACGACTCGTTGAGTCGTAGGAATAGGCAGTTCTGCTCATTATTCGTTGATGAATTGAAGAATTTTTCTGGATAGAACCGAAATTTACTTTTTAGACCGTACAATTTATTTAAGAGCGATTTATTTAAAGTATGTTTTATATTTTCTGATTTCGTTGTCTTAGTTTTCTTAATGTACTCCTTCAAATTGTCTTCTAAACCCGGAGCTAGTTATTGGATTAGTCTATGGCTCATGCTTCGTCCATAAAGGAGGTCTCATAAAAAATGTGAAACTTAATAATATGGGAATTGTGAATAAGAAAAGGCGATTATAAGGAGATTTGATGGTCACCTAATTCGAATGGTGAAAAATCTTCTTTACCATCTCTACGAGGCATATATAGGCATATATGTTTATTAAGGAATGAAAGAATTATTTTCAAAAGCCGAGCAATTAGAATTTACATAAGACTCATTTTACTCATTCAGGTTAAATTGATAAATTTTTTTGTTTAAAATGGCAAGAAGCGATTTCGCTTTGTTTTCAATATACTTATGAAAAAATTCAAACAATTTCTGAATGAAGGATCCGAGCTATCTAGAATACAGAAGAAAATAATGATTTCTCCTAAGGGTCTCTGTGGAAAGTGAAAACATTTGGTTGAAGGATGATTTTTTGCAGATGTATGGTGTCAGGCTCACTCACTT
>ENA-UOTZ01002235-UOTZ01002235.1-compost-metagenome-genome-assembly--contig:-NODE-2235-length-10563-cov-15.975968_pt1 | contig 10563 bp, 5 predicted proteins | sample MGYA00238144_ERZ746983 | MGnify/ENA primary metagenome ERZ746983 (study PRJEB28759, sample SAMN06268863) | compost metagenome | isolation source: single cell | place: USA: California, Emeryville, Joint...
AGTAGGCTTGCCCTACGACCTACTGAGATTCATCCTCTGTGCTACGATTTGTCATTCATTCATCAAACAAACAACAAACAACAACCATTTCCCCACATTCTCTGCTGGGGTTATTATCACTTTGTCAATTTCTTTTTTGGTGGTTCTTTTGCGCGCCGGTTGTTGGATGAGACCTCAAGACATTAGTGGAATTTCATTTCCTGATTATTAATGGACTATTACTCGAAGTTAATAAGATGATGATGAGAGTAATATTGCTGGAGAGATATTTCAAAAAGTGCTTTACTATTCAATGACTTTTTCTCTCTTATCGTCACTGAGAGCACTCGTATAAATAAATATAAGTAGGTTAGATTTAGCTATTTACTCAGTTCAAAACTAAACTCTAAATTTATTTATAATTGTCTAAGTTGGCATTATTCATTACTACTTTTTTCCAATGTTTTTCGAGTTGAGTCAATGGAGTTCAATACCGAGGAAATACAAGATTAGTCTAAAGTTAAATGTCATATTTTCGAATTATAATAGCCATTAAGAAGCAACAGATACGAGTATGAGGGGAAACAGAAAATACACAAATTAGACGCATGTGGAACACGAAACATTAATGAAAAGTAGTTAATAAATGTCTAATAGATTCTTATATATCATAGAATTATAATTATGATGAATTGATGCATGCGATGCGACTGTGTTGTTTCATGGCGTAGTATTTAGTATCCACGGTAATAAGGGTAGCCATACCTGTAAACAGGATACCCAAAGAACGGCCTGCGGAAACCAAAGAACGGCCTGTGGAAACCAAAGAACGGCCTGCGGAAACCAAAGAATGGTCTATGGAAACCAAAGAATGGTCTACGGAACCCAAATCCTCTGTGGAAGCCTCCGAATCCACCTCTGAATATTTCTGCCTCTGACTCTGACCTCAGGTGAGTTGCGCTTACCAAACTCAACATCAAAGCAAACAGGAACAATATAACGAACTTAATTTTCATTTCAACTTTCAGATGATGATGTGAAGATAATAATTATGAATACTAGTCCAGATTTACTTTTCGTGAAAATATTTCTTTTATCAATCTTCTCCAGATGAAGGATTTATAATCCGCAACTCTTCTCGAAAAAAGCACTTTCAGTATGATGTCTTTCACCGACTATGACGACATCTGTAACCTACTGAAAAAGAATCAAATTTCTAAAGAGAATGTAATAAATTCATGATTACTTGCCCTCTAAATTCACTGACCTCAATAACTTTGAACAGGAATTCGTATTCTTGGAATTTAAAGAAAAAAAATAACTAGTCGAATCTCAGTAAAAAAATTCTGTTCAGTATCATCTCTAAGACCTTTAGTTTTCGATTTACTCATATTGACCGTTTTCCTTTTCGTTCGCCTTTTCCGTAGAAAAGTTGAACGAATTTCTCATTTTTCGCTTTGGAAGTTTCCTTGCCGTTTTAATTGAAATGCTGGAGATGCTGCAAGCCTGTTGAGAGTGTTCATGGCAGGCGGAAATTTGTTTTTTAAAGAGTATGAATTAACCATTAATGAATCAGTCAGTCCTCACCTAAAAACAAGTAAACAAAGGAATACCGTTTTCACTGAAATTGACTTTTCGGAAAAATTGACATTCTCATTATTTTAGTCTCATGATGATTTCAAACATTAAGTAAAGAGTCACCTGAGCTTTTCGCTTCAATAACCAGGCTTTTGTTTCATGCCGTTCATGTTTAAATTTGAAAATTGGGAAAACTTTTTATATTGTGAAAAAATCTTCAATGAGTTAAGATATTTTTCTTATATTACCAACGATTAGAATTGAAAACATATCAGGTTTATGAATCAATTTGAAGCCAATAAAAGTACTTGAGAACGGCTTTTATCGATATTTCTCACTCTATTGTGACATTTATCCCTTTTCGTGGTCATGACTCAATGTTATTTTCGAAACTTCGAAGTGTTACTTACTGAAAATCACTTGCTAAAATCTAACAAAAGAACTTTTTTATTACATCAATTTCTTATTGATATGGTCAGCTCAATAATTTCTAATGTTTCCGTTTTTTGAATTTCTACATTGGTGAGACACAATGAAAAATTCAGGTTATTTAAAGCTTAGGTTGGGCTCCGCATCAATATCGAAGAAGCTTGAAGAATTATTATTGGTGGGTTCAAACGCTAGGATTCTTCGCAGATTTTCACTACGAACAGATATTGAACTCATTTAACTGAAATCATAATAGTAAGTTGTGAAGGTATCAGAAGGAGGAAAATAATGTGTTTAAAAATTTTGAAAACAGAAAGGAAGGCGACAAGGTGAGGATAAAATTAGAAATTGAAGAGCAATTATAAGAAGAAATTATTCTTGGTTCAAGTTTGTCAGAGGTTTTAGTTAATTCATTAAAGGATATTTACAAAGAACCAATCCGCTCTTCTAGAAAGTATTTAATGAAATCGGGTATTTGATTAGACGTGTGTTAATGATTTCTTTTTCGCTTTAAGATTTTTGGCTACGACAAAGCTCTTTCTGCTAACTTCAAAGCTGTATTTTCTCTTTACCAAATAATGGAAGCAATTCCTTTGAAACGAATAGTAGAGCAGACAGAGTACAGACAAGCTATTTTGATTGATTCACTTCTGATGGCGATAGTCAACTTCAGTAAAATAAAAAATTGCAATATTTCAAGACACGGCAAGACATCAGCATATATAAATGTTGAGAGGTGAGTGTAGTGACATCTTTGATGAGATGACCCTGGTGTTTGCGATTGACGATATAAAAATTTTGGAATTGAGATTCTAATTTATTATATGATCATCCAAAGAACCGAAGAACCTTAAATTGTCATCTCTTCTGATTAGATGGAGAGAGTGATGGACAATATAATTATTGAATTCTTGATGATATTTCTCTGAAATTGATGAATTTTTGCAGGCGACATAGCAGAATAAAAACATAGTAATCTATCACGTTCAAGGGGTAACACGGCGGTTAGTATGAACGGCACATAGAGAACAGCAACATAGCTGTTGAGATTGTTGTACTACTGGATCTCCGGTTGCTTACGATGCCGACTTGCTTACTTAGAAACTTGTAGTACTACAGGGAGAGAAGAAAAACATAAATTAATTGAAATGCTGAGTGTATCTAGAAATTTTCTCATCTAATGCATTAATTCGAGGTATTGAATGAACATTTCTATACTTTTTTCTGGATACGAGTCAAAACGTGGTCTACACAAGAAGTTTTTCACATTGGAAAATATCGTAAAACATAATGGAGAATCAGAAGATCGATATAAGGACGAAGTGTCTTCCCTTTGGATTTGACGTGGAAGATAAAAAGTGAGTTCCAAGTGTTTTTCGTCTATTGTCGAACTTGACTTTATGTGAAAGAGGAGGCTATGACTATTAGCAGGTATGAGCAATATCAAAGCCAAATGAGAAGTAGAAAGAGCTTTCGATGACAGTGGAGGAAGGAAAAGTAGAGGGAAAAAACGTGTCAATAGGAATATGGACGAATAGGAAGAAGAGCTCAATGAAATGAAAAAAGATTCTCCTGACTTTTTCTGTTCTTCTGATCGAGAAGTTATGCACTTATTAAAGTGGCCAATCTTGAGATGTAACTGTTCAACAGACCTACTTAAAAGCAATAAATCTGATTCCATTGCAAATCTACTAAATGTAAACCAAAACTTGCTGAATGTTGCCAAGGAAACATTATCCTGAGAATGAACTCGAATACTGCACCTCATACATTTTTCATGATATCTTCCAAAATGTTTTTAGTTTCAATGTTCCTTATAGAGTGTAGTACTGAGCCTCTTATGTGAATAAATAAGGTAAGCGTGGATTTTGAACTAGAGGGATGATGTTCAAAAGGTGAAGGAAACCAGTATGAGAGCACCAAATTCTAAAATTTTAATTTTGAAAAGAATCTCTCACAGTTATTCTCTCAGAGGATAAGAGGTTGGTTTATGGCTTCCAAAAGAATATGTCAATGTTGTGGGCATGCTCAACCAGATCGGATTTTGCAAGATCCTTGAATACTTAACTTGAAAATCATTTTGAATTCACCGAACTTGTGGTTTTTGCCACTTCTTTTGTGATTCACTAGTAAGAACGAGCGAGAGTAGTTTTGTTCCAGAAGAGGGACTAATGAATTTATGAATTCTGCGCGATTCTGTTGATCATTATAATTAATCAGGAACTGAATTAATTTTTGCAGACGACCAAGGTGAATAAGCACAGAGTGAGTAAAGCACTCATCCTCAAGAGATAAGAAGAAGATTTCTGTTTGTTCGAACTCAAAAAAAAGGCACAGAGATTGTTGCAAGTATTCTAATCTTAAGTTGTTTTCTGAAAATGTCACTGAATAGGTTCAGGGGGAAAGCCATTGATTTTTCTTTTTGTTGATTTATAACTCCAAATTACGATTAGAAATTCGGTATAAAAAGAACACACAAATTAAGGAGCATGCATAAAAAGCATATATAGTTTAATCATTAATTATTAAATTGACGAGAGATAGATATTTATGATTATTTAAGTTTTACTTTATGCATGCTGTTCGGACGCTGGGTTTGGAGAGGCTCATTTTAGCAGCCACAGCCCCATCCGCAGCCACCGCAGCCTCCCCAACCGCCCCAGCCGCGTCCCCAACCCCAAGGTCGTCCCCATCCCCAGCCAGGACGTCTCCATCCCCAGCCACGTCCCCATCCCCATTGAGCCTGACTTTCAGATCGCAGTCTCGTTGCCGTGACCAAGTTCAAAATCACTGCGAGCAGAAGGAACAAGATAATCTTGAATTTCATGCGTAAACTTATGCAATAAAAATGTTTTTTCTATTATGAGACAGTTCTGCAGCTCCTCAAATTTATAGTGGGAGACTCTTCTCGAAAAAAAGATCCTGACAGTATTTAATGTCTCTGCAGTCCGCACAAAACAGTCGGAAGCATCTGTCATACTGAAAAAGAATGACTTCGAAAGCGAAATCGAAGAAACATATGGTTATCGCTCTCGAAAATAACTGACTCGAAACCCCTTAGATTATAATTAGCAAAGAAGCTTACAGAGATTAAAACTGGCACGCTGACTCACAGTAACGAGTTTAATCGTTCAGTATCTTCCGCCTTTTTATTTTAAATTGAAAAGCTTTATCGTGGCGCAATGTTTCCTTTTCAGCTAAATAAACCTCTCAAGAGGTTTTGTCCAATGTTGCAGTGGAAGATTCAATGTTTTCGTGATTGGAAATTCGAGAAGCCAATATATCTTTGTGAAGCGCTCAAAAACGAACTTATTATTATTTTCGCTCGACCAGTCAAATCTACCAATTGAAGCCTCATAATGCTTTCAATTACTGTTTTAGATAAATTTTGGAATTTTCGAAAGAGATCTTCCATCCTTCAAATTGAATGAGAAAAAAAGCATACACAACTTTCTTCTCAGAGCCATCAGGCGCAAGTTGAAGTGAAGAAATGATTATTTTATTTTATTGGAATTCATTATTATTATGATGAATAAGTTGCTTTTTGTAAATAGTTAACTTTAAAATGCTCGATGAACTAGATACATGCATCAATGCGCAGCAAGAAACTCGAGCATATCTATTTGTATATTGGGATTCGCTCTATTATCTTAATAAACTTTGAATTTCCATTACTACAAATTAATTTTATTCTTATAAAAACGGCTTTATTAATTTAATCGGAGTTGTATAGTCTGATCTTTTAGATTTTGAGTTTCTGAGCCTCGAAATTGAACAGCAATTTGCCGCTGAGCCATCCTAAATGAGGTTATGAGGACTATCAAGGTGGCATAAGGTACCTACTTATCATAGTTGTCTGCCCTACTGTTCTCTTCATCAGTCATTTCGACTTACTGTCTCAATAATAAGGTGATATTCGATTAGAATAATCTCATCGTAAAACAATTTTGAAAAAAGCTTCAAAGATGATAATTTAAAAATCGACTCAAATGCGCCACAAAAAACTACAAAAAAATACTCTGAGTAGGATTATCTCCATTATTCCTAGTAAGAATACAATTTTACTGAATAATAGCTCGTGTGACAGCAATTTTTCCTTTCATAATGATTTTGGTAATAATGATTTTGTTACTGAAAATTACTTGTTACAAACCAAAAAAGAAAAAATTTACTACATCATGTTCGAAAAATTAATCCCACAGAAATTGCTCAACTCATTAGAGAGTATCCTAAATCTCCGTTATTGAATTATAATCACGATTATTTCCCATTATTTGGATTTGGACGCCACAACATGGAGATTTAAGGTTTCGCCCGAGTCTCGAGTGTCTGCGGGAAGAATATGATTTGCAAAGTTTCAATAAAAAATTAAAAAATTTTCAAAATTTCAACTAAGTCTGGAAAGAACGAAAGAAAAAGCATGATAGGTTAACTAGACTGTATTTTGAAGACAACAAAAGCACAAAGATGAAAACAGTATTTACATCGAGGAATTTTGAAACTATTACAAAAAGAGATTAGAATTTCATTGAATCTAAATTCTGTGCAGCATTCATAAGTTAAATAGTAATGCAATAAATGAAAATGATAGGATGGCTCTGCGATACAGAGGGTTCTTCCAAGCGCTAACAGAGAGCTATAGGGAACAACTAAAAAAATTTGGTGAGAGAATCGGATGACACATTGAGTGATTTTTTCAATCAAGAAACGGGAAGGGTTTAGACATTTTCATTTACATAGTCTCTCAAGAGTTGGGAAAAATGAAAGAATTGTGCCTTTTGCGTTGTGATAATTGCAGAAAATTTGAAAAAAGGTGTGTTATTTAAATAAAAAATTTGATGAGAGTGGGATTTGAACCCACGACGTTACCGACTGGTGCCTTAAACCAGCGCCTTAGACCACTCGGCCATCCCATCATATTGACATTAGGAAGACAGCGCGGAATTTGGTTACTTCAATATGATGTACTTGGTCAATGGAATGATTTGGGTGCAGTGTCAGAAAAGTTTGACACATAATGCACGACTAGACTCATACCTGGTATTTTAATTAAAAATTGAAATTCGACAGGTCTCACTAAAAGATCCTTACAAGCTTCATCCTCATGTCAGTCTTTGAAATGAATTGGATCGGTTCATGGTTTGTAGATCGTAGTAACATATTTAGTGATCTATTTCAGTACATTTTTAGGAATTGAACATCAAAACAGATTGTTTAGGTTGCTAGCTTGTTTTGCTCTCCGATTGTAGTATTTCTATGATACTGATCTCCATCGCTAAGCACCACAGATTGATTATTGAGAAATGGTTAAAAACACCCAGTTGGCTCTAATAGCGCTACTGACAACAATCTGCTGATTATATGATAATAATACCAAAATTTTGGCATTCTCTCTAAGAGTACTCTTTGGAGTACTTGTAGTTGGGATCATTAAGTACATACAGGTCCAGAAAATCCTGTCCTTAATAATTAGTTAGACTAATTTGCCAATTCTCTTATTTCATGCTATTCTTTTCTTTTTCAATGAACGAAAAGAGATTGATACCACTAAAATCAGTTTTCATTAGTCAATAATCGATATTCTGACAGATTAGGATTCAATTTTTATCTTCAATCAGTGGATTCGGCCTTGTCAGAATGCACTCAAAATGAACATTGAATGTTAGTAAGGTCAAAATCGCTCTGCAAATATGAACTGTACTAATGCGATCAATGTTGTTGAAATCGTAGTTGGCATATCTCCCTACATTCCTCTCGAAGATGATGATATATATACTCAAGGAGAATTCGGTAGAATGTTCTGATTGCTCAATCCAATCCGATTGACGCGTGTTCTATCTATATAAAGTAATCCTGACTCTGCTCTGAATGAGAAAGCATATTTTATGACCTAATGCTGATAAAAATGAAACTAGGTAGATCGAGCTGCCATTTAGAAAACACCACATCCTCAGAATTCACTCCAAAAGCACCTCGGACATCATTTATTCTCATAGCACCTTTCTGGTTAGATCACCTTCTCACCATGTTCAAAAAAATCGAATTGTCCTTCTGCCAAAAGCACTTTTCCACAATTAATACTCCTTTTTGGAAACCATCTCATCTCGATGATGAGTCATCATTTCACATCGATAATTGAGTTCGGAAAGCTCTTAATCCCAATGCACGGACTAATGACCTATTATGCCCTTGGTTTGGTAAATTAGACATGCTGATGTGCATTTCTTCTATATCAGGTTTACCTTACCCGCTCAAAACGTGAGTTTCTTGCTCTAAACCAGCAGGGGACGTTTCACTGGAGCCTGAGTATGTGAATCTGATAATCTAACACGTGTCTAACTCGAACAAGTAAAAATTAATCGAGTGATGCTTCAATACTGATCAGTCTTTAAAAAGTCATGTTTGCTTCAGCGGAATTCCTCTCGTCTATCGAAGTACGTCTGGACTCAATCCACATTTGCTTCACGCTAGCCTGCCCTCTTTGCAAATACCAGAATAGATGCTCTCATTATCCATTGTCTTGAAAATTCTTTTTCTAGATTCTACTTAATCGGATATTTGTCTTTTCAATACTGCTTATGGCTTCTGAAAGCGTTAATAACATCGAGACAACGCTAAAATTCGCAATTACCATATTTCTAAAGAACTGCCAGTAGCATCATTTTACTGGAATAGAAATAATATGGCCAAGGACTAATTATTAAGAACATTTGAAAACTGTTAGCGAAATTTTATTTCTGGACAAATCGGTGTAAATCAAACCAAAATATTAAAAATTTCTCCTTATAATTCAGCAGCCTGACCAAAATGCTGGCCACTCATTACCGTTAATCCGCCAAAAAAATTCGAATTTTTCATCACGTAATTATTTATAAGCAAGCCTGGCTGAAATCTATAAATCAAATTTTACTTCTCAAGAATCAATTTAATAAATAGTATTATCAAACACTTATTGCGAATATGAAAAAGTTTGCTCTCGCATTGATCGGGATGCTGCTCATGGCAGGTACAACAATTATTAAATCAACACTTTTCTAACTGTTTTTGTCAAGGCGTCTACGGATCAGAGTCACAAAGTAAGTCAAAGGCAAAGTCGAAGTCCGAATCTCAATTCTACGGAGGAATGGGAGGAATAGGCTTTGGTGGATTGGGCCTCGGAGCAGGATTTGGTGGGTTCGGACTAGGTCTTGGAGGCGTTGGATTAGGACTCGGTCTTAATGGTTTCGGGCTTGGCCTTAATGGAATGGGACTTGGTCTTAACGGTTTGGGACTTGGTCTTGGTGGCGTGGGATTGGGACTTGGTAATGTGGGACTCGGTCTCGGTGGTGGATTCGGCATTGGAAATGGCTTTGGAGGTGGATTTGGTGCGTATGCTGGCCCAATTGGAGACTCAGCCTCGGGACCAATTGGCTACCAGTATGGATATCAAACGCCAAACTCATATGGCAATGGAATGCAATACAGCGTTGGAGGAGCAACCCCAGATGGTGGCTTCGTTCACTCCTCTGGCTTTTCTACCTCAAGTGGCTCTGCCTTCTCCACTGCTTGGTAATAACAGATGAAGTAGATGAATTCGCAGCAATAGCATCCTGAATTCTTTCGAAATTAATGTGATAAATAATCATCTGTAAAAATATATATTGCTGTTAATAAGATTCTCTATATACAAAGCATATAAAGATACGCGATAATTATTTCTTGTATCACAACAGTTATTAATCGAATAAAAAATTTTATTCTCTAGTCAGATAGATATCAGTGGGAGAACCAAATAAAAGTTATAGCAAGCAAGAGAAATTGGTAATTCTGATTGGAAACAATTTCTCTCAACTCAATTCTTTGGTTCTAGTCATTCAATTGAGAATTCATCATCTAACTTAAGAGTCTTAATAAGGTTTTTGTTTGTTTATCCGCATATTACATAAATCAATTGTAAAACTATCAATATCAACAGTTCAAACTCTTCATGTTTAGATACTGAATCTAAATTAATGGCAGGGTAAATGATCGATCACCTTTATTTGTTAGGCGATTAGATGTCCTATTCTCGAAGTCGTTTTGTCAATTTGATTCATTTGTCAAAAGCAAGAATCTGCCTCTAGTCATGGTGAATTTTTTCCATTGGGTTTGAAGTACACCTTTATATTTTTTTATCTCTGAGAATTCAGTCAGCTACCTGAGCTTCTAGGTAGCTGTTAATCGAAGCACGAACTTTCTGAACACTTTGAGGAATTTAATGAACAATCAAACGAACAAATAGAAAAATTTATCCAATTTCTACCATGATTACAATGAACTATTCGTTTTCCAACAAAATGGGCTCTAAATTAGGATAAATTAGCGCATTGCTACGCAATCCTTCCTACTGTGGATACTTTTTCTTCATGAGTCTTTTGGTGTGGAGAAATATTGCTTTGTGTCTTTGAGTTATTTATTGTTTTTATCAATAATCAGAGCTGAGACTTAAATGATGTGCTTAAATTTTCTTTTTTCTCGTAATTTTCGGTAACGGGATCTTTCAGAGAAATATCGGTAATTTGAAGATAATTCTCAAAGTCTCTTTTTTCCTTAACGACT
>ENA-UOTZ01002236-UOTZ01002236.1-compost-metagenome-genome-assembly--contig:-NODE-2236-length-10558-cov-9.239386_pt1 | contig 10558 bp, 7 predicted proteins | sample MGYA00238144_ERZ746983 | MGnify/ENA primary metagenome ERZ746983 (study PRJEB28759, sample SAMN06268863) | compost metagenome | isolation source: single cell | place: USA: California, Emeryville, Joint...
AAAATCGAAGGGATCTGCAACGGATTTGATCTTCTGCTGAAAAGAGTCTACTCTATCCCTGAGAAACAAGAGATGGTGGAAACTTTCAATTTAGAAATTTCTTTGATGTGCTTTGAGACTGATTTTCTTGAAAGAAAGCTTCAAGGTCTCAAATCTCTCCTGGAGATTATTAAGCAAATCAAGTACGGCAACGCAAAGTTTCTCACAAATGCCTATTTAGTAAAGATTGACCATTTGTTGGCTCGTCCTTTAACCTTGAACATTTTTATTTTTAGAACAATATAATACGAAAGTATGAAATCTTCGATAAGATCTATGGAAAAAGAGGGCATGTATCAATGATTCAACGTTCGGCCGATTTCTTGAAGCATATGATCAACGAGAATGCTGTTGAGACTGATCAGTTTGAACTCGTGTGGAGTGCAACCCAAAAAGGCGACAAGGAGGCTAAACTCGCAGTTTATAAAGTTCTGTCTGATATTGCTCTTCATTTCAAAGCAGACCATCTAGATTTCATCATCACTAAAATCTCAGAAATCCCAGTCAACGAAATCATTTCGGAGGAAATTGAACTTGTCTATGAGCTTAGCAGATTCTCACTTCGTCCTTTAGCTTACGTAAAGAAGTGCTGCAATTTCTATTGGAGTATTATCACAGCACCAAAACCCTCCTCAGCAGAGATTCCAGATCAGGCACTCAATCGCTTTTGTGATATCATGAAAGGATGGGAGATGCGAGAGCAGCGGTACGACGTTCTACTTGACTGTATTGCAAACATAGATAAGGGAACTTCTGTGTTGGCTTCAATGAAGATTATGAAGAAGCTCATCGATAACTTTCCTAGCACGAACTCAGCTTCCGAGCAATACACCAAATCCTCCTGTCTTGATCATCTAGTAGCCGAAAAAGGATTACTCAAGATTTTGATCCAGGAATTGAAGGGATTTAAATCAGCCATAAGGAGCAGACTACCAGAAAAAGTGATCTATACGGAAAGCGATGTCGACAAAATAACTGGGGATACCTACAGCTATATTACTCATATCTCTGAAAGGCTCTCATTCATTCACTATGGTAACGAAAATTGCTTTGAACAAATCCTCATATTATGATTCTATTTCGAATAATTAGTGTTGAGTAATAGTGGTCAAGAAGTTACCCTCACATTTAGCTTACTCAAAGAGATTTGGGAGACTATTGTGAATAACGCATTTGCGAAAGGCGAAAGAGATGTGCTATACAAATGGCTCAAGGAAGCAACCGAGTCCAAGTCGGCCTTCCCTATGAGCATTGAAGATTTAGTTCAGTTCTTCAAAGAAAAAATGACTGATGCTAGAGAGAGCAAGTACATGACACCTGAAGGGTTCTCCTGCTTCAGAAATATTTTTTTGTTGATTAACGAAAAGCTTGGCAAAATCAGGAAAATCTCAAACTCTTCATCTAATGACGGAGTTATTAGTTATCCGAGTGGATACTCACAAGTTAGTGGCACTTATTACGCTTCTTACAGTTATGACGATAATAAAAATAGCCAGGTATCTTTTTATTATTGTGTCGAGTCAAACTAAATGTTTGAATTAAACAAAGAGCGACTCCGATTATAAAATTCTTGTATTTCCTTCAGAGCTAGAGGGGATGAATTCTAATTGGGAAATCATTCTCCAGACTGAAAGTGAAGAGGTGGTTGAGAAAGCAATTGAATTCTTGAACCTGCTGTATTCCTATGTTGGTGACGAGCTTGAGAACAAAAAAATTGATCTCATTCACGAATTCCTTGGAAATTGTATCAAGAGGCTTAACAACATCATCGCTCATCAAAAAGATTATACTGAGCAGGCACTCACAATCGGTTGCCTCCGCTGTCTCCAACTGATAAAATCAATTATGGATGAATCGGAGAAAAAAGGGGTTGGCAGCCTCAAATCTCATAGTGCGTTGGTTAAAGGAGAGCTCCTCACATTTACAGTCACCAATGATATCACATCAGGAGGTGACGTTCCGAAGAAGATCGAACTCAGAGTGTACAGCAATATAACTGTTTTCGACCTCCGAGTAGAAATCGCCAAGCAGGCTAAAACGTCATGGGATCAGGTGAAATTGCTCAGATACATGAGCCAAAAAGAAATCAAGGATAACGAGAATGGCAAAACCATTGGCGATCTTCGAATCAAAAACGGCGAAAATTTAACAGCTACGAGAAGACCCACACCTCCGATCCCACAAGCAAGCCTTCTTTTGTCTGATGGATCACTGAATCCAGCCGCCAGGAAAATCTTCGTTGAATGGTTCGAGATATTCGCTGAGAATGGAAAAATGAGCCCTGACGGATGCGCGAACTTCATCAACTCATGCACCAACGACGGCTGTAAAGGTGAAGATAAGCGAGTTAAAGAAGTCTTTACTATCCATGACGCAGATAAAGACGGCTTTTTGACACTAGAAGATTTCATTGGGTTCTATTACACCGCTTGCAAAGATCGTCCTCATGTTGTCTGGAATAACTTGGCCTCTCATCACTATCGAAATGATCTGAAAAAACCATCTGATGTTGAAGAGGAGAAGATCGATATTAAGAATCTGCCAAGATACTTCTTAATCACGAACCAAGAGTACTTCAAGCTCATTTTCTCTCTGCTGGATTACGGAGGAAAGATCGCTATCGAGGCCTGGAAGCTATTGAATCGTTTGCCAACGTCTCCTGAAATTTTCAAGGAAATTATTCAGCTGAAAGGAGTACGTGGCGAGCAATCTAAGAACTGGGATCTGATTCTCGACTCTAACTCGATTTATAAGCTGCTCTACACGCTGCATGTGATCGAGTTTTTGATGGAGGATGAAAATGAAAAAGACTCTGGAGAGGAATCCATTCTCGACATTCTGAGCACTGAGGATTCCAAGTTCCAAGAGTACAAGAAGCAATGGAGATCCGATTTCATTGAAAATGGCGGCTTTGAACATCTGTTTAAAATTTTCAATAAATTTACTCAGAAAGAGACTGTGCTGCTCAGCATCTTCGACAAAAACATCCTCTCATTCATTCTCAAAATATTAAAGAATTACCTTACAGCCGCTTTTGCTCATAAAGTACCTGGTTTATATCGAAGTTTATCTTTCGTCAGGTTGTTCCACTTGAACCTAGATTTTATCAGTGATTACCTGCAAACCGAAGGGAAAGGCAGCGAGATTACCGCTCTAGAAGGCGCCCCTAAAGAACTCGAAAAAAGAGCTTCCAGCACTGAAGATGCTTCCACGATTTCTGTACTACCTGAAAGGAAGCGCAAACCCTCAAAGGATGACGCCACTAAGAAGAGAGAAGCTGAGGAGAAAAAGAAAGAGAAACTCAAAATCGAAGAGACGCCTGATTTTGTGGCACTAGTAGAGAAGTTGTCTGGCGACTTAGGCCATCACATCCTATCTACGATCAATTTCAAGGACATGGTTAAACTCTGTGTCACACAGGGCCTCGATTTGCTGGGTAAAGCTATCGATTTTGAGAGCGAAGACAGACAGATTCTCGAATATTCGATCTCTATTCTTACTGCCATGCTTCTTTACGATAACTCCCTCGTTGAATACCTGTTTAACCCTGAAAACTCACAAAATAACCTACAGAATGGCAAGCAATATTTGCTCGAGGGTATCTTTTGTAGCAAAAGCTTAAACATCCGCAAATATTTCACTTCTGCTTTCTATATTCTGAGCCGACAGACAATGAATTACAAGAATGGTTTCTTAAGCAAACATATCATTAAGCTCTTCCTTCAGAATCTCCCCGATTCTAAATCAGAAAATCGCCGAGATTGCAATCAATACTTTGAGCTTTTGTGCAAACTGATTGAAGAAACCTACCAAGGGCAAGGAGAAAAAGAAGAGAATGAAGATTTAGATTTTGGTTTTCTTATAGACTCGACGATAAACCAACTCAAGGCTCATAACTCAACTGAGAAAAGATCCGGAACTACCATTAACGATAAGATTCTCATCGGATTCCTGAACCTATGCGAAAGGATAATCCAAGTGAAACCACATTTGAGAGACTTTGTCGGCGATCCTCAGAAACACAATCTCGTTCATGAGGTCTTCGCTTCATGCCTCTTTGATATTGCTGATCGTGAGAACAATTTTCCTAATTATTGCGAAGGTGTGGACGCCAGTAACTTCTCTAAGGACTATGTGAAATGCAAGGGTAGAGACTCAAGAGCGGTTGCATATAAACTCCTAGGAACTCTCTGTCGAGGCCATGAGAGAAATTTAAGCATTCTGCTAGACGATCTCGCAGTCCTTATGGGAAAAATCCCAATAGCCAATACTTGGAATTATTCACCTGCATCTGATAGTAGGTCCTTCTGGGGCTATGTTGGTATCAAGAACCTCGGCTGTATCTGCTACATGAACTCAATGCTCCAGCAGTTCTATATGACTCCAACCTTCAGATACGCTGTCATGATGGCAGATGATAAGAAAGAGCCTAATTTGGTGCCTAAGGACAACGGAAAGTACATGGTTGATGACAATGTCCTCCACCAACTGCAGAAAATGTTCGGTTTCTTGGAACTCAGTGACCGTCAAGACTACAACCCGCATGAGTTCTGCTTCTCTTTCAAAGATTTTCAAGGAAACCCAGTAAACACTGCGATTCAGCAGGATGCGCAAGAGTTCTTGAATATGATTTTCGATAAGCTGGAGACCGGGTTAAAGCAGACTCCTTTCAGACATATTCTGAACAGTGTCTATGGAGGGAAGACCTGCCAGCAGCTGATCTGCTCAAGCTGTGGTTATACAAAGAGCCGTGATGATACTTTTTACAATTTGTCTTTGGAAGTGAAGAACATGAAAACGATCCACGACTCTTTGGAGAAGTATATCACTGGCGAAGTCATCGACGACTACTTCTGCGATAATTGTAAGAAGAGAGTCTCAACAACAAAGAGAACCTGCGTTTCTCAGCCACCAAACGTAATGATCGTGCATTTGCAAAGGATTATCTTTGATTGGGAGACTATGGTGAATATGAAGGTTAATAGTCGACTAGAGTTCCCTCATGAGCTGAATATTGAACCGTACACACAGGATGGACTTGAATGGCGTGAGAAGCTTAAAGAAAGAGAAAAGAAAAGCAAGAACATTGAATCATCACCGAAGAAAATAGAAGGAGAAGATAACCAGAAAGAAAAAGATGAGGAAGAGATAAAGGAATGCGAGAAACCTGAACAGAAGGAGGAGGTTCCTGTAGAGATTGAGGAACCGCTTGGTCCTTATCAAAAACACCCAAAAGAATATTACGAGTACCGCTTGGTAGGAATCGTTGTGCATACTGGAACAGCTGAATCCGGTCACTACTACTCTTATATTAACACCAATAGAGGTGACCCCAGCAAAAGGAAAGAGAAAGACAAATGGCTAGAGTTTAACGATTCGCACATTAGAGACTTCGATGTGAAGAATATCGAAAGTGAATGCTTTGGAGGAGCCTCTGCTGATTCGACTGAGGATAGCTGGGGATGGGGAAAGGTTGGGAGGGATAATTCGAAAAATGCGTACATTCTAGTTTACGAGAGAGTAGTGAAGGATTCTGTTACGATGGTTGTTCACGAAGAACAAGAAGCCAAGTTCCTCGAGACCTACCTTGATTTAAAGAACCCTGAAAATTCTAAAAAGTTCCATGTCCATGAAGCTGAGCTGAACCCAGAGGAAAAAGACTTTAAACCTCACAAGATCTATGATGTGGACTACTATGTAATGAAGAAATTTGTGCCTGCTACTGTTTATCAGGTATTGTTAATGCCTACTAACTAATCATTTGATAATTCTTTCTCTTTTCTCATTTAATAGAAAGTATGGGAAGACAATCATAAATTCATGTTCGAACGCCACTTGTACAACGAAGATTTCTTCAAATTCATCAAGGAAGTATGCAATGCGATAAAGATGCCAGCATTGACGAGCCAGAATGTCCGCAACTTCATTTATCAGGGATTCAAAGAAATACCTGAGAAAAGCAAGCAGAGCTATCTCACAATCATCAAAATCCTAGCCAATCTCATTTATTCATTACTTGCTAGAGCGAGCGATAACAAAGTAAGAAGTGTTTTTAGGTCTCCCACTAATCAACTTTTTAATGAAAAAAATAGCAAATAACCGAAATTAGTGGTGCGATGAAACAATTAATGAGCATCGTGCCAGAGTCTGCGTTTGAGTTCTTTGAAAAAGTTGTCCTAAAAGACATTAAATACACAATTGAGCTGATTCTGACCTGCACTGATCGCATCGTCCGCTCTAATCTTAGTCAAGTCATCCTGCATGCAATAAACGTTACGGTTTCGTTCTATGGATTTGATCTGGATGTGAGAAAATTCGAAGGCAGAGAAGATGAGATCGAAAAGGCTACAGAGAAAGGTCCTTTTCAAATCGAGTTCAGTATTGTCAAGTTCCTGAATATGCTACTTGGAATCATGCCAATTGAAGTTGCGAAAAACTGGACAAAATTAGGACAGTACTTCGAGTTCTGGAGAGATTTCGCATACGCTGGCACCGCCCAAGTTAGATATCTCTATGGCCAGCAGATGATTGCTTTGTTAATTGATTTCTTCCTCGAGAAAAAGTCTCCTTTAGGAAATGAAATCTCTGAGCATAAGCATAGCATGGGGAACAGATATTCTAGCCCTGAGTTTGATGCTCTCATCCAAACAGTCGCAATTCTTGTCCGAAGATCTAAGAATCCGAATAATAAGTCTGGCAACCAGCCCAACACAGCCTTGCAGCATCTTGAGGTATGCTAATCACATTAATTCCATTGGATTTGCAAATAATCCCTCTATTTTTTATAGCAATTCGAACTGAGTGCTTCCGATATCAAATGTCTTGAAAGTTGCGATTTCTTCGAGAAAGCAATGACTGAGAAGTACGACGTAACAGCATTTGGAGTCCTTGTCGAGCATTTCTCCTTTGAGAATGAAGGATTCTCTTCCCAATTAGCTGTCATGATCCTCAAAGGACTCAACAAAGCCAACTTTGAAGAAGCCCGTCCGTTCCTTGAAGCGATGACCTACTTCCTTAACATCAACGACTCTCTTCAGCCCAAACGTGTTGAATGGGTCCTCGGATTCCCTCAGCCAATCCAGCAATCAACTCGGAATGGACAAGAATCCTTTGGAATGTATGGCAACAATTCCATTGACGACGTCGTATACAACTACGATTCTACATTGGGAGTGGAACATGGCACATCGGTCTTGAATTTGATCCTGCAAAATAGAAAAAGACTCGAAAACTTGTGCTTAGTCTGCTTGAGGCAGGTCTTGATTCTCTGCGATTTGTCACCAACTGTCTTTGAATACTTCATCAGCCTGCCTCCTCCAAGCTACAACTACGCGAACTTCTCGGACTGGATTCGCCCATTCATTGAAAATTATATTGCTGATGCAAAGAGGTACTACTATGGAGGGTTTCCAAAAGAAGAAGCTGGAAACGAGGCACTGAAGCTTTATAATGCTTTCGAAGAAAAACTCAATAAGAGGATAGCTTACAACGAAGAAATTATTGCAAACTTTAGAGGGGACAAGAAGACAGTCGCAAGTGGTTTAGAAGAGGCAAAAAATAAGACTGAGAGCACTGAGATAGCTCAGAACAAAGAAGAATCGAAGCAAGAGAGTACCGATTCAAATCCGATTCTTAGGGCTCTCACTCCTGGTTATATCATTGGTGAAACGAAGAATCAGGAGAAACTTCGAGAAATCCAGGTGTGTGAGGGTGCAACTGTTACTGAGACTGAGATTTCAATTTACATCACCGAAAGCTTCCCAACAGGAACTAATAATCGTGCATTCCCTTCGTCGATTGTAAAGGACTCCTTTATTAGCTCCTATTCCATAAAGTCTGAGTCTGCACTCGCACACTTCATCCAGCCAAAATCCTACGGCAATGCCGCTAGAAACGATGTAGTTCGTCAATCTCCAGCACGTTATCCTGCTGCTGCATCTCATAGTCAACAGGACGATGAGGACTCAATACAGGAGTATCCATCGAAGAGAGTGAGGGTCGCTGCTGCCGCTAACAGCTCAGGCAATGGTGAAATTGAGTTGGACACGATCACTCATAATCAAGGTATTTTTTCCTCGTTGAAACTGTATTCTCATTGTTTGGAATATAGAGAACTCAGGTGGTCGACCACATAATGGTTCTGCTGCTCCTATTGAAGAGACTAGAGATAAGGAACTCGAACCAGTTGAAAAAGGTATTCAGCAAGATGGTAAAAAGACTTTTTCAATAATAATTTACTATTTGCGTCAATTACTACTAATGATTAGAAGAGGCTACGAAGAAACCTTCAGCTACCGAAGAAGGGGACACTCAAGTTAAAGGAGGAGAAGATGAGCAAGTTCAGGCTCAAGAAGAAGCGCAACCTCGAGAAGGTTCAAATCAAACAACACAAGTTACTGATCTCCAAAACGAAGAGACAATTGAAGTAGATGGTCCGACTTTTGTTTATGAATTAAATCCAGTGCTTCGGACTTTTGTTGCTCACAACAATACAACTGAATCATACTCCATTAACCTCACAATAACTCCGAAGTCGGACGGTTTCTTAAACTTCCGTATCCCCTATTCTTCTCTCCGAGCAACGCTACGACCTCATGCAACTGTTAGTCTTCTGACCCTCGTAAAGATATTCCCTGAGGTTGACTGGGCCGAGTACGACATCCATTGTAGCATCCAGAAAAATGATGGTTTCGGGTTCAAAGCACGAGGAGATGAGCAAAACTTAGGAAAAAGAGCGAGTTTCAATATCAGAAAGATCGACGCTCCAAAGATCGACACTAGTACTAGAAATGATCAGAAAAAGTGCAATAATTGTAAAGCATTGAATAGCCCTAGCTATGCAATTTGCAAGGAATGCTTTTTCGATTTGTAGAAATTTGAGAAAGCATATAGAGTAATCCTACTTTTCATATTTCAAAAAAAAACACTGCCTAATTACCTGTCATTCCTCCATAACTAACGTAACTTCCAAAGAAGTGAATTAATGAATCTAATCTTCAACACATTTCTGATTGTGATAAGAACTAGATATATATAATAAGCAACATAGAAACCGTGGATTAATAATAGATCCAATGAGAGGATGTATTGATGCACGGCAAACTATGAAATTAAGGTTGGCAATTCATGTGCCAGGTTCTTCATTAATTCGAATAAAGGATAGTCTTTTCTTCATCTGCTAGCAGATTGGCTCGGCCAGAGGATTTGCTTGGGTTCCTCATGAGTAAAGAAGTACAGTAAACTGCTCTCGCACGACGAATATCTGCAATAAGTTCCGGATGGACAGCAACTTTTCTGATCTGGACAGCAGACTGCGTCTTGATAAGGGCAGCATCCCCAGCCAGACGGAATTCGACAGCAGGTACAACCATCAGGACAATAGAACCCCTCGTCGCAGTGGACGACAGCTGCAACTTGTGCAAAGAAAACAGAAGCAAGGAAAACAAGCAGTAAGGAATTTACGATCTTCATTTTTCTGCGCTGATTCTATCAATGAATAAAATACTGATACTGTTAGTTGAATCTAAATCTATAGACTTTACAAGAAATAAAAAGGCTTTGGTGGATAAAGAGTTTTTATCATACAGACCTAGCTAGAACGTTATTTGTAACTTGGCTCATAAATCCACGAGAATTTTAAATCCTTTAGCAGCGTTGTCTTCACCATGGCTAAGGTTCGTTAATACTGGAAATTTTAAGGCATTTAAAAGAAAATGCTTTGGTATTTAGAGATTAAGAGTTAATGTATTGTTTTAAATTCAAAATTGAAGAGATCTAAAATCTTTGATGACTGATTTATCACACTCAAATCTAATCTCAAGGCAACCACAACCTCAATCAGCAACTTCAGGGTTAGGAGGATTGGGAATGTCTGCCGCCAACACTGAAAACATGCCAAGAAGAAGAAACGTTGAGTTTGAAGAAGGGGGATCACCAACCACAAAAAATGTGAACGAGGCTGTAATGGATCTCCTACATAGACAAGGAGTAATAGGAGAAGGTGGGACACTGAATGAAGAAGCCGCCAAAAATCTAACAGAAGACCAGAAAAAGCATCTTGAGAAGCTTGAGGAAGAAGAACGAACCAGACAAGCAAAGAGAGAGCAAGAGCTTGCTCGTCAGCTCATTCAAATCGTTCGTTCTGACTATATTTCAGAGGTTGACCTCACCACAATGCAATCTAAATACCTCGTAAATAATTACACAGAACCAATTACTGACATATCTTCGAATAGAAACCACTGTTGACGTCTGGGTTGTTCGGCATGGGTCCAGTTAGATTGAACAAAGAAGCTGTTTTGAATAAAGATGAAGCGGTTAAGATTAGCTCTACACAAACAGCGAGAGATGCCGACTTGAATAGATCCTTATTGGTACTGCCCTTTTCTTCAGGCTGAAAGGATTAATATCATAAATAGACGAAGGATGGTATTTTCTTATCAGCCAACGAGAGAAATGTGTCAAGTGTGAACATCCAAAGGCTTGAACAAAGACTTTTAAGACAGGTTAGTAAAAATTT
>ENA-UOTZ01002238-UOTZ01002238.1-compost-metagenome-genome-assembly--contig:-NODE-2238-length-10543-cov-15.124212_pt1 | contig 10543 bp, 10 predicted proteins | sample MGYA00238144_ERZ746983 | MGnify/ENA primary metagenome ERZ746983 (study PRJEB28759, sample SAMN06268863) | compost metagenome | isolation source: single cell | place: USA: California, Emeryville, Joint...
GAAGCTTTCCACTATGGCTCCTACCATAGAGCAGAGTATCAAAGAGAGGAGAACAAATGTCAGTAAAACGATAAATTTGGCGCCTAAGCAATACGGAACAGTGAATTACTCGACAATTAATACTACGTTTGAACGTAACACGTCGATGATTGACAACAGCACTAATATCACGAGGACGTATTATTCGATCGATAGGGATACTACGACAGACATTTCGTCAATAAAAATTTCAAAGCATCCGTCTCTTAGAGAAGAGGAGGTTCCCAGTGAAGGAGCAGGAAATATTGAGATTAGCAATATACTCAGACATATAGATCGTATCAAAATTGATAGTTCAGACGATAGTAGTAGGGATAGAGACTGGGAAGAAAATAAGATTTCTGAAAAGCCTGAATTTTCTGCTGTTGCTCGTCAGAACTCGAAGAAAATGTTTTAACTATTTATTTGTATTTTGATTTCTCTCTGGCTTCATTTCCCTGTTAAAAGTGTTCAAAATTTCACAACTCTGATTTTAATACAACATGCGATCTGTTAACGAAGTTTTCTTATTCTAGCATCTTCTGAAAATCTCTGTTAAGATCATTGGAGATAAATAGCCTTGAATGACTCCAAATTCCTTCCAAATGATGACTGTCAGGGCAGCCACTTTTCACTAATTTAGACTAATATCATTGTTTTCAAAGATCGGCAAAAGTGTCGAAGATGTTAATATAGAATAGACCATCGTTACAGGAACCGCCAAAATATAATGAATAAAAAAAAAGGAGGGAAATAACAGCATTGAGGCACCAATGTGATTGTACCGTTATTCAGTAAATCGAATCAAAGCTGCTGATATCGAACTGAATATCTAAATTAAAAATAATCTCTAGAAACATCAATAGTGCAAACTTCAGTAACATTTCTTAGGACATATGAAATTCCATTGCTTCTCTGGTTTCCTCTGCTTGCTGCTGCTCATATCGGTACAGGGCTGGTGGGAAACCGGCCATATGCTTGTGGCTCAGATCGCAAAAAACGAACTACTTGCAGAACATCCCGATATCTATGAAAGAGCAGAAAACATTACATTATTTTTAAAAGGGCTCACGCAAAACCTTACAGACACTTTCGTAGAAGCAGCAGTTTGGCTAGACGATATCAAAGAAGATCAGTGGGAATCATTCTATAGCTGGCACTTTGTCGATCGACCTGTCAATCCGCTCGGGATGCCGGTTGTCCCAGACAGCGCCATTAACGCTGTGTACGCTATTGAAGAGGCGTCCAAAGTATTAACCAACGAAAAAAGAAGAGGTACAATCACGATTGCGAAATCTGTCTTCATGAGAGTTCTGCTACATGTCGTCGGAGATATCCATCAGCCGCTTCATTGCGCTGATTTGTATAATCTGACGTTTCCTGAAGGAGACGAAGGCGGCAACAAACTAAACGTAACCGTTAAAACGCACAATAATGAAACGATGCCTTTGCATCACTATTGGGATGCTATTGCATATCGACTTCCAGATGACCTGAAACGCCCGCTCAATGAGTCGGCGAAAGAGACACTTGAAGCTTGGGCAAAGAAGCTCACAGATGAATTCCCGAAGGATTTTTTTAAGGAAGAACTAAAAATAAAGGACATTACTCAGTGGACAATCGATTCATATCTTACTGCAGTTGAGCATGCTTATAAGCCTTTGAGAACTGATTCCATTATAGACAAAGTGTATGAAGAGCAAGCTTTTTACATTATGAGAAGAAACCTTGCGCTTGCGGGGTACAGGTTGGCCCAATTAATTCCAACTATTCTGCAAGAAGAAGTGTTATTCATGAAAGGGACAGGCAGAGATAGTCCGATTAACAAACCTATGAATGACCAATTTTTGCAAATGTATATATAGATTGAATTGAAAAGCACGATATTAATATGATGATAATAATAATGGCATGTTATACTTTCATTATCCTTTGATTATATAATCCCTAATACTTTTGTTCTTCAATAATTATATAATTCCCAAATACTTCCACTACCAGATGCCAAGTTACTACCAAAAATCTTTACAGGATAACATTGTCTTGATTAGAGAAGAATGAGTGAGAGTTTTCTTTGTTAATGTAATAATAAATCGTTGCTTTCGAATTTAAAAGGAAGTGTAATTGTATTCACATAAGAGTAAGAGCCGGAATTTAATTTTCAGTGGAATAATTTTACTGTTTGTAAGAAATTGAACTCAACCGATGCTAATCAGATGAAGCCGCACACATCAATAAGCTTTAAGCCATAGAAATAATTTCCCAACACTCTCATCAACCTTATGCTGATCTAACCAAAAATAATGTGATGCTTGCAACGTTTTACCAATCTAATCACAACCATAAATTCGAGCTCAATATTGTTACTAAGCCAACTGATCACTTTTCTCCAAGGAGCATCGACATCAATTTCTTGAATGTTTGATAGAATGTAGAAAGACTGATATGGAAATAGATTGCTGAATATTGTCTGCCTATGGAAACTATCACTCTGATATTTAGCTCTTTGTGCTATTGTTCCTGTCTAAATCAAACGACTAAACCCAAAATCCGAAACTATCTGAAATAGACCAATCAAAAGCAAGATTAATTTTTAGCACTACAGATTTAATAAATAAACACTCCAATTTCCGTTCGCAGGTATCCGCGCAGAGTCCTTTTGATTTGGTCGTGTTGTAATAATTTAAAAATTTCCAAAACAACAACTTAGCGATCTTATCCAAAAAAAATGGTAAAACACTCTCTTCCAGTTTTTATCGAAATCTAATGATAACTTCCAAAGCCAGGTGGAAAAGGAAAAGGTGGTAAAGGAGGTAAAGTCGGCTCAGGAAAGTCCAAGAAGGCTCCACAGTCCCGTTCAATTAAAGCCGGTCTTCAAGTAACGCAATGATCTTTCTCATCCATGTGAAATTTTTTCTATTCTCGCTCCACTAGTTCCCTGTCGGTAGAATTCATAGATTCCTAAAGGCAAGAGTTTCTGCTAAAAACAGAGTCGGTGCCACGGCCGCCGTCTACAGCGCTGCAATCCTCGAATATCTGACTGCTGAGGTCCTCGAGTTGGCAGGAAACGCATCAAAGGATTTCAAGGTCAGAAGAATCACCCCTCGCCATCTACAACTCGCTATTAGAGGTGACGAAGAGCTGGATATTCTGATTAAAGCCACAATTGCTGGAGGTGGTGTTATTCCTCACATTCATAAGAATCTGTTGGGCCAGAAGCTTGGCAAGGGAGGAAAGGGCGGAAAACCCGATGAGCTTCTCCCATCACAGGGAATCTAATGCAGAAATGCTCGGGGTCTTCAATTCTTCAAATAACATATCAATAGTTTTTCCGGGTATGGGAAAAAAGTAACATTCTGGCTTAAGAAACACTCGATATTGTTGTATACAAATGAAGAGTTGAACTAAATTATAGCTAGAGTACACACTTTTATCGTTGAATTTTTCTGAGTGTTTCTTATCTTTTTATGGTTTTGAATGGCTGAAGAGTAAATTCCTCAAATTTGAAATTGAAAGAATTTCTATTTCCTTTAATGTTAGAGTTCCTAAGAGCAAGTGTTTTGCCTAGCTGATCTTAGCAGACCTCAATGTTTTTGCTTCATATTGAGCAACAGATCATTTGATTCTACCACTCCTGTTCCCATCGATTTAAGCTCAGTAAGAGGTTGTTTAGCGTTTGTGGAGGCAAATTATGAGGCGTCTTTTGAGCTTCATTGCTACTGAACGGTGGGAAATTTGAGTATCGAATTCGACACGAGCAAAGTCAATCCAAAAATTAAAAAACAATAATTAGTGTTAGATATCTTCTCAGCTTGTTGGAAAACCCAAGACCGAATCTATGAGCGCTGTGCTTCAAGTAAATGACCTACAGAAAAGAATAAAAACCTTCGACTTCTACAACTGGCCGTTCACCGCCCTGAAAATCTCTCCGTACAGATGCGCAATATATGGATTTTCATGTGTAAAACCGTATGAGTTAAAGTGCGATGTTTGCAGCGAAAGGATCACTGCTCCCGAGGAACTTGACTTAGGTTTGGCACTAACTATCATGCATAAAGTAACCGAATCTTTTTAGAGGATGAAGAAAAAGTGAATCAAATTGCTCAAAAATTGATGACTCAACACACAAAGGACTGCTTTTTCAGAGACCTCAACAAAGTCGATTTGCCTCGTATGACTACGTCGTTCTTGTTTCAATACTGGAGCACCTATTACAACGATAATTTGAAAAGTTTTGAAGGCCAAACAATCGAATATCCTATCATTTCATCAACCGTCAAGAACTACGTCAGCAAAGACTATCAGCATGTACTCGCGAGCTCAGAAACTTCAAATCAAGATGGATTAATCGATGTAATTATTGCAATTTTACTAGAATTTACTTTTTTTCTCTCAGGCAGCAATTGTACTTTCAATTTTCGGATGGCGATTGCGCTCAGCAGAAAACGCAATGTCAACTGAGGGCGAAGGACAATCACATATTGGCTGCGAAATGTGCGGGAGAAAAGTGCATTTGCCATCATACCAAACAACAAAAGACAGGATCCAGGATTTGAACGCCGTTTCCGTAGATGAAAGCACAGAAGCAAATCTTTCAACTTTTGATGTTTTGCAAGAGCATCGGTGGTTTTGTAAATGGGGAAGGCCTCCACTGCCCGAAAAGACTAAACAATATGGCTGGAGCATTTGCTTGGAAATGCTGAATTACCAGAGGAAAAAAAACCCTCAGGCCGGTGACAAAGCGGGCCTTGATAAACATGCTGACGCCATGGCCGTCGAGACGGCTTCTCCAAACGAGAAGATCTCTGGGGAACTCACAAGGTTCAAATTGGAGATAGTGAACAGCATACAGGACCTTAAGAACAAGAAAGAGCAAGCGCAGAAGCTTTGCGAGGACGTGACTCAGAAAGTCCAGGGTATCGGAGTTATTGAAACCGCCGAGCTCAAAGAAAAACTTCGTTTACAGCGTCAAAAGCTTGAAGAGTTGGTCGAAGGATTAGATATTAATCCCTTTAGCACTAAAAAGATTCAACTCGGGAAAAATGCGTCAATTACATCAAACGTTTCGCAGTCCTAAGTTTTTTATGTGTGATCTATCTATATATTTTGTTTAGCATTCTTCTTGAGTAAATTTGATCCTCTTGCGTATGATTCAATTTACTTAATTATGTAGCAATGAATACAAGATAAAATAAGTGTCATTTTTAATCAACAAAATTCGAATCCACATTGTTAGGGCTTGATTCCAGGAACTGAAATAACTGCCCCTTCCATGATAAACTATATATATATTTAACAAAAAAAGCAAAGAGGAAGGGTGTGTGTATGTTTAAAGCTAATATATAGAGAGATATGCGCATATCGGTATTATGTTCTTCTTATTGATGTTCAAGATCAATAGACTGAACTTTCGTGAAAGCACCTGCCTTAGTTGGACTGATGCCAGACTGCTTTGATGACAGCATACTTGACAAACTAATGCCAGAGTCCATTTTCTTCTTGCCCTTATAGTCATTTGTAAACTCGGAGTAATCTTTCTCTTCATGAGTAAGAAGAGTTTCGTTATCTTTGTCGGAATTATATTTTTTCTCAAGGATCACAGATTTGCTATGGGCTCCGAGGTCTATCCTCACATCATTTTTGCTTGCAACTTCAGTCATGTGATGCTCTTGATCATCATCATCGATGCTGAAATAGTTAGAAGCTTTATCGGGTAGTATGATGAGCGATTGTGAATGTGCAAAGCCTTGGGTCTTGCGTGACTTTCGAATCGCATTGACATAAAGCTCTTCTTTACGGTTGAAATCTTTGTCCAAATGATAATAGTTTGGTTCCACGAACGCCACTAATCCTAAGAAGAGCCCTTTGGTCTCATAAAATGATTCTACTGGCTTCTTCAATCTGATGACATCGCTGTACACCTCGTCGAGAGAGAGGGCTAAATCTTCTGGCAACTGGAATACCATTCCTGCAAACAAATTCAATGAGAAAATCAATGCGCGAATTGCTGGCGCTTACCAATTGATTTCGAAACAAAAGTGGCGAGGAGGTTGTACATCTCGATGCAATCTCGCAGCATCATTTCTCCGATTAGTTGCATAATGGGAATTTCCGATATTCCTGCGGAACTAACATAGAAATCTTCAACCTAGAAATAGTTGATTGCGATCGCTATGGGTAACTTGCATGGATATAATTACTTTTGAAACGAAAACAATGAGCTCGTTGAGTTGTTTATGCTGGAAAATTAGCTGAGTATCATTATGTTTTAGGAGATCTTGGTAGTCGCTTGGAGTATATTTCCTGCATTTTTTCAGGCTGTAGAAAGAGTCGGCTAGTTTTTTGAGATATCTATAGTAATATTTCACCAATCCGCATCGTGCGTAGAGTTCTGCAAGGAAAATATCTTAGTTTTGCGATCAAACTGACTCTTACTGAACTCTTGTTTGTCATCTGGCAGAGTGCAGATATTTTCCATGTCAATAGCCGCAAATTGGTGGATAAAAGCAGACATTTCATCATAGATAGCTTGATGTGCGACAATGAGGAACTTTACTATGTCTTCCCAGCGGTTGAGAGTTTGCAGATTGTCCAGAAATAATTTTATGTTGTGTTTGGCATTTTCATTCGTTTCGCTTTCTTTCATTCCTTCCAAGAGTGCTAGCGGAGAGATGAGAGGACTTTTTTGAAGTGTGTTTTTACGAGTGAATAGCTTATTAGGAGGCAAAACGAGATCCTCATGACAGGCGAGTCTGACCAGATCTTTTTCGAATTCAGTTTTCTTTCCGAAGAGTTTGATTCGTAATCTTAAAGCATTCATTTTGAAATGATTTGCTAGTTGGGCAGTTAGGGAAATTTTTTTTTTTTGACAAGCTTACCACAACGTTGATGTTAAGAAGAGATCGGAATAAGTTGTCGTAGTTCAAATTATTTAAATAGTTCTTTGGGAATGTGACGTCCAAATTAAGCGTTAACGTATTGGAATTAAAATAGATTTGATTCTGACTGATATGCTCTTGTGCGTTTGCGTTTGGCTGGGGACAGAAGCAAAAACCTCCCTAATTCTCTGTGTTGGCTATATAATGACAACATTTTTTGAAAGAACCCTCATTTTTGTGTTGATTTCTAATTTTCTAATTCGACATTCGAGAATGATTGAAAAAGATATACTCAGATCGAGGCCGGACATCGTAAACATGTAGAGATCAAAATCACTGATTGGGCGAATATCTCATTGTCGAGTTTTTGCTCGAACGATATCAGAACTAATTTGCTGGTTGTTGCTGATGGTACCACATAAGATATATAATAAATAATGGTTTTCAGTAAAATAATTAATATTACTTCTGAAAAAACTCTTCCAGTAGGTTGGACTGAGTTATTTCGTGGACAGATGAAAATAAATAGAGACATGTCAGAGCTAGTATTAACTATTAGATAGATAGTATTTTAGGTATTACCGTGCTCTGTGCAAAAGATACTTGCAATTATAAAGCTCACACATATTGAAACTAGAGTGCACAGCTTGCTTGAGTAGTACTCTTTATAATATATATATTCTTAGAGTAAAATTTCAAGTTGTAGTACTTATATTTTGATTAACAAAATAACTCCAGTGACCGCTATTACTCTTTCAAATGCAATTCTATCAGTTTCCTCTCATTAAAAACAAATTGAATACATATCTTAGTCTATACTCTTTATTAGAAATAAGCGAAAGTTCTAACATTTATGTAGATGAAATAAAACTTATTGAGCGCTAATTAACATTTCGCTCGGATCGAGCAATCGCGAAAAATCGCTCACTTCGTTGCAGATGTGATTTTATTGACCTAAGAGATTCACCGAGCTAAGCTGCGCCTCCTGCCCCGTGAGTTTAAACAATCTATTTTTCAACGCCGTGTTCTCCGCTATCAGCGCGTTCACTCTTATATCCTGGTCAAGCAACGCTTTCTTCAACTGATTCATCGCCTGATCATGCACCATAGCTTCCAACTCCTTTTTCTGTTTCAGGTCCTCAAACGTCTCTTCCTATTTCCCCAACAAATATATTAAACACTTCTCACCTAACCATTTAACCCACCTGTTTTTGCAGCTTGCTGAGCTCGGTTTTAAGCTCTTGGATCTGTTTTTTCGCACGCTCTTCCAACAGATTATATCTGTTGCGAATAATTATCAGTTCCTCCTTTAAATCCGAATTTTGGGCTCGCAACTCCTCGTTCTCTTTGGTCAGCATCTTAATATTATAATCTTTCTGCTCGTTCTCATTCTTCGTTTCTGTCAGCTGAGATTTCATCAATTTCTTATCTCCCATAAGCCTCGAAGCATACTCTCGTTCTCTTGTTTCCTAGCACAAATCATTTATACTCACCAATTCACAAGGCATTATCGTTACTCTTTCATGTTGCAATGTAGATTCAAATTGCTTCTTCATCTCTAGTATCTCATTCTTGTGCTCTCTTTCCATCTCGCGGATTTTCTCCTTGAGTACGTTGGTTTCTTCATGAGTTTGCTTAGGGTGCTCAACCAATAATTTGTTGTTGTCGTAGTATTTTCTCTGGAGGTTATTATATTTTTGTTTCCAAACTTCTATCTCGTGAACATGGTCACTGTTTATTGTCTTGAGATCCTCTATCTGCTTATTCAGTTCGTCGATTTGCCTTTGCTTTATCGTGACTTCCTGCTGAGCGATTATAACACTCTCATTGATAGAATCTTTTTCTTTTTTATGGTTCAAGTTGTAAGCTTTCAAGCGTGAGTCCTAGATAGAGAACAAAATAGAAGTATTAGTCTTGAAGGCAGAGCAAGAGAGAGTTATTCTTACAAATTCAGCCTTGTAGAGCATATGAATGTTAGATTCTTTCGTGTACAGTTCGTTTTTATACTCCTTCTCCAATTGCTCGTACTTCTTTCGCCAATAGTCGATTGTGTTGTGCAGCTCTCCAAGGCCATTTAGCTCCTGAGTCTGGAGTTTGAGTTTATTATATTTAGATCTAAGCTCGGCGATTTCTCCGGCCTGATCAGTGGCTTTGCTGCTCAGCCTCTCTATTTCAGCGAGATAGAACTGCTCAGTCTTTTTTGCAGCTTCGAGGTTTTGCTTGAGTTCTCTATTTTCTTTTTGAACGAAATCAGAATGGCTTTCCGCTCTAATAGCTTGATCTCTAAAATGGTTTTCCTATTGAAATTTGATGCTGTTTCTCGAAAACCTTCGAGATATACCTGCAACGTCAGCCGGTCTCGGTCGGTAGCGACGATTTTATTTAGTTTTTCATTCATAATCGTTTCAAGATTCTGCAATTTTCTGTTTAATGAAGCAACTTGTTTTTCTTTCTCGACCATCTTCGATCCAATTTTCTCTATCTCTTCCACGAGGACATTCACCTATCACCAATAACATTAACATCACTGTATGATCGAGGGTGCTATTTTACAAATGTTTCTGTGTCCAGCCGCTTCGCAAATAACTGTTGGACATCTTTTTCCCAGTACCCATGCGATTGAATCTTCGTTACGATATTATTTACGACAACCGAAACGAAACTCCCCAGTGATTGATTTGAACTGAAATCCCGATTTTTTTCAGGAGTCATTGCCTGGCGAGCATTCTGTTCTTCTCCAAATAACTGTAAAAATGCGTTTTGCTTAATCTGGGTCTGGGAGTTTTGCGGTGGCGGGCTCTGACCGGTGCTATCGTTTGACGAACTCCCTAATTTTAAATGAGTGAAAAAATGAATTTACAAAGAAAATCACGTTTCACTTCAATATTTGCTCCTCCCGTGGAATTTGCAGTATTTGTGGTTGTGCTAGTGGTTGGGTTTGGTTGATTTTTTCCGAATCCTGTGTTTCGGAGCAAGGCTCTTGTGCGCAGCATTGAAGATTGAGGCATATGCGAAAAATCAGGGCTAGTAACTGATGATATTAAATCGTGAGAGGGTGCTTTACGGTGATTTTTTGAGAGGTGACACGTTTCTCGTATTGTCTACTCCGAACATGCTTGGATAATGAAAATATTTGTCTGTATTTTTCTCAAAAACTGGGGGTTGAACTGCTTTCCTTCGTCAATCCAAGGCTCTGGGTGAGAGCGAAAGCTTCAAGTAATTTTATTTAAACAATTAAGATTATTGCTAAACTCAACGAATACATAACATCTTGACGACTCATTTTCGAAGGCACACTCAAAGGGTCCTTAATAAGCCAGCTTCCTAGAACTCCCTTATACTTGGTAGGAAGCAATAAAAGAGATGAATATCTTAATCTCTGTGAGAGTGTCTATGTATTCGAGAAGTTAAGATCTTTAACCAACGACTGGTTGCTCTCTATTAGCCTCGATATGACTTGACGCTTCAATTTCATTCTCATAGGCTTTTGAGATTCTGGATTCGGCTTACAGTGAATTATTCTTAAAAGAATATTTTCAGGACACGGCGGATGCTTAGAAAAATTAATTGAGAAAAATGGAATCTATGCTATCTCTTTTCGACCTAAACACCTGAACCATCAGACTCAGTTGGGGCTCACATTGATC
>ENA-UOTZ01002241-UOTZ01002241.1-compost-metagenome-genome-assembly--contig:-NODE-2241-length-10530-cov-19.635511_pt1 | contig 10530 bp, 11 predicted proteins | sample MGYA00238144_ERZ746983 | MGnify/ENA primary metagenome ERZ746983 (study PRJEB28759, sample SAMN06268863) | compost metagenome | isolation source: single cell | place: USA: California, Emeryville, Joint...
AAAACCCCAAAACCCCAAAACCCCTCATCAAATGGATGTCCTTTTTTTTTCTCTCTCTCAATGATCATGATTTGTCAAAGAATAATTTATAAGTTGAACAATCAACCTAAATAAAAATCTATCAGTCGCCGGCCTTTCATTGAAAATTTCATTAACTTGCTTATTATGTGCGAAAAATATCAGGTTTCTTGCCTTCGCTTTCGTGAAAAACATGTCACTTGACTAATAAAAATAAGCAAAGTCCAAAATTAACTCGACTCCCTGAGTTAATTTTATTTTAATCCCGAACTTCAATAGAATAATGAATACAGATCCAGAATTTCCAAATACCTCTCTTTCTGAGGATACACTTCACTCAACACACGAGTCAGCTACTGGAAATTCTCTCGCCACGCTCAAACAGAACGATAATTTAACAATGAACGTTTTTTTCGCAAATGATCAGCTACAAAAATTAACCGATGAAGTTCTCAGCTTGCACCAGACCACCCAACTCCTTACTCATTTATCAAATACGTTGCCCGAGTACATTTCCTCTTTGAATAATATATTGGCATCTAAAAAAGAATTCTCTGAGGCTGAAATAAACGCATTTTTCATTCATTTTTATATCGCTCTTCTCCCAGTATTCAGCCTCTACCTTACATCACCATTGAAGCCACAACTCATTGCTCAACGGCTCCAAGATCTTATTGAGCTTTACCTTTCTTTTGCGAGAATAAATATTTCCTGTAAACATCTCACAATTATTCAATGGGACGGACTATGTCCTGAAAGGACCAAGAAAATCAAGGAATATGTTAATACTTTCAATGAAGATAAGTTTAAAGACAAATTTGGAATAAAAGGGTTTGCAGGGGAAGTATTGGTCTCTGAACTAGTTGTATTACATAGCATATCAATAAATTCGCTGTCAGAAGACGAGTTTATTGAAGCGAAAATTAGCGCAAGCCACGAAATCAGGAATTATGTCGAGCTCTTTGCAGAATTTGCTGATAAAATCGCATATGAAATTTCGGAAAAAGGTTCTTTGGATCTGATGATAACGAATACTATTGCCTCGAACGCGTTTCAAACTTTCTTAGCAGTTTTGGAATCAAAGCCACTCAAGAAAGATTACTGGGAGCTTGTTACTGTGCTTCAAAACGAACCTTTTGATTTAAATTTCTTGTCGTATTTGCTCACACTCAATCGCAGAGTGAGCTCTTCGGAAGGTCGAGCTAAGTACAAGCTCACTATTACTCCGACTCCTAAAATGCTGCAACGGAAAGCTCCTTTCGTCTCGGATGGCTCACCTTACCAGTATACTTTTGAAGTCGAACTTATAGCAGACCCTAAATATGATACCGAGCAAAATTCACTTGATTTCCTGAAAGAATTTGATGAGGTACTCTCTCTTTTTTCTCCCGTCATGAGGCATACTCAATTATCTGATAGATGGCAAGTGAAATTATAAACAAATCATTAGACGGCAGCAAGAACTTCGAATTGGTCGCTGAGTCATTTGTAGTTTTTTTCGAAGGGATCACTCAGGTAAATCATTTTACGACTTTCCTCTCAAGAATTGAATCATCGCTCTTATCACCAGATTAATAGTTCCAAAAGATTTTTGACAGCTTTTTCAATGAAGAAGAAGATTGAACTTTATGGCATTGCAAGTATTAAATTTTTCGATCCATTCGTTGAAACAGCACTATTCCATCTCTAGAAACTCTTCTCAATACAATCGTCTCGCCTGAACTCTACAAACGGATCTTGAGGAGCTTACTACACACAACGCAGAAGAAATGCTTGAATGCAGTTGAAAGCAAAGAGAATGTGCTAGACTTATGGTCTGGGATAGAAGAAATTACTAAGATACGACCGGAATGTGTGGGCCATCTCACTTCTGCACAGATTGAAAATCTTCAACGTACTATCGAAGAAGAGCAAGCACAATCAGCCTGCGAGAATATGTTTACAGCTAGCGAGATCTTCGAGAAGGTCTTTCGATTATTCGATATCATTAAAGAATTCATTGAAGACAAAGAGCTTGATGTCCGCAGTAAAAATTTTGAAGTGATAGAAGTCGTTTGGAATTTCATTAATGCGTGTCATGCGGATGCCATTATCAAATACAAGATATACTTCAAGAAAGTTGTTGATTCAATATGCAGCTTTTCTCCGATGTTGTATCAATTTATGCTGACAGAGACATTAGTTCTGGAGGTTTTTCAAAAATGTTTCACCGAAGGAAAGAAAATAATAATTTTTTATCTCATGGAAAATCTCTACAAACGCATACAATTCAGCGAAGATGACGACAATCTTGATGCTGAACTAAGAAAACGAGTTTTTCATTGTTTGAGGCGATATACCGAAACGATTAAAAGTTGCTGTAACAACGCAGAGTTTGGGTACCAAGTGTTTTCATTTATTGTCCGGTTCTACACGAGTCTTATCGAAGAAAAATACATTGAGGATTTCGAAAAGTTTTTCAATGCGAAATGCTCGCTCCGTCATGAAGAGTCAATCTTCAATGCAAGAGTATATTTATTCTGCCAACTTATTGAAAATTCATTTTCTTATTTCTATCTCAATAGAGAAGCAACGATTCTCAGATGATTCTGCTCGCATTTGTAGAATACTATAAAAGCCTCCTCGAAGTCGCACTGTCAGACAAGTAATTTTCATTGTAAAATATGAATGGCTTGTCTAATTTTTTCCCTTCTTAGCATTATAAATCTGACCGTCGCAAAGGACCTATTAAAGCTGACTTCTATTATCCTGCTTATCAGCCCAAGACTGCACCCTGTATTGAAAGATTATGATACATACAGCAAGCTCTACACCATTTTATCGACTGTACATACCAAGTTTCAGAATGAAGACGCATTAGAGATTGAAAATATATTATTCAATCTAATAACTAAAGGATATTATCATTACGTTGTCGAAAAGCCAATCATGTCAGATCCAAGTCGTACGCTCGAAGATCAGATTACTTCGTTTTATTACGATGAGCATGCTCCCATGTGGAAGTATATCCCTATTAAAGAACACTATTTTGTTTCAGCCCTGCTGAAATGCTTGTTTGAATGGAACATCAGCAGTACTGTAAAATCATTTTATCTCCAGATCCTCGAAAGCATGATGGAAAACTCGCTATCAAATGCAGGCATTTGCTCTCAAAGCGAGATCTTGGAAAGACTTATACTGTACATGAAGGTTGAAATGGATCTCGAAAACAAGAAATTGCTAAAACATCTAATTTTTTGCATATTGCGTGTGGGCGTCAATGTGTCACAAATCAAGGCATTTATGCGATCCTTTCGATTTAATTATTCGGATTATCACGCGAACTACTTAAAGACACTGGTCTCAGATTTCGCAATGAACGATTTCGTGGAAAAGATGCGTAATGTGAATAATTATGTCTTGACTATGAGCTATGCGCTGAAAATCCTGCGCGATGTCCTTGTGAAGTAAATCTCGTATTATCACATTCGTTAACACAATCCATTAGGTCCGAGGACAATGAAAATTTTATAAATTTTAGCGGTGACCATTCAGGCATCATCATCTCAAACCTCAATCAGTCTCTAAAGTCCAACCTGACTTTCTTAATTACCTTCCGTATCGAAAATGCTATTTCTTGCGATAGAAGAGCCTTGATTAGCAATTACAAGATCCTGAAGGATAATATCTCCTCCGACAACAACGAACTTCGCAAAAGCTACCTTGCGAGCTACGAAGCTCCAATCGAGATAAATCACAATTACTTTGAAAACTCAAAGCCGTCGGGAATGATCAGCAATGACAAGCAAAAAATGATGAGACAGTCTGTGACAGTTGTTGACAACAACGAATTGTTTTATCCAAGGATCTTTAGTATCGCTGGAAATGGTATTACTATGGAACTTGTTGTTGGTATTCAGAACCGGAAACGCTGTCTTATCCTTGAAGTAACACTTTCTTCATTAGGAAATTGTGTTAAATTCCGTTTTACTATTAATTAGGGCAAAAAGAAAAAGGAGGGATCCGTCACAAAAGAATATAGAGAATTCTATGAATATTGTCCACGAGAGAACGAATGGTGCACAATTTTCCTAACGTTCTCCTCGAAAAATGGAGTAATTATCTGATTATACTCTGGACTTCTCACTCTCACTCTATTGTACTAGTTTCAAATGCACCTTGTGAACAACAACAAAAATCCTCAAGAGATCATTAGAAAAATTGCAAAGAGCACCAATGGAGCGGTCTCGCAAATTGTAGATCAATTCGGAAACGTGCAAGATTTTAGCATCGGAACCTCTCCGCCAAAGTTTCCTAGATTCAGGTACGAAGAAGAAAGTATGCTGACAGTCGAAAATAGTTTTTGCGGACAGATTAAGAAGTTTTACTTGATTAAACGAGAGCTTTCGGAAGAAGAAATGGCAAATGTTGCTCTTAAAATGAAAGCGAGGAGTGAAAACGCTAACTTACAAAAAGCGCCTCAGATTGAGGTGAAGAAAGCCAGAAAGAGTATAATATCATTCTTTGCGCCAAAAACCGTCGAGCTCTTGGATTATGAGCAATTTGAGGCCCAAGCGCTGTTAAATCTCAACACTTTCCCTGATTTGAATCGAGTCGGTGCTGAGGAAGAAAATCAGTGGATGATTGTGAGCAAACGAGATGACAAAAACACGCATAGTATAATCAGCATCCATGAAAACTTAGAGAAGAATAAGAGGAACAGATTGTCCATATTTGAAAGAAAGGTGGAGAAAAAACATGAAATCAGAGCTAAAGGAGTCTCCTATCTTGAAAAGGGGAGGTTTGAAGATGTTCTCTTCTCTATTGGAAACATAGAGATTATTCTCTATGTCCTGGAGCTGCTAAATCAATTTGACGAAATTAAATTTGAAAAAGAATCTCGTCATAGAATTCTCTGCGAGATCATCAGAATTGTAGAAGTTTTATGCAGAAGTAGCAGCAGTGAGGATGTTATGATATTCCTCAGTCAGAATAACGGGTTCCAGTTCATTGCAAGACTGCTAAAAAATGTAAAGATGATATTTAGGTTTTGGGTTTCTAATACATTTGTTTTGAAAGTACGTTTCCAAATATGGCGTCAGCAAAGAAGTCGTAGATAGGTTAGTTGAACTGATAAAGAACATTCCAAACGCTGAGGAAAGGTATCGCGGGTTTATGCAAGTGCTTTTGAACTTTGATATTTGGAAAGACTGCAGTTTCAGCATTAAGGTAATTTCTCGCTAATTTACAGAGATAATTTACTATTCTTCGATTAGAACTTGGTCATTGAACGAGCCAATGAAACTTTAACAGATCCGCTAATTTATCATCACTTCAAAAAGAATTATGCTTTCACTTCTGTTCTGTCCCAACTTCAGCTTCTCATGAAAGGTGAAGCACCAGGGATTCCACGACCCAGGACGAGTTAGTTTCTTCGTACAATCTGTATTGTAACATCTATCTTATAGGCATTCAAGGAATGAGACAATCGCTACCTTCATGGTCAAGCCAAGCCCAAGACCAAGATACCATCATTGAGAACGGCGCGCATGAACAGGATAATGAAGCAGCCGCTTACAAGGAAAAAATCCGAAGCACAATACTTTACGTAATGAGATTATAATGAATGACATGGTTCATTTGAAATATCCAATAGGTTCTCTCCAATCCGTTGGAAGTTACAGCTCTCACACTTGAACAAGAGCAAAAGGAGAAAGTGGATCCTTTGCAAGTGACTGAAAAAGAATGTGAGCATATCGTAAAATCGCTCGCTTCTTGCTGTCCAACAGCCTTTCTGCTCGATTTTCTCCAAATTATTTTGAAGGTATTGGACACAGAAAACAAATTGCATGTAGAAGTTGTCAAGGAGAGCTTCCACAAGCACAACATTAAAGACGTAATAATCGCGATGATATACTACGCAAAGATCCAACGCGAATCAGTGCCTTCCCACTCGAGACGACGTCTGACAAGTCTTAACGAGAGAATTCTGACTAGAGAGGAACTGGACTCTCTACTATACTGCTGTCTTCAGTTATCAAGAGTACTGATATTCGAGAATCAGCCAGGCGAGAAATATGGAAAATCTGCGAATCCTAAGCTCGACGAGCAAAGCTTGCGTAAAGCCAACCTTCTTCTTGCAGATTTTCTATTTGGTGCCTCAGTAAATCTGGCCAGTGACAAAGAATTAGGTAAGTGTCTATTTTAGTGTTTTTGATGTTAATTCACTCAAATATAGCGTATCGAGACAGGTATTCGACCTATCTAAAGCTCTATAATTACTGCCTAAACGAGATGGAACCTTTGACTTACAGAGCTTTCATACGAACTGTCGTACAAGTAAGAAAGAATGAGAGACTTGAAAAAATTCCGGTGCTGAGAAAAGACCCAAAGGCTATTGGACTTGTTTTCGAGAAGTTTATGAGAAGACAGATTAATTTTTCAGAAAGGAAAAGCTTTTTAAAAGAGCTTTATGTTGTCCTTGGGTACCGATATAGCATGAAAATATTTGTTACAGTTCCTAATTACCTGCATCTTTTGCATGATCTCCTTAACCTTGATCCGAATGGAGACGCCTCGGATGGAGACGTACGTGCTACTGTTCAAAAGATTCTCAGAAAATTTATAAATTTTGCGCTATTCGAAGATGACCAGCAACGTGTTTTCGACTTAATTGCTCTAATCGAGTTTAGCTCATATTCTAACTCGATTCCTCTCAGGGCAACCGAGCAGATTTCTAAAAGGACTGAAAATCTATTCGAATCGGACCAAAAAACAGTGTCTCAGAATTTCTTTAAGCTTCTCAAACCGATTGAATTCACAATGAAGGAATACAGAGAGAAAAGTCAGAAAAAACTCCTTGAGGAATCAAAGATGAACTCTGAAATTATGACTGAGAAAAAACTTGAGAGTTACAATACAAAAAAATCGATAGTGCCAAACATATGTCAGTTCGTTTACTACCTTGAGTATTTCCTTCTAAAAATAGGGGCAACCATCGAACAAGATGAAGTTCAAATTGTGCAATTTATAAGCAATTTATTCGATTTTCTATACGAGACGCAGATTTTGCACTTGATCTACCCACCGATGAAATCTATACCCTCAGAGATAAATTCAAACGTTTTAATGAAAAAGTATGAAAGTGTCTGTCACAGAAACGGTGGTCCGCTTATTTCCATGTTGACGATTATCTTTACGGTGCTCCGAAATGCAAAAATTATACCTGAAAAAGTTGGTTTGCTAAAATGCTGCGCAGTTCTTCTTGGGCTTCAGAAAAATGATAGAACCTCTGATCCAAACGTCTCGAGACACGGAAGTGGAATGAAAGATAAACCAAAAGATGGACCTCCTCATCCTTTAAAGGAACTAATGATAAGCGCGATAAAACGCTATCCAGGTTCAGAGGTAAAGAAGGATATGAGTACGTCTCTTGTCGACTCTGCGAATGCAGATAAATTGCCCGACCTCCTCGTCCAGAAGGTAATTTTTGAACGATTGCTTTGCTAACAACCCGATTGCTAGGAATTGCTGCTAATTTACGAAATTGTATTCAATGGACTCTTTAAGTTAATCTACTCCGAAGTAAATGCATCAAAGGTCGACTCGAGTGTTATTAGAGGCTCGGAAAACAACAAAGAGACCGACGAGGTCCAAAAGGCCAACGAAGATCCGAATGGATTTGCCTCTCTACACGGTTCATCGCAAAATAAATACTCTGACGAGTTGGTCTTGCTGTTGATTGAAATAATATCGTTTGCAGGGTTAGCTATCAACAATACCTTGCGTATGCATCATGTAAGTGATACAAATAGCACCAGGGGGTGTTTGAACAAGAAACCGATGAATCAGAGTATCTCGAAGAGAAATCTGGGTGAAACTGAAATTAGATATAAAAATAATTTTTCCGCCATTAAATTGGAACTCGAAAAGGTCTGTGAATATCATGGTGAGCAGATTCGTCAAATCAAAAAGCAAGAAACAAATAAATTCTCTGACAATCAAGCGAATCGACTAAACAAGAAATTAAAAATAGACGAGTTATTCGCTTTATGCAATCCCGAGTTTTCTGCATCTAAAGGTTTGAAAAGTGGATCGGCAGGCTTAAAAATAACTAAGGACCCCAGAGAAATACTTGTAGCTATTTCTGCGTTCATTCAAATTCATCGAGAAGAGCTTCAAAGTGAGATAAATCACACGCTGAAGTACAGCAGTTTAAAAATTCCAAGACTTGTAACTCATTACAATCACTGATTTTTGATACTAACTACGAATTTTTCATTCAATGTGATAGATAAAGAAATTGAACTTCCTCTACTTCAAGCTTCGCATTGAAAAGCAATTCATGGACCTGAAGAAGCAATACGATGACTTTGTGATGGAAATAACGTAAAAGATTCTAACTTATAGAGAATTATCTTCTAATATTCTGCATGCGCAATAGACCCAACAAAGAAATGGTGGAGTCTTTCCAGAAAAAAGAAGCAATTTATCGAAACCAGGCGCTGAAGAAGAGAGAAACACAGCAAGGTTTTACTTCTTATTATTATCTGATTATCTTATCCGTTCGAATATATCCTTATAGAGAACGAGAAAAAAGAAGAGCACAATAGAATTAAAGTCACTAACGCATGGATCAAAAAGAAAAAGGAGCTTACTGATGAAAGAGGTGTGTGGCAGATTGAGAAGCGAGAATTGGGACTCACCCGATATAAATATGGAAAAATCGCAGACAGTCTTGGTCGTAGGATGAGATTGAAGGTTGATAAGGTTGCCTCAAGAACAGTTTATCTAAACAAAGATACTTTTGAAGAGGTGAGATATAATCAAAAGAAGCTAACTCCAAACCTTTCTGAACTGAAAATGACGGTGGCAACTACTTTTTACGATGCTACTCCAATGCCTGACCAATCAATGACAAATTTGGATTTCTCGACGTCTATGATGGGCCAGGTTCCATCAATGAACCTAGGTCAAGAGACCAAAACTAGCCAAGCCTCGAACTCGCCTGAGCGCCATCGAAAGGAAACTATCGATTTCTATGAGGAGAGACCTGAGAAGTTGGTTGAAGAAGTCAAAGAAGACTCTCTTTCAGAATCTGACCTCAAGCAGACAGAACCAGGAAATTTCTCCAAGACTACGAGTGCAGATGCAACTCCTAGCCAAAAGAAGCGGAGAGAGAAAAAGGATGCAAAGATTTTTGAATGTGAGAGAATTACAGTCAGAGGAGCGATATGGGGTGAGATCGAAATGTCTGAAAAAGAGAACTATTTCACATTCCGACCTTTACCGGGAGAGAGACCCGAAGGAGAGTTATATGAACTCGGAACGATGAAACATAATTTCATCACCAGCACGAAAAAGAAATCATGGAATTATCAAAAAATCCGGCAGATTCACCAGCGACGTTACAATTACATGAAATGCGCTTTCGAGATATTCACGAACGATAATAAATCTTATTATTTCAACGTATTTTCCAACTCCTATTTAAAAGCAATCCTCTCTGAGTTCAAGCTACGAAACAAAGATATTCAGATTTGCAGTAAGGAAACCTTCATGGAAACCGATATTCAGAAACGCTGGATCGAAGGAAAAATCTCGAATTTTGAATACTTGATCCAAGTGAATATGTACGCTGGGCGCTCGTTCAATGATCTAAGTCAGTATCCGGTATTTCCGTGGGTCATAGCAGATTATCGGTGCGAAGAATTGAACCTGAATACGAGGGATGAGGCTGAACAGAAGAGGATCTTCAGAGATTTATCACTGCCCATAGGCGCAATGACAGAAGAAAAGAGACGAGAATTGAAGAGGAGAGTGCTCGATATGATGGATATGTCAGAAGAAGAGGTCGATATGATGGATAAAGAGAAACTCGATCAACGGTTAAAGGCAGCGTTGGCAGAAGAAGATATATTTATGTTTGGATCACACTATTCAACGGGAGGACATATTATGGACTATCTGGTTAGACTTGAGCCATTTACATCCCTTCAGATAAAGCTCCAAAGCGGAAAGTTTGACGAGGTTAACAGAATCTTCGCTTCTATCCCGAAAGCTTGGGAGGCTTATCGTCTTTCGCACAACACGCAAAATTTCAAAGAGCTTGTGCCTGAATTTTTCTACTGTCCGAATTTCTTAAAAAATAGGTAGCTCTTTTAAACGAATCTCTCTCTCTAACAGCTTTATCAGAAATACTATAGATTTCGGAAAGAAAGGAATCGAGACGGTCGAACTCCCAGCGTGGGCTAAAACACCAGAAGAATTTATTATGAAGCACCGTGAAGCTCTGGAATGTGATTATGTCTCGAAGAATCTCAACGAGTGGATCGACCTGATATTTGGGTACAAACAATCCGGAGTCGAAGCATTCAAGGCGTACAATATGTTCACCAGTTTGACATACGAGGTAATACTCAATATATCTCCTAGCTTAGAAATATTCATAATTTTTTCATTAGCAATGGTTCTTGAATAAAGATAGGAACTTCCAGACCACATTTTTGTGTCAAGTGAGCGAGTTTGGTCAAT
>ENA-UOTZ01002242-UOTZ01002242.1-compost-metagenome-genome-assembly--contig:-NODE-2242-length-10529-cov-81.246747_pt1 | contig 10529 bp, 5 predicted proteins | sample MGYA00238144_ERZ746983 | MGnify/ENA primary metagenome ERZ746983 (study PRJEB28759, sample SAMN06268863) | compost metagenome | isolation source: single cell | place: USA: California, Emeryville, Joint...
ATCGCTTCTTTCATTCTTCTAAATTCATGCTCAGAGATGCCATGCTCTGCTCCTTCCATGAAATCTAACAGGTTGGACACCTTATCACACCGTTGTTTTAATCCCTACAGACAAGAGTTAGCCTATGAGCAGGAAGAGTGCTCTGTTGCCTTAAAGATTTCGTGAGTTTTCACAATGAGATCGCCCAAAATCATCTTCAACCGCCCAGCGTCCTCTTTGTCAAGGGAAGAGATGTTCAAAGCGCTCTGATTGAGGACAAACAACGCATTATAACCCATGTAATAAATAATAGTGTCTACATATGATTCCCAATCGAGCTCCCTGAAAGACCGATTCAATGCATTCTTATTGTTCAGATCTTTCTGCAACTCCTAAGTATACGACATGAACAACATAAACAACGCTATCCTCCAGTAGCTGAGTTACCATCACTTTCTTTTGAAGCCGTTCAACTTGATAATCTCGAGAGTCCGTTTTTGTGTGTGTTCTATTTGCGTAAGTAGCAAGTCCTTCCTCAGGATTAGTCTATAATGATATTATCATTTGCTTTTGCTCGAAGATTCGCTTAGTTGTTACTTCCATCGTTTGTATATGAAGGATTTTTGATTCTTGTTGATCTTCCGTGCGCCGCGGAGAAAGGCCCAGAGCCTGTCCGCCACGACTTTCAGGCAAAACATCTGTTTTTGTTTCCGCTGGGAGATTGCGAGTGGTTACGTCTCGCTCTGTTGAGGTTTGCTCCTGCCAATTAGAGTTCGTAGTGACTGTTGCATTGAATTTATTATTGGTCGTAACAGTTGCGCCTTTGTTCAGGAAATAATTCTTAATATTCACGCTGTTTGTTGTTCTGCTTCTTTCCACTCCCAATCGTGTTACTAGAAAACGAGCAAATCCCATGAAGCTGATTGGTCTCGTTATATTTATTACCTGAAGGGGATTTGATCGACATTAAGTATTTCCCAGGTTTAAATTTCTGAAACAATGTTTTTTCCAAGTCCAAGTTTTCAGTCTGGTTGGGCAACTTCAGTGGGCCGAGTAGACCTGGCTCTGATTTCTCTCTTTTCATCTGATTGGTGATTTATTTGGTTAAAGAAACGTTTTGAAAAAATATAAAATTAAGTAGTAAAAACCTCACAGTCGCAATCATGGAAAATCATATATCTATCTTTCATAGGTTTGGTTTCGCCATGTGATTTTGACCCAAAAAGAAGTCAGAAATTGCTTTGAAAAATGCCGCCAAAATTGTTGACTTTTTACGAGTTTTAAAGAAAGAGCAATGATGCTGCATTGAGATGAATGCGATTTTGTCTAGTTACACAGCAGACCCATTTGTAGAAGGTCAATTCTAGCCACGAATGCTTAGTTACGAAAGCAAATAAAGGGTTCTTTGCTAGAATTGTAAGCTTGTTGAAAAAGGGTTTGAAAAGCAACGTATCTTAAGATAAAATTTGATTGTTAAAACTTTTCTGTTTGAATTTATTCAAGAAATTTCAAAAATAACGAAACACAAGATGACTGAACTCCAAGCTAACAACAAACAAAGCTCGAACGATTCATTTGAACTCAACATGAAGAAGATGGAAAAGACCAACAAATTGCTCGACAGCATCGAAAGCAAGCTCACAGATTTTTTCGGCAGCAAGAAAAATCCAACCGAAAAATCTGAGAAAGCAGAGAATTCCTTCAACAGCAGTCTCAACACCTCTCATCAGCTCAGGCCCATCACTGAAGAACCAAGTACCCGGAGAACTCGAAGCAACTCTCCTGGACTAGTCAGACCTCCAACCGAACCGTCTGAAGAAAGAAACATTCACCAGGCCACTTTCGGAAGACCTGAAGAGCTTCAGTTAAAAAAGCTCTCTGCATCGCTCCAACTCCAGTCAGACGCTCACTTATATGACTCGAAACTTCTGCCACAGGCTAACCGCTCGGCTAACCTCAGGCCTTCGTTTACTGAGGATCTCCAACCGAGACCTTCTGCTGGCGTTGATTTCTTGGATCGCATGAATCGCTTGGAGGAAACGTATCAAAATAAGATCAGAATCCTGGAAGAGCGAATCCGTATGGCTGAGCAAGAAACCAAGCAGACTCTTACTATCAACGGGCAATTGATGGCGGAGATTCAGTTAGTCCGCAAAGAGGCGACTGGCTCGCAAGAAAAATTCGCTGAGGAGCTCAGAAAGAAGTTATTCGAGCAGGAAGAGCGACTTTCGCATGTTTATGAAGAGAAGCTGAAAATAAAAGACGAAGCCATTGCAATCATCCAGCAGCAAGTGATTAGCGGTGAAGACCGATACACTGCTTTACGAGACGAGTATGAGAGCCTTTTGCAAAAATGCGAGTCTATGGCGCAGAAAAATGAGGAAATTGAGAAAGAAAAGAATTCGTTGCTTGAGAAGTACCAGTCGTTGATGAATGTCCACAATGAAATGATACAACTCGATATCCAAAAGAACATGAGACTCAGTCAAAGCAACAGCAGCTTCTTTAATTTCTCTCAGCGACAGGATGCCGCCGCTGAGGCCAACAGGCTAAAATTGGAAGAAAGCGCGCAGGAGATCCAAGAGTTGGTTGAAGCGATCGAACTCTACCGTAAGGAGCTGCAGAATCTAAAAGCGAATAACACTGAGATCCACCAGACGTTTGAAACGGAAATCGAGCGCTTAAGGAACGAGTTGAAATTGCAAAAGGAGCAGAATTTCAAATTGGTTGAAAAATTGCGACTACAGCAGTCTTTGAACCAGCAGTTGGTCAAAGCATTGGAATCTGAGCAGAAATTGCATGATGCTGATGGAAAACATGATGAAAGTGAAGAGGAAGTTGCCGAAGACGTGAAGGCTCATGTGGAAAAGAAAGGATTTGAGTCAACGAGGAAACTGCATGAAAATCTCAAGGAGCTTGAAGAGCAAACGAAGGAAAATATTAATCAACTAAACAAGGTGTACGAGCAGGTTTATCCAGGAGAAGGCAAAAGGCACATGTCCGATGCTATGAACGAGAGCCATGACCTTCCGTTTACGAACCCAAGCATAAAGAACAGCCTCTCCAAGGCGAAAAAGAGCGTACCGAGAGATGTTTTTGCTGAAGAATCTGATACAGAGGAAGCCAAGCCAGCAAAAGCAGAAAAACTGAGAGAAAAGCCGCAGAGAAGTGAAAGTCAACGTGGGAAAAATTTGAGTGCGTCAACTGAGTCCTTACATGACATTGAAGATGAGTTCCGGAAGCTGAAAGCGCTGGCAGATTCGAAGATGCCGGCAAAAAATTCTAACAAAAAGTCTGCGACCAAATTAAACACTAAGGTTGCTAAAGCAAGCGGTACCAAGTCAGAAGTTGAGAAGAAGACGAAGATAGATCTTCCCAAGGCGCAGTCGAAAAAGAGACTTTTTTAAAATTGAGAGCCAATATCTTATTGTCTTTAACATTAATTGACAGCATTCAACTGTTTTTAACATTTATCCAGCTTTGCTGCTGTTGTGATTTATGGAATGCCAGCTTGCTGAAACAGCTGCTTGTTAGTATCTATGTGAATTAAATCGACTACTACAAATTAGCTGAATAAGATTGTAGCTAAGTTCGATAAATATAATGGTAGATCTCTCTTTTTTTTTTTAAATCGGTTTTGAGCCATATCAATCTTTCAAGAGGTAGTTCTATAGGCAATTATAGACAATTATGCAGTTTTCTGATTGTTAAAGCCTCAATGTGGTAGAATTTAAAGCAGAATGACAAATATAGGGTGGATTCATCGATCACCTGCTCAGGTGCTCTAGAAGATGGCAAATTCCTGATGCTAAAGGATGTGAGTGATGAAATCAGGGCTGTTTTCAACAGGATGATTACCTAAGTTGGGTTATAGCGAAATTACACGTAATATTGATTGCTATCAAAATCCCAAAAAAACTTCGAAACTGATGATGTCATCGACGAAAATTTCACTCAAGACTCAGCAAATCAAAGCCTGAGTTTAAAATAGCTCAATAAAGGATTCTTTTAGAGACTCCCTATTCCACTTTTAACGTTGTATCCTTTGGCCAGAGAGGCACTCACTGCTTCGTTTTGACTAGTTCCTCTCAAACAACAATGAAATTTTTATAGAAATTCTTCAATTCCTTCATTTTTTTAAGGATTCGCACTGCTTTTTGCATAGTATATCCACCTTATAGGGAAAAAAGACGATAAATTGAGCTTATATGCCATCAGCCTCATAATACTGTTCTGAACAGATGAATAAGACATTATTTATACTGACCCTTGCCTATAAAATAGTGACTCGTTTGTGTTTGCTAAATTAGCAAGTTTATTTATATCTTTGAACTAACAGAGCAAAAGTAAAAACAGTCACAGCATCTTATGCCTGTTCTCGATTTCTATAAAGGCAAGGTTGTGCTTATCACAGGCACAACAGGATTTTTAGGTAATATCTCATCCCTTCTCCGTTCCCACAGAAATTCATCCTGGTAAATTTGCTCAATAGGTAAAGTTGTCTTGGAGAAGTTTCTTCGAGTGATACCTGATGTCGGAATGATATACGTGCTTATCCGAAAGAAAGTAAGCCTCATTGATCTATTATTACGTGCCTTTGTCATTTGAGAATCCGTGCTTTTTTGTCCCTTATTCGTCAATACCAATTGAGCATCTTGTTTAATTCATTTTAGCGAGGTTCATCCACTATGGAAAGATTCAAGAAGGAGGTGATAGCCTCTCCTTGCTTCGACGAAGTCCGAAAAATGCACAATAACTTTAATGACTTCATCAACTCAAAAATCGTCCCGATCGAGGGCGATCTTGTAAATTAGTCCCTGTTGCTTCTTGTTCTAACTGGACGATATCCGCTTAGCTGAAGGAGGATCTGGATTTGAGCCCAGAGAATTTTAAACTTATCACCGAAAATGTCCAAATAATCATCAATTCAGCGGCTTCTGTCGATTTTAACGCTCGATTAGACGACGCTATTCGCATTAACGTCAAAGGAACTCTGAGGATGTTCGAATTAGCCAAGGCCTGCAAGGCCTTGCAGAATTTTCTTCACGTTTCGACCTGCTACGTGAATAGCAATATGAAGTAACCAGCCTTATATCCTCTAATAAACTAATCTTTACAATTGCCAGACACGGCTCATTCGTCGAAGAAAAGATATATGATGCAGAATTTGACCCAGATGATAAGATAGCAGAACTCGAGAAGCTTTCAGTGGAGCAAGTAAATTGAACTTCATTTAAAACTTGCGTTAAAGAGACTCATTTAGCTTGTAAGCCAATGCTCCACCTTGCTAGGCAGTTACCCTAACACTTACACCTTTACCAAATCAATCTGTGAGAGAATTCTTCAGAAAAGAAAAGGCAATACTCCATTAACCATTCTGCGTCCATCGATTATCGGTAGCTCCTTCAAAGACCCATTCCCTGGCTGGATCGACACGATCTCGGCCGCAGGAGCGCTTTACTTCCTTGGAGGATTGGGAATCTTGCATGAGGTTCGTGGTTCTCTTGATAACATAGGAGACCAAATCCCTGTGGATATGGTCGCCGATGCCATCATCGTCGCGGCTGCTTGCTTCGCTCAATCCCCTAAACTGAATATAATCCACTCCGCTAGCAGCACAAAACATCCAGTCAAATGGAGAGTCGCTCGAGACGCGATTGTTCCTTATTTCAACCAGAACCAACCCGAGAAAAGAGTCTCGCGATCTCGATTTACCATGATCAAAAGCGAGAAAATGCTCAAATTGACTCAGTACTCAAGAAGAATCCCTCTATACGCTCTCAAAGGAGCAGCTAAGGTACTCAACTCACCTGATCTCCAGAAAAAAGCAGGGTTATTGAAAATGGTCGTCACCCGTTCAGAGTCAGTAGCCGTGTCATTCAAACACTTCACGATGAACGAATGGTTCTTCTCCGTGGATAATACCACCGAAATGCAGAGATTCTGCTCTCCTGAGGAACTCGAGATCTTTAGCTTGGATATTACCAAGGTTGACTGGCCAAAGTACTTTGTGAATTTCGGCTGGGGTCTCCAGAGATTCGTGTTGAAGGAGCCTCTGGAACCGCCATCTGAGGCAAAGCACATGAATCTGCTCGAAAAGCACAAGCATTACCTCAGCGAAATACAGTGGGCGCTGAACAAGGGACAAAATTTCTACCCAAGGTCGAACGCTGAGATGAAATCAGTTATCATCAGCTCTACTCGAGTGCAAGAAGTGATGAAGAAATTGATGAAGGAGAGAAAGGAGACCAACATCTCTGATGGAGAATACCTGAAAAAGCTTCAAAACAGAGCTGACTACCTCTGTGAGGCGATGTTCGCGACCTACTCGATGCCGATTATCCGATTCATGGCCTGGGCGATGAATAAAATTCTCAAATCTATCTACGAGAAAGTCGTTGTCGATGAAACCAGCCTCGCGAAATTTAAAAACTATGACCAAAAGCAAAACGGTCCTATCGTTCTTCTCCCAACCCACAGATCCTATATGGATTTCCTGTTGGTTTCCTACATCTTCTTCGCTTACGGACTCAAGGCGCCTCACATCGCCGCTGCTGAGGACTTTTTGAGCGTCAAAGTTATCCATAGACTCCTGAGAGCATCAGGCGCTTTCTTCATCAGAAGAAAGGAGGTTGAACACATGGATCTCTACCGTGCCCTCCTCTACGAATACGTTCAACGTCTCTTGCTTGATGAGAGCTGGCTTGAGTTCTTCGTCGAAGGTACACGAAGCAGAGCCGGAAAAATGCTACCTCCGAAATTCGGTCTCATGAATATCGTCACCGATACGTACTTCGACTACAAGCTTCCTGACGTCCAGTTCGTTCCAATCACCTTAAACTACGAGAAAGTTGTCGAAGGAGATACTTTCCCTTATGAACTGCTTGGAGAACAGAAAGTGAAAGAGTCTTTGCTGCGAGTCGTCCGAGCGGCTTCGATGCTTTACGAAAACTTTGGAAGAGTCTATATCGAGTTTGGAGAACCGATTTCTCTGAAGCAATATATCGAGAAATATACCCCTAAAGGACAGTTGCAGGAGAACACAGGGCCGGCACAGGAAGGACAGATTGAAGTATCAAGTAAGTATAATGAGTTATTTTGTTCCTAATAGCAATTTTTTTTTAGAAGCAGTGAGGAAATTTAACCCTCAAGATAATAAAGCTGATCGCAAGGAACTTGTGATTGATCTCGCCCACGATATTCTCGAAAAAATGCATGAAAAACTCGTCATTATGCCGACTGCTGTCGTCGCATCAGTGATCCTCATGCACCGCAAGGGTATCAAAGAAGACGAGCTTGTGAGCAAGGTCGAATGGATTGCCAGAGAGATAAACAAGAGAGGAATTAAAGTCGCGACGATTAACTCCCAAAAACCCGTTGTAGCAGTGAAAATGTCTCTTAACCATTTAGAAGGCCTCTTGAACAATAAGAAGGACATCTTCCACCCATCAGTCTCTGTCAAGTCCGACTATAAGAACGTTTTGATGCTGTCTTACTACAGAAACTCGCTTCTCTTCGTCTTTTTCAATGAAGCTCTAATCGCTTGCAGTCTTAATGCATTTGGATTTGATATCGCTCATAAAGAAGGCGTTCCAGTCGAGCGGCTGATAGAAGAGACTCTGTTCATTCAAAAATTAATTGGAAACGAGGTTGTGCTCAAAAAGCGAGTCACGAAAGAGAACTTCGGTGAGTTCTTGGACATTATGACCCAAAGAGGCATCCTCCAATGTACTGATGGTCTTGTTAAGGTAACTTGCGTGTTTTCAGCTAATTCTCAATGCTTTAATAGGTTAACGAGCAAACCGGCTCAGAAAGCATGACCTTCTTCTGCAGCTTGCTATGGCCTTTTATCGAGAGCTATTGGGTGACCTTCGTCTTCATGTTCTCGCTCAGAACAAGAAAGACCCCTCCGACTCCAGAGTCTTTCCTTCAAGAGGTATGTTGAGTTATTATGGCCGCAGTTTTTTATTGGCTATCGAATATTAGTGCCAATGGTTCGCTGAAACCATGTATGAAGAGAGACTATTAGAATTCCTTGAGTCTTGCTCAGTGGACACAATTAAGAACGCATTCAATATCTTTAAGGTGAGTTAAATTACCTGAAGTTATCAAATTAATCTGGAAATTTCGGTGTTTTAGAAGGGGAAAGCTGTTGTTATCGAACAAAGAAGTGTGGAAGGCAAGAAGAACCCTGAGGATGTTGTGGTTCTCAACGTGACGGAAGAGCGGTTGCTTGACACTGAAGCCCACATCAAGAAATTCATGAAATATTCGTATGCGACATCAGTGCGATCTCCGATTGAGAGAGCAAGAAAGACTATCTTGGTCGATTTCCCATTCATGGCAAAGTTGTAAGAAAGTCAGAGGAGATGAAATAACTAGGGACAGTTTTTTTAAGAAAAAAGTCCCGTTTCTTCTCATGGTTAGTAAATAATAAGAGAAGAATTGGAGTTGTTTATCTAATTTGGTTGATGGACACGGACATTAAGTTAGTAGTGAACATAAATATGCATATTTGGGCTTGATATTTCATTAGCACAAACCATTTAAACCAAAAAGCTACCATTTAATCAATGGTATTTCTAGTGACTCATGAGCCTCTATGCCTGTATCATTTGTGGCTATCGAGAAAGAGAGAGAGAAGCTTGTTGATAACATGAGATGTAGGAGATGGTATGGTATGCTTTCAACAAATAGCATTTATTCCTTAATATTTTCTTTATCTATAGCATGAGGGACTGCGCTAGAGGCTACGAAAGAGTATTATTACTATATACAATATACATTCATTTCTTTTAACGATCGAATAAAACTATTATCTGAGAGCAGTATTCAATTACAGAGAGATATTTCAGCCAATATTGATAGCTCCTAATTAAACTTTAATCTTAAATGCTTCCTGTTTTTTTGAGTCGAGGGTCTTCGTCAAGAATCAAGTTGCTAGGCTCATCGAATTCAATCACTTTGTTTTCTCTAATCAGCCTTCCATTGAGCTCTTTATTCAACTTATAAGGCAAATCAATCAAATACTCGATCGTCTCGGTTCCTTCCTCGGCACTCCTTGTTGCCTTCGGACCTCCCATGTCAGTTCGACACCAGCCAGGACACATGCTAAATGCTTGCTGATCTCCTTTGAGGCTGTTTTTGAGAACATGATAAGTCCAAGCCATCTGCAAAGCCTTTGCCAAGTTATATGCGGACCTTGTAATTCCGGCCTCGACAAAGTTCTGATTCTTGACAGCCTCCATGAAAATATCGTAGACTTCCTCAATTTCTTTCGGCTGAAACTCAGGGTTCAGCAATTTCTTGGCTAGCGTTTTACCTTGCCAGTCAGGCAATCCCCTTGTGCTCGAAACATTGATAATTTTTCCATCAGCAGCTAGCAAAGGAAGCACATGCTCAGTAAAGGCTCGGGTACCGAAATAATTTGTCCCAATGACTCTTGTAGCGTCGCTGAGAGAAGCTTTATATCTTCTCGACCAAATACCGTCTCCGTCAGCCAAGACTCCTGCGTTGTTGACAAGCACGTCGATTCTTCTAAAGGTCGCTTTGATCCACTCCGAGAAAGGAAAGTAGGTATCCTTATTGGTGATGTCAAGGACATGATAGTACAACCGCTCTTTAGAATCAGGGTATTGGTCGAGGAGCTCTTTGAGAGCAGCCTGACCGGGACTCTCAGTTCTTGAGGTGACGACAACGATGGGTTTACTGGGATTCTTGAGAAGCCGTCGAGCTAATTCGAAACCAATGCCTCTGTTTGCACCGGTTATCACGATGACGCGAGAATCGGAGTTCATTTTATATGAGATTTTTGTGAGAGTATTTGCTTGGATTGTAATATTTTTATTGATTGTATATTGATAGGTGATTTGGAAGTTTTTATAGAAGAATATGTGATTCATTAGCTAAATGACATAATTGAAATGCGTCATTAAAATTTCAGGTTAGTAATTACTCGAAAAGGTCTTTCATTTAGAAATCATCCTCAATCATCAAGAATCACATAAAATCACTTTGAAGTGTTTGGAATTATTCAGATTTTGGTTGCTTTTTCCATATATTTCATAGTCCAGTAAGGTGAATGGGAAAATAGACTATTCATAGCTTCGCCCTCCTTGACTAAAAAAAAAGAAATTACTTTGATTTTGCTTGGAAGAAAATTTCATTGTAGCCATTTTCCTTTGCTATATCTTAACATTTCATTCACATGACAGATCTGAAGAGTACTAGTATGCTATTCATCTGTGTTACCTTAGGCTCATGATGTTGAAATCTTTATTATTATTATCTTGTCCTGAATCTATCCAGGTCGACAATGTCAACAGTTAAGCATGTAGAGCAATAATAAAAAAAGGTTATTTGTTAAAAAAAACCAAAAAAAAAAAAACCTTGAATTTTAGGCAATTTCTACTTCGAAAAATTGCAAGGATTGAAATTCAGTAACTTTGGTGTGTGGAAATAGTTTAGCGACTATGAATAGTTCAAATTTTATTGTAACCCAATAGAGAAAGCCGGAACAGATTCCCTACAATATACTCTCAAAAGCACAT
>ENA-UOTZ01002243-UOTZ01002243.1-compost-metagenome-genome-assembly--contig:-NODE-2243-length-10526-cov-20.736626_pt1 | contig 10526 bp, 6 predicted proteins | sample MGYA00238144_ERZ746983 | MGnify/ENA primary metagenome ERZ746983 (study PRJEB28759, sample SAMN06268863) | compost metagenome | isolation source: single cell | place: USA: California, Emeryville, Joint...
CAGTTGGTTGCGTTGGAGCAGTTGGCACAGCCGTTACCGCAGGATTGGCAGAGACCGGTTTCGTTGACGAAGGTTCCCATGGAGCAGGTGGCGCAAGTGGCGTTATTTGGGGAGCTGCAGGTCACGCAGCCAGAGATGTTGCAGATTTGGAAGCATTGTCCGCTGGTGGAGTTCAAATCAAAGTTAGCGGTACAGTTGGTGCAGTTGGTGGCGGATGTGCAGTTTTCGCAGTTGGCTGGGCAAGAGTCGCAGAGGCTGGTGGAGTTCAAGAAGAAGCCGGTGTTGCAGGTAGCGCAGGTGGAGTTATCAGTAGAGTTGCAGGTGGCGCAGCCAGTAAGGGTGCATTCTTGGAAGCAGGCACCAGTGGTGGTGTTCAAGTCCCAGTTGGCGTTGCAGGTAGCGCAGGTGGAGTTATCAGGAGAGTTGCAGGTGGCGCAGTTAGCAACGTTGCAGACTTGGTAGCAGGCACCAGTGGTGGCGTTCAAGTCGAAGTTAGCAGAGCAAGCTTGGCAGGTGTTGCCATCAGTGCAGACGTCGCAGTTGGCTGGGCAAGCAGCGCAAGCAGTGTTGTCAGGGGCAACCAAGAAGAAGCCAGTGTTGCATTCAGCGCAAACGGTTTCGCTGGATTCAACGCAGGTTTTGCAGTTTTGGACTTGGCAGTCGGAGAAAGCACCGACGAAGCAGCAAGCAAGGACCAAGGCAAGGAAGATCTTGTTCATTGATAAAACCTTTGGAGCTTTTTTTTCAAAATTTATTTTAGGATTATAAATCAGGACTTACCTCGCTATTAAATAGTGCTTACGAGCTCAATTTAAATTTTTAAGACGCAGCAGAAATAAGGAATTCAATCTTGAGTTTATCTTGAGTTTATTCAATTTTGCACCCGCTGAAAAATTTTCAGGAAACGGTACAGTCTTGGAAAAACCCAAAAAATGCCTCTTCCTGACCATGAATCATGCCTATTATGAATCATTTTCTCTCAGATTTCCATTTTAAACCAAAAGAGCCGCTCCGGCGACTCTGCGCCGCAATATTTACTTTTAAACCTACATTGGTTCCAAATAGCCGCCAACACGACGGTTGAATGTCCATTGAGGCGCGAGAAAAATATTACAAGGCTACGAGCAATTTTTAAATGAGATCCTTAATCTGCATTTCCTTAATCTAAAATAGCAATTCTATTTTACTATTATGTGAAAAAATCCGTGGCTAAATTGATAAATTCCTCACTTCTGCCGGACCACTATGAATAGTTTATGTATCCAACTTCTTAGGAGCTTCCTGTAGCGAATGCTAAATAAGATTTAGATTGCTTAAATAAAATTATTTAGTTTCAAGAACGTATCAAAATGCTAAATTAAAAGATTGTCCTAACATGGCTACTATCAGTCAGAAATCTGAAGCTCCTGAACATTTAATTTCAGAACCTAGCAAGCCAAAAAATCCTTGAAGAGCGGGGATTTTTCATGGGCTTTAGAGGAGAAATTTGTGGTTTGAGAAGTTGCACTGGAATTTATCAGTGGGTTTGAGATTTATTAAATTACAGGCACGTGTATTACACTCGAAAAGGTTTTGTCATTTTCGAAAAAGAGCAGCTCAAATCCATGTCTATCAATGCTCGAAATGGTTCGAAAATAAATGCCAAGCAAGAATCTCGCTAGTTCGCAGGAATTAATACTATTTGACGGTCCTGAATACGTTTTTGTGCGTATTGCTACCGGCTAGGGAGAAAACCTAATTTTCGATGCTCTAATGTAAGTTCTAGGAAGAGATCACATTGAGAAATTCACCAGAGTGAAGAACCGTATAGGTTTTCTCATTATTGAGGATGGAATACTTGTGAATATTATGGTCTAAAGATCCGTTATATCGGTTTTCTTTCTTTCTGAGCCTTGTAGAAGATAGTAAAGAGGAGAAATTGGTGCTTACGGAAAAAAAGCTTTTGGTTAAGTGGGGCTAAGCTTAAAAACTGTTGGTCATTGCTCATCGAATTAATTGAGCTATCGCATGAAGAAAAAATTTAAAATAGTCATACTTTAAATTGATTCTGACAGCTCAGCGTGCAAATCAATCGAGCTAGCATTCGTTTTTGTAAGGTGTTGGCAAGAAAAGATCATAAATAGAATATGTCTATTGCTACATCGAAGTTGTTTTGTTGCGGATAGTGAAAATCTTTCTATTGTTTGAATTTGTTGAGAATATTGACAATATCGGAGCTTATTTTGCTGGTTTCGTGTTAAGGATGAGCAAAATTGATCGAATTATTGATTTTTTCTCTTTCCATAGAATTTTCTCTCTTTTTTTTTGTGTTTCTACAAAAATGCTTTCCAGAATAATGAAATCCGAAATCATGTGATAATTCAGACAAACAGAAATCCAAATCTTTCCTTCGATCAGTACGGAGCAAGATACGAGGAATCAAAGCATAAGGAATGTTCAAAGCAAGAGGAGTCTTCGTCTCTGCAAAAAAAAGGTTAATCAAATTTATCAACTTCAATTTAATTTAGTTTCTTCTCTTATTTCTCAAGTAATCAATCTTTTCTAATCCTAACTAAATTAGCTTGCCTTTCATCAAAAAATTCCATCGAGAATAGCTTAGTTCCAAAATTTTGAAAATATTAGAATAGCATGGATTAAAATGTAAAACTGATTATCCTACTAGATTTGCGTCACTCTTTTGTGAAGGTTGCTATTACCCTCAATATTGTTGCTCATCTTAATGAAAAATCACATGTTGCGCTTGCTTCAGAAAATTTATCACGAATTCCTGTTGGAGTTAGATTTTAATTATTCTTATACGATAATTAATCAAAATTTTAAGCAATTAACTTACCACTTGACAATCAAATTTTTGCCTACAGTTTGATGTCCATCTCTTTTGCTAATTAAAGTTGAAAGCAATCGGACTCATCAAGATACTCTCCAAAAATGAGAGTGAATGTTTGAGGTACTAGTATAGCTCCCCCAACCTTTCGTCATTTAACCAAAAGCTTTGAAAATCAAAACCAATGAGCGAATCTTCTTTCTCGAAACGTCTAAAATGTGATCTCTTCCCTTTATGTACTTTATTCTTCAAAGATGAAAAATAATTAGTTTTTTTTCGGAAGTAAAATGATAGAATCAATGGCTAATTTGCTTTAATCTTCAATTCTACAGTTGTTTATAACAATTAGATCCTATTCACACACAATGCAGTTGCTGTATTTCATTCCATGACTCCCCCCTTGATGTTAGTATTTTGTTCCTGTAAATCACATCTAACATCTATATAGTATGTGATAATACGTCATTAATTTCGAAGCACAAATGACGCAAAATGCGATCAAAATTTTACGGAATTTGATTATTAGAATTAATTCATGTGAGTGCGGCAAAAACCGCCATTTCACTCCTTTAGGTAGCATAAGTTTCTCATGAAGACTCTAGAGGAACACAAACCACCCTCTTCAGGGAGTAGGTGACGAAGTACTGTCATTTCTCTGATTGACGAAGATTTTCATTGCAGGAAATTTTTAACTTTATGTCTGAATTTTTGGAGGTTTAATTAGAAGTGGCTCATTGCTTTCGTTCGAAAATCCAAATCATATTGATGAAATTGCTGCGTACTATAATTCTACAGGTTTAAAATGATATTACGCACTGTTTTTCAAAATCGTCACTGCCGACTGGAAATTGAAGTACTGAAATTTACAGAACGCCTTCTTATCATCCATTTCAAATAATCTCAAGAATATTCTCCTTAACAAACAATGGCTCAAACAATGAATCAGCCTTTTATCGACTACAGCTTCTACAAAGAATTCTCCACAGGCACCAAGACTTTAAGAGTTACCCAGTCATCAGATGACTTCACATCACTTGAACTCAACTATGGACTTCCTCACAGAAAAAGAGTATGGTCGAGCGATGTTTTTCCACATGAAGACAGTATGAATGGAGGTCACGGCTATATAAACTCACAGAGAGACATAGGAGATTCAACTTCGACTTCTACAAGTTGCTCCTCGAAGAAAGTGAGCAAAAAAGAAAAGAAGAAAGCGACGCGAGAAGACTTTGTAGCGAAATTTAAAACTGAAATCTGTAAATACTGGGAGGAAAAAGGAAAGTGTCCTTATGGGAAAAGGTGTGCTTTCGCACATGGAGGAGATGAGAAGAGACACAAAAAGTGTCAGAAGGAGCATAAAATACCCATAAAGTGTATTAATTTTTATCAGAACAGCTTTTGTGCGTACGGAAGAAGGTGCCAGTACAAACATTTTTCTGACGCGAAGTCCTCGTGCTTTTACCAAGAAAGGTTGAACGATCAAAATTATTTTGAACTGCACAATAATGATTGTGTCTGCGCCAGAAGGCCGCGACTGAGTGTTTTTGAAGAAATCACGTCAAAGAGTGACGAGTTCAATAGCACAACAACTAGTAGTAATTAATACTACTTTAATACTTGAATTGAATGGACCTTCTCATCACTGTCAAGGTCTATTATTTACCATGGCACTAAACTGTATATGGTGTTAGTTTCAAGAGCTTAATTTCATACGATACTTTTAAGAATAATTAATAAAACTAATACCCGCAAATCAAACCCGAATAATTGTAAATGTCTCAAGAAGAGAGGTGCAGAATTATGTTTTCTCTGATTTAATTTATTTACTTTTAATATAAACTTTAGAAATAGGCATTTTTCGTGGCACATGAATTTTTCAAAAATTGGAAATGTAACTAATGAACATGCTAATACATAAAGAAATCATCCCAAAAACCTATCCGAATCCCCTAGGAGTCGTTACTGATTGTGAGCATCTTTTCAGTTCTCTTTAACCTTTTTGACCGTTTTTGGACTCTTTGCAACTGACAGTGACGACTCGTTTCCACTTAGCTGAGAGCTGTTAAGAAAAGAGCTCTCATCTTGGAAAGACTGAGCTGCTTGCTTCATATAAAAATATTGTAACCACTCCGCGTTTGTTTCATTTCTTCCCATGGGAACTGGGAAAGGTGGGTATAATCGCATGCCACTGTTATCTAATTCTCTCTGTGAGCCCTGCTCTACCCGATTTGCGCCTCCCATATCTTCTTTCGATTTCGGAGCCAAGAAATGAATAATATCGTTAGAATTATCAAGCATATTATTGCTCTGATTTCTGAACTCATCAGGCCTTCCGCCCTCGGCATCATAATTGTTACAAGAGCCGAAGCCAGTTCTCCCATATCTCGGGTCAATAGTTTGGCGGAAGAAAGGTCCATTTCTAATAATCTGCTCTTTCCAGTTCGTGTTATAAGGATTAAACTGATTTTCGGGCATATCGCCTTTGACACCTTGCTCTCTTTCAGGATTAAATGTATTTCTTGCGTTAGCTTCACTTCCTGGGAATTGGTCTTCATAAGAAGGGAAATAATGGCCCTTCTCTCCACTGTTATTGAGGAAGGCCTCAGCATCTAACGCGCCTTGATTGCGAATAGGTTGTTGAGTCGTTTGTCTGTTTTCGCCTTGATTTAAGTCTTGCTGAACTTGAATATTGCTTATTCCTGGCATTTGTTGAATTCCAGGAACCGGGTACTGATAGACACTGCGTTGGTAAGATACCAAATTTGCTCCTGGTGCCACCGTTCTCCCAGGAGTAGGCAATCCTTTGCTTTGATAGAGAGCTTCTTGAAGTTCGTTCAGAGAGCCATTGGGATTAACTTGGAAAGGAGACATTCCAACATAACCAATCGGCGAAGCCGTGAATATATTTGGTGATTGTAGTTTGTTTCCAACTAAAACAGGTTTCTTATTATCATCATCCTCTACAATTTTGATCTTTGGGTTGACCTCTTTCTTGAATGAAGAGCGCTTCGTTTCTGTTTTTCTGAGTTCAGTGGCTTGCTGCGAATCATTCGAGGTTTGTCCTTTATCTTCACGCGGAGTATCCACCTCTTGAACCACTTCTAAGTCCATATTTCGAGGAACTCCCTTCTGCTGTGGATTCTGTTGATTTTTTGAAGTCCGAGCTCTGCTGCTATTCTTAGTAGTTATATTCTGCTGCTGAACTGCTTGGCTAAAGTCGAATTGGGGTTGATTGGTTTGCCGCTGCAGAGGTGAACTGTCTACGGGATTATAAGCCACGCCATCACTATTAATTTTACGGAGCTTGGGTGCCTGAATCTCTTGCTGGAGCTGCTGGAAGAGGTGATTTTGCCCTTTTCGCTGGACGGTCTGGCCGGCGCCTTTGAGAGAGTCCGTATGGCTTGCTTGCGAACTTGGCGTGAGCGTTGATGGTTGGCGACCTATCTTTCGATCATGATGCGGTTCAGATGACTGCTCTATTTCAGACGCTTCATCGTCGTCGCCATCAGCCTCAGAGTCCCTGTCATTATGATCATCACTATCATTTTCTTTAACTTTCTTTTTTGTTGTGATATTTTTGAAAAAATCAGGGTAGTGGTTCGCGGTAAAAGCGATTGAGGTGTCAATATAAGCACTTTTGAAGTATTCGACTGGATCGAAGATCCCGTGGGTTGAATATTTGATGACTTCACCGCTTAGATCTTCGAAAGCAACTAGCATTTTGACATCGCACAGCATAGACAGTTCTGCTGCTTTCTTTATAAGTCCCATTTTGCGTTTATGGAAGGTATCTTTGCGGCTCTTTTTGTCTTCTATTGTCTTTATTTCAATTTTTTTCCGACCCATTGAAAGTTTTCTCTTCTGATTTGGTTTATTATTGATATAGGTTTCTCTGGATGATTTTTTTTTTAATGTGCTTGTTTGTAGTAATTTACAAATTTTAAAGATTTGTCATCAGAATGCATTCTAAGCAGGGATTTCTAATTGAGTTTTATAGCTTCATTCCTTCGATTAAAAGCAATCTAAGGACAAAGTGGAATTTCAATAATAATTATGAAGGATCGCATGGAAAAATAGAAAATTCTCAGCAACAGTAAATGAATTGTGGCTTATTCGAATTGATTACTTTTTTGAAATTTGATAGAAGTTTTTACATAGAAAGTAAAAGAGAGGTATTTATGATTGATATTCAACAACAAACCTAAGAGGTTTCAAAGGAGTGTAATGGGAGTTACTTTAGCCATGATAAATGACTCGCAAGTGTTTAAAATATCATATTTTTACGGCGATTCAAAATCGATTTTAAGACTTTTTGTTTGGTGGTAAATTGCATATAATTATCTCATATTTAAAATCAGGAATGAGATTATGCAAATAAATGCCAATGCCAGAACCGGGACTTCAAATATTGACAGAAGCCTGAGTGTAGGAACAAATTTAATTTTCGGAATCATCTTTCAAGCAAAATGCTTCAATTGGATTGATACTAATGTAGTTTCGACAAAGAAACATCCAGAGTGGCAATCTAACAAATCGATGAACTTTTCAAAACAGATCGACTAGTTTTTTTTTTTCTCCAGACTTCATAGGTGAGAGAGTAAGAAATGTCATATATCACAGACCTTAATTAAAAACTTTGAACATGCGCTTCTTATTTTGATCAAAGATGGTTGGTTGTGATTCATAATGTAAGATGGATACAGAGAATAGGGAACTGAGTTAGAATATGATAATTTTCTAACAGAAAATTCATCTGAAATACAATAATATCCTTCACGGAAGCTATTTCTAACCTATCTGCAAAGAAAATTATTAGTTCACCATTAGTCGCAACCAAAATCTCCGAAACTGTAGTGAGATTAAGAAGAATCGACACTCACAAGTTTCTTTGCAAAAATTCATGTGCATTATATTTCGAAAGTCAACTCTAACTGTATTATGTTAAGTTGAATTCCAAAGTATTATTATCCTTGAATTGCCTGAATACAAACACCCTTTGCGTTGCTGAAAATGTTTTGGGACATTCGAAGAAAGGCGTTGTCCAGAGCAAAGACTTGACAAAAATTTAATCAAGTGGTTTGAAAAACTATTCAATTCATTACTTTGCGCTGAAAAACTGCGCACCACTATTTACGTTAGCTCTCTCATTATCCATTAACTTCTTATAAGATTGACCACATATCAGAGATTTGAAATTGCGAATTAAAACGTTTTCTTCTAATTTGAACAGTTTCTAATAAATCGCTCGAATTCATCGACAATCTGAAAATACATAGGGTAAAACTGTACAGTGATCAAAAGTTCAAAAAATCTCTTCATTCAGCTATCACATAATCCCAAAAATTCCTTCTACCAAAAACAAAAAACCCAATGCCTATTTGCGCTGGATATTCGTTCGCAATAACCTACCTCGTTTTGGCTTTAGCGCCATGCTTGTATTCAATAATATTTGTTGATCGATCCGAAGAATGCCGCAAATACCAAGATTTTATGATCACAGGCGCCTCATTTCTTATCGTGCAGTTACCTTTCTGGCGAAACCTTCCTATCCTGCTCTTTATCCAACTCAGCAACACCATGTCCCAACCATTCGCCACAGCATGCTTCATTATCGAAATCCCTTATATTTTAACCGGCGCATACCTCAGTGTCAACGGAATGAGCCTTTACGACGCTATTGATGACCCTGAACAGAAATGCTCTCCAGGAGCAATGGGGTTTTACATGCTCTTTGAGCTCTCACTAAGCACTCTTCTTTTTGGATGTCTTTGGATGTTGAGCATTTCTTATTTCGTCGATATCGTTATCGTCACTGCACGACGACGTTTGAAGTTTGCAGCCACTTCGATCTCAGTGGCCACCTGCATAATTCTTATAAGCGCATCAGTTGCCGTTATATCCAATGATATTCAAGCCGTAGAAGAACCGATATTGGCATGGATCGTGGTTGGATCAATCAACTTGATACTTTTCTTCGCCGCTTTCTTTGTCCTGGTCTCGTTAAGTCCAGATCTGCTTTCAGAAAGTAAATGCAAAGTGCTTAGCGGGTTCTTGGCGTTTATTTATCTTCCTTTCAATGTGTTTTGGTTTATGAAAGGGCTGAGCTGGATGTCAGCAGCGGTTGGTTCTCCAGCGTTACAATATACAAACAGCATTTACTTAATCCTGTTGATTTATGAATGGACGATTTGTTTCTTGCTGTTTTGCGTGCTGATACTATCATATTTAGTTTTTACAAACCGTATAACGTCGCAAAATCTGTTCAGGCCTGACGTGCAGCACTTCCCTTTCGAGGTAGACGCGGCTTCGATGCATCCTCAACAGCAAAATAATATTGAGCTCGTTGAGAGACTTCATTCGGTGAACTTTCAACCTCACACCCATTCAAATTCCTTTAAAGAGAAAGGCGTCTGTCCGATTTGCTGGGATCATTTTCAGGAAGGGCAGAAAGTTATTTACTTGGATGAGTGCTCGCATGTCTTCCATGGGGGTTGTATCAAGCAGTGGGCGTTGAAAAACGCAACATGTCCAACGTGCAGAAGACCAATTACTGCTGCTGAAAATAAATCTTTAGGAAATCCAGTTCAAGAGTAAATTTGTTGGATACTACCGCAGAATGAAAAAGGTGATGTGTGACTAAGGCGATATATGAAAAATTAATAAATGAGCCTGCGATGAGCTAAGAGAAGCAATTCTGGAGGAACAAGGATTAATAGACTGGCTTTGCAGTGTGTATATACATAAGGATCAGGGCCAGGAAATATCTATGGTTCATTTTCAGAATTTTTTGGCCACAATGCTTACTATTAACTTTTCGCTCATAAATTTGTAAATTTTTTCAGCCTCAACCTGCAATGAGAAAATTTTGCAGAGTATATCATTTCAATAGTTGTTATAATAGAAGAATGAGTCTTGAAGTGGATGTCTGCTTAATTTGCATCGAATCCCAATGGAAACTAGACACATAAAGTTAATATTTTGTCAAAAAAATGCACGAGATTGGGTTTTTCATAGTTAAAAAGTAAGCATCAAACAATCGTGGCAGTGGCCCCCATAAGCACATTAGAGGAATAATGATTTTGGAGTTGATAATCAGAGTAATTCTTTCTGTGAGCATCACAATGGCTGATAAGTAGATTATCTGAAAGATAGCTATTAATATTCTAACAAGATTTAGAGCACATTGCACTCTGTCGCAGCCGGCAATGCGCTCAATTCAGAAGATGGGTTCTTAGCAAAAACTGGAAATCAATAACGTAGGTTTTGCTGTAAGTTGTAAATTGCATCAGATAGGATTTGCCTTATTATGGCAATTAAGACTACTAATAGCTCTTTTGGACATCGCCATCCGGCATATCTCTTTGGTTGGCATAGTTCTGAACTAACCAATTGAAGATTTCATCTTTACAAACTGGCTGGGTTTTATTCTTAGACACTATTGACGTTTTATCTAAAAAATAAGATAAACTTATAAGAATCATTTTTTTGAGTATTTTTGAATGTTGAATGTAAATTTTTTGGTCACACGATGCAATCATTATCTACGAATGTGTAAAAAGACCAAAAAGGTGCCTAAAATCTCATCTATAATATTCAAACTGAATCAGCTAAATTAGAAGAGGAGAGCAATGATGCTGACGATGATGACACCAGCGAACATGAAGGTGGTTCTGTAGCCAGAGCAAACCTTCTTGACGGTGTT
>ENA-UOTZ01002245-UOTZ01002245.1-compost-metagenome-genome-assembly--contig:-NODE-2245-length-10521-cov-45.601398_pt1 | contig 10521 bp, 7 predicted proteins | sample MGYA00238144_ERZ746983 | MGnify/ENA primary metagenome ERZ746983 (study PRJEB28759, sample SAMN06268863) | compost metagenome | isolation source: single cell | place: USA: California, Emeryville, Joint...
GTACGAAAAGCCTATGATCGAACCATTTCGCGAGCTTGGAAAACTTGTCACAGTAATGTTAATTTCTCGTTGCTAACCATAGAGATTTTGTAGATTGATAGTGATCAGCCGCTCGAAGAAGTCTACGTAACTGCCAATCAAATCCTAAAAACCTGGGTGAAGTAAATCTCAATTCCTTGCAATATCGAAAAAGTTTTTCTGCATAAGATGCTTTGGAGAATCATAATTCGATTTTTTTGGTTTTTGCTTCAACTCTATTGACTATAGGTAAACAAACCATTTGCTTCGGGTTATTCATTCAGTAAGGAATAAAAAATGATCAATGTAATAAGTATGGTTATCTTCTAGCATTAATAAAATCAATATGTCACATAATACTCGCTTATTAAAGTACGATGTTCTCAGTCGTTGCAGTAAAAAAAAAAGAATATTTTAATATAAGCTGCCACTTTATTTCTTTTTGTAGTATTGCATTTCCTCGACAAAGAGCTGTCTGAGTCTCTCAGCAGTGAGTTCTCCTTCTTTATCAAACTCAAGTTTCACAAATCCTTCAGCGATTTTTTCTTTAGTTGGGTCTCTCACTTTCCTTAAGAAAGGATGGCTGAGGCATTCATCAATGGTTATTCTCTTTTTAGGGTTAAAAGTCAACATCTTATCAAGTAGGTCCAATGCCTCCTTGGTCGATCCAGGATAGAGTTCAGTTAAATCCACTTTTCTGCGAGGTGGGAAGCTCTTGAGGTACTCAATCGCTTTCGCATCAGTTACAAAATCGAAGTCTTCCTCCGATGGTGTTCCCAAAACCGAGAAAATAATGTTCAGTTGGTCTTGGGAGCTGTGAGGGAAGCCATTTCTCTTGATGCTGTTAGCCTTATCTCCAGGGCTCAATGGGAAGCAGCAAGTACCTGGGAAAAGCGGGCTGCGGTCAAGGAAAGTTGGAGCATTCGATTTAAGCATGCCCATGAGTTCAGCAAAAATACATCCACAAGACCAAACGTCAATCGCAGCTGTGTAATCCTTCTCCAGCAAGATAAGCTCTGGGGCGCGGTACCACCTTGTCACAACGTGACCGGTGAGTTCTCGCTTCATGTTTTTAGTTTTCACGAGTCCTCCTGCCTGTTTTACGAGCTTCGCGGTACCTTCTCTCTTTGCATCTGGCTTTGGCTCTGATCTTTCTGACGATTCTTCAATATCAAGGTCTTCCTCTTTCTTGTAATGAGCGCCTTCAATGCCTTCAATCGAGCGAGCGAGGCCAAAATCGCAGATTTTCACCGAGCAATCTTCATTGATCAGGACGTTCGCTGGCTTCAGGTCTCTATGAAGGACCTCAGCAGAGTGAATGTATTTTAGACCGACCAAGATACCGTAGACAAGGGTCTGAATGTGGATGAGATCGAGGTGAATCGGCGACTTCACAAGCTTTTTAAGATCTGATTGCGCGTGTTCGAGGACAACGTAGATGGTATCGAAATTCTTTTTGTCAGGAGCGTCGATAATTTCTACAATATTCACAAGGTTCTTGTGTTTGAGTTTTCTAAGCAGAACAACCTCTCTGAGGATTCTCTTGCAGTCAATGACATCGTCAAAAATCTTGTTGAGTCTTTTGATTGCAACTTTCTTCCCGGTTGATTTCTGGATAGCCTCGACGACATAGCCATACGAGCCTGAGCCGAGATGTTTAAGGATTTCGTAATCCGAGCCGACCTCCCAGTCAGCGAAGGACTTGTCCAATCTTGAAAGTTTAGTGAGTGCTTTTTTGTCGTCTTGCATGCTTAAGAAATGAGGTTTATGAGTGGTTCTGTATTCGTTTTTTTATAAAATGTATTATAGTTTTCACAATCTGATCTTTGTTTATATATGAGGTGACTAAATTTAAGAACCAAAAATCAAGAACTTTTTCCTGGTAATTTAAATGCACTGAAAAAAGGCTAAAATTTGCAAAATTAGACTTCCTCCCAGGCTACTGGACCACGAAAAAATCATAAAAAACTTTGCAATCTGCCCTCGTAGAGATTTTTGCATGGAAAAAAACTCGATCCCTGTGAAAATCAATGAAAAAATGCTGGAATTTGACTCTAATTACCTTAATAAAAATACAACTTGCATTCAAATGGCAGGAAGCAGTGCTTCATGACCAGGAGGACATAGAAAGTGAGAAGAGGATCTTCGTAAGGGAGTTTCAAAAATTTATTCTGGTGGCTCCTTTTTCGTTATTCTGAGAATAATTTAGAACTTTGAGCGTTTTTATTGGGTTCGTGAATTCTTATTATTGAAAACCAGTACTGAACCATTAGCCGAATTGGTGTTTATAAACTATACGGCGTCAAACTGCGAGAAGTTGTATAAGAGTGCTATTCCTCATCATTCGACTCATAACCCTCGAAAACTGAGTTCGAATTCTGATAGGAAATAGCAGAATTGAGTAATAAACTATCGATTGGTGTGCCAGTTACAACAACTTAAGATTATATGTAAACAATGTGATGGAGTTTCTTCACCTCAGGTTGTAGATGTGAACTGCAATGAATTTTCATGAACACAATTGCATTTCGATATTTTTTTGAAAATTAAGCAGAATTAATACAAATGGAGGCTCAGAAAATGAAAGTTTCAATAGATAAGCAAGCTTTTATCGACTATAAGTTGCATAAGCAAAGGAAATCATATGCTTTAGAAATAACTCCGAAATTGTTTTTGCTATTTGAAAATCTATTTAATATTCCTAAGCTTAAGTTGTGTCGTAATCAATGATATCAACCTCTTATGTGGAGGTATGCGAGAGATGGCTAAAACAATAGAACTGTAAAGAAGAGCATGAAAATATATATGATTTTTCATCCAAACAACAAATTTGTTGTTTCCAAATACCGTGCTGCTGTGAGAATTTGATTCTCACAGAATTTGCTATAGATAAATATCTAAAATTTTTCCTTTGTTATTATGGTCGAACCAAAAACCGACGCTCCACAACTGCTCAAGAGGAAGTCAACTCTCCTCCAGACCAGAACCAAGGACAGAGATGAAATCTTTTTCCACAAGTTCTCATTAAAACACATCTTACAAACCGAAGAGCCTCTGGCACATAGGAAAACTCGCATAGTCTGCACCATTGGGTAAAAAGTTAATTTGCAACGAAACTCACGTCCTTAGGCCTAAATGCTGGGACGTGGAGACTTTGGTGAAAATGCTCGATGCAGGAATGAATGTCGCCAGACTTAACTTCTCTCACGGAGACCATAAGGTAATTTGTCCAAAATCGATCTTCGATAAACCTCGTAAAGATGCATGGAGAGACCGTCCAAAGACTCAGAGAAGCTTTTAAGCTGAGAAAAGATAAGCAATGTGCAATTATGCTCGACACCAAAGGTCCTGAGATCAGAACCGGATTGCTCAAGGATCACAAGGCAGTCACTCTTAAGAAGGGGCAGGATCTCGAAATCTGTAAGCTGCACTCCTCTGCAACTTCACTAATACATGTTTCATTGTCCCTCAACAGCGACTGATTATTCAATCGAAGGAGACAACACGAAAATCTCATGCTCTTACACATCTCTCCCAAAGTAAATGGCACCCAGCAAATTCCTCTCTAATTACGGTTAAAAAGATCCGTGAAAGAAGGCTCTCAAATCCTCATTGCCGATGGATCTCTGGTCTGCAAAGTGAAAAAAATTCTTGAGGTATTCATTGAAAAACATCATTTCGTAGATTTTGATAATTAATTTTTTTTTTGCAGACTAGCGTCATCGTTGAAGTTCTCAACGACGCGACAATCGGTGAGAAGAAGAACATGAACCTTCCAGGCGTTATTGTCGATCTTCCTACCATTACAGAGAAAGACGAGGATGATCTCATTAACTTCGGTCTGAAACACGGCGTCGATATGATCGCTGCTTCTTTCATTCGAAAGGCTTCCGATGTCGAATATATCAGAGATGTCCTCGGACCCAGAGGCGCGCACATCCTCATCATCTCTAAGATTGAAAATCAAGAGGGTTTGGAGAACTACGAAGAGATCCTGGAGGCTTCAGATGGTATCATGGTAGCAAGAGGAGATCTCGGAATGGAAATTCCAGTGCAAAAAGTCTTCATTGCGCAGAAGTGGATGATCAGAAAGGCTAATCTCGCAGCCAAACCGATCATCACTGCTACTCAAATGATGGAGTCAATGATCAAGAACCCTCGCCCTACCCGTGCTGAGGTCTCTGATGTCGCAAACGCCGTTTTGGATGGTACTGATTGCGTCATGCTCTCTGGTGAGACAGCCAACGGAGACTACCCAGTTCAAGCTGTGCAGATCATGTCTGAGATCAGCGCTGAAGCCGAGGTTTGCTTCGATCGTTACTCAAATTTCCAAACTCTGAAGAAGCTCACTGTCCGAGAGGAACCTGAAGAAGCCATCGCTTCTTCAGCTGTCCAGATCTCTCAAGAGCTTGGAATTAAAGTCATCATCTGCTTAACAGAAACCGGAAAAACTGCTCTATACCTGTCGAAATACAGACCTGACGCCCACATTGTTGCTGTGAGGTAAATACGTTCATTACTACTGTCATATTCACCATCAAACCGTAATCTTTAGCGTCGATGAGCACACAATCAAAGGGTTGTGCATTTCAAGAGGTGTCAGATGTTTGAGAGTTCCATCATTCCAGGGTACCTATAGATTATTCAAATCCTCTCTTTGCTAAATAACGAACTTGTTTAGGAACCGACAGCTTGATCGAATACGCAATTAAATGCGCAAAAGATCAACTCAAGATCGACGCCGGTGACAGCGTTCTTGTCATTCACGGAATTCAAGACGGACACCCAGAACAATCCAACCTCCTTAAGATCGTTCAAGTTTAAATGTTACGACGTCCCTAAGAATCTGCAAGGGCTTTATATATTCAAAGAGATTATTCGTGTAGCCTATAATGGGTCTCACTATTGTCATTCACGTAGCACTTTCATACGCATTTAATACAACTAACCCAACTGAAAAAATCGTCACCCAACTTGAAATTTGTGCGTTTGAGCAAAGATACTATTTGAAATTTAGACATCTCTCCCTACAAATAACTCACTCTATCGCTATTACCGAGGATTTTTTACGACACTAAAAGCAAAAAATCCAAAACACATAATGCTACGAAAGGCCAATGGCTTAAAGATACACCCATAAATGCAAAGGTTTTGCTTTCTGAAAAAAAAAAAGAGACAAAAACACTGAAAGCTAATTATAAAGGATCCTAACTTATCTCAAGAGGTTATTGATGCGCGAGAATTGAGGGCCTATATTTGTTAATTTGCTTTTCGAGATAAGATTTCAGCCGCGCTTCTTCTTTTGGCAAATTTTCTATAAGGACAGCAGCTCCTTCCTGTTTGCTGGTCTCGTCCTTACTGATATTCCAAATCTCCGAGTTCAAGAGACTACTTGCAGGACTCTCCGAAAACGTCGGCTTTACATATTTTATTGCGACTAAATCAGTTTGAGTCTCGTGCAAATGACGCTAAGATTACTGGGATCGAGTTTAGAATGATGCATAATGATTTCATCATTGTTTGTCTGGATCTTTTTAATATAATAGTCCCTCTTCTCAGTCACCAATGAGGATTCAGAATCTAGCGAGTCGTCTAATTGCCTGCACAGTTATTGTTGTTAGCTATGGGGAAGTAGAAAGAGAGCTGCTGACCTTCTCTGGCTTGTCTTTCCAGTTGCTTGTGGTTTTTCAGGGCGTTTCTTGAAGATAGGGTCTACGGGACGGCTCGTGGTCTTTTTCGCATAGGCAGAATTTGCCGCTGATTCGGATTCAAGTCCCTTCTGCTCAGAAAAAACTCAGTATAAAAGACTGCCAATCAAATTACTTTGCTTGCTGACTGCACACTGATCGCAGCTGACAATATCATATCAAGGAAATTCTTTGATAGGATTTATTAGTCGTTGGTAAAGATGTGAAGTACCTCTTTATATTCGGGTTGAGCTGGCTTTACTGGTGGGAGCTTCTTCGGTTCTTTCTTCATTTTGTTCGCTTTTCCAACCGAGCGAATGTTCTTTTTCTCCGCTCCAACAAGGAAGTCATCATTTAGATGTTTCTAATGCCGCATAGATATCAATTAGCACAGGTTGCTTTTGGGAAGACATACAGGCTTGCGGATGGTCCGATTCCGTTGAGACACGCCTCCTCGTGGGTTGTAATCCTTCTCGCTCGTGTTGTTCGAATGTGTCGCTGAAAAATTCGCACCGCCAAGCTGACTGCTCGGGAACCCCATTCCAAACTCGGTACCGGCTCGATCCCTGTCTTTTGGGGTCGATGGCTCTGAGAAATTCTTTAATTGTCTGCCTGATTCGCCCTGAGTCCCTATTTTTAACCATCACAGCCATGCGCCAATCTGCAATGAACTTACCAAAGCCCTCCGTGTCGTTGATAACGAAACATACTTTCTTCTCGGTTTTGTTGCTGCCTTTTGAAGATGTAAACGTCAGCCACTCAGAGACAAGCTTTCCCTTTCTATCCTCGACGTTATAGCCACTGAAGAACTGCTTATTTGGACTTACTCTTGACGAAGAATGGTCAAGTCCGACTCTGGGATGCTTTTCGTTTGGATGGCAAGTTCGGGGTCATTTTTATTTCTCTTTTGGAAGCTCTTCTTGCCACTGTCACCCATTGGATGCTTAGTCACAGATTTCTTGGTCGGCTGATAATGAAGGATGAGGTTATTTGAAGCTGGAAAGCGCTAATTGTACAGTTGCAGAGTCTTCGAACATGTCTGAGTATATCGTTGATGGCTTTATTTGTCGGACGCTTCGTCGAATGTCTATTTTACAACTTAAAGCTATTCTCTGTTAGGAGCTTACTTGCAGAATCGTCTTGCGATTGGCTGGTAGGTTTCTCTTCTGGTTGCATTGAAAACGCGCTTTCTGAGGATACTTTTTTTTGTGATTTAATGCTCGCTATTCAAATATTCAACTTTAATTACTCAGTCCTTTTTTTTCGCACCCTCAGTTATTCTCATTTTGATTTTCTCCCAGGAATTCAATCAACGAAAGTGCGTGGCTTGAGAGTGTCTACCGAATAAAATTATCGACTTGTCTGACTGAAAGTCCAACTCAGACGAGCAAGCTTAAGTTAATTTTTCATTCATCGATGACAATGAAAAAATAAAAGAGATTATCAAGACGTCATTAGCCATTTGACTGTCTAATAGCTATACATGATGAGTCAATCAGACTCGACGTTATCTCATAGGCTATGCAAAGGGAACCTCGTAGATTTATTAAGAAATCGTTTAATTACAACTAATGCTTTATTTACATTTAGAGAAAAACTATTCAAGGCAACAAAACCTCTTGTGAATTCTAAAAAGAAAAACATTTTTCAAAATAAATCACAAAACAACTCAATTATCAAAGCTCAAGCCACTATCTTCTAAAATAGCTTTTCTTCGTATTGAGCTGTTGTTTTCCGTTCTCAGCCATGGCTGCCTCTTCTCTCGAATAGTCTTCACATAGTTTTATAAAGGAGATTTATTTCTTGTTTAAAAATTTCTGAGATCCCGACAAACTGCTGCTCACCGAGCTGTGTGTCAAATAAGCACTTCCACCATTATTTTGATAAGAATCAGAGACTTGCTGTTGTTGGCTGTGTTGAATTAAACTGCTATAGCCTTGATTGGTTGTCTGTGAGACACTCAAGTTGAGGCTTCCGACAGGGTTTGTGATAGGCTTTTGATTTTTAAGATGGTAGTTTGGAAGCATGTCGAGTCGGAGTCTTGGAATCAATTTTTTAATATCAACTTTTGTGCTTTGCTCTCCAGAAATATCTAACCCATTCAGATGATTAGTTTAGGTAGGAAAGTCAGAGGATTACCATTGAGCGAAGATGCTTTTTTCTTGGAATGGATATCAACAGATTGACTCCTTTGTTTTTCCGCAAGGTCAAGAGGAGGAACGTTCACTTTATATGATGCGATATTCGTTGAACTTCCTGGTTGTTTCTCGTTATTTTCAGAAACGCTTCCTTGGTGAGAAAATACGTCGGGCTGGTTGTCAATTTTTTCATACATGCTCTTGTAATGCGTTGTTAACTGAGTTGAAACATTGGAGACACTGGAGACTACGTCGGTGCTCTTAAAGTGATTTTCTTTCTCTTTTACCTCAAGAGATTGATTCTTTAGTTTCTAAATGTTCTTATTAAGAAATCAGTCATCATGACTAACAAATACCTTATTTTCTTCAGTTAAAGCTTTAATCTGCTTTTCCAGATATTCTATCTTCGCCTTCGCTTTCGCGAGCTCCTCTTCGGCACCACAAACGCATTTCTGTTTTTGCTTAAGATCACCCTGCTGGTATGTGTTTTGCAGTCCTGGCTCGAAAGAACCTGAACGATTTAATGCCGTACTCGATCGCAGGACTTGTTGGGTTCGGTTGTCGTAACCATGATTGTTTTCTTTATTAAAAGAGCTATTTATGCTTGTTTCTGTGAGTTCGTGAATTGGCTGAGTCTTGCTGTAACTGTTTCTCCTTTGGTGAAGAGATTGATAATTTGTATTGTCATTCAACACTTTCTTTTGCTCTGGCATTCTATTATCTTCAATGGACTGACTGTGCTGCTTTTTAAGCCCCAGACCCATTGGATTAGATTGCAGGGTCATTTCCTTGAAATTCTTTGCTTTTTCAGGATTTTCCAGCATCATTTTCAGTATCAAATCGTCCATTTCAAGCTGGCTGGCGTTTGGGTTGTCAATGATCTTCGAATTATTGATCATCGAGATATTGCCGATATTTTTGCTCAGAGTATCGATATCACCCTTCATATCGAAACTTGTGTCACCATTTTGATGCACTGCTGACAAATTCAACGCGAGAGAGCTATTGACTTTATCATTTCTGCTGGGAAACCTTTGGTGATTGCCAGACTCTGGTCTCGGGATCTTGTTACCTGTGGTCTCACTCATAGGATTTGTCAGACTTGCCCCCGCTCCATTTGCAAGATCTAAGGACCATCTGAATACAAATTTCATAAGGAAGCTTATTACCTTTCTTAAGCGCTTGCATAATCAAGGAGATGTTTGATTCTTCTTCAAGCAGGAACTCGAAGACGTTCTTAGTGCAGTTTGCTGTAGCTTCTTGCTCATTTCTGCCGTATCCTATGAAGTATTACGGTTTTAGTGAGGCCGAGATGAAGATTTGTATTACCGTTTGCTTTTTTGCCTTTATAGACGATGCTGCACTCGTAACTATTGAAACAATTTGAAATGAGAGTTCGCATGGATGCATTACCATTTATAAGAAATCATGCGGCAGACCTTTTCCAAACGAACTTTTGAAATCTGCTCGTAGACTTTAAGCGTCTCTTCGAGTTCGTGGTCTTTGAGAGACCGGATGATGTTTTTTAGTTGCTGACAGAGGAGTTTATTTGCCATGATTTTCTCGGGGGTCGCTTGGATTGCTGATAGTTTATTTAATTTTTAACAGCTATAACTTCAATTTTCAAATTTTCTCGACGATACTTTATGTGAAAACAGCTAATTTGTAATCTCAATTCAAAAAAAGAACAGGGTTCAACCTCCACATGTCACTAATGACCTTAGTTGATTGCTTTCGAAGCGAAATATAATATTTCGTCATTCTTATATATTCTTTGTATTTTTAATCTTCTTTGAACCAACAGTTTTGCAAAAATTTCTTTTCGATGTAAAGATAAGTTCTGAATGCTTTCCCTTGAAAACACCCGATTTCTCTAATTTTTCTGTGATTTTATAAAAAATATAAGTTCTGCGAAGAGTTCGGTTGTTTTGTTTTTTTTACATTATATATCTCTATATAGTTTTCAACTCCCAGGGAAGCGGTCAGAAGAGTCCGAGTCATTGAGCCACTGGGTTGGTGGTTCAATTGTCCAGCCGCCTCTCTCACAAAGTCGACTAAAAGGAGTTGTGGTTCCAAAGTAAAGAGCCTGGACTTTCCTAATGAAAACGACTTAACCCCTCTCTTATGAGAAAGTATTGCATGCGGAGCCAAGACCACAAGATATTCCGAAGTTTACTTTCTCTAGTAAAGATTAGAGTCATCAGTCACAGGGAATTTTCGTCCTTTACCCACCAGATTGAAGAGATGAAAAAATATCGAGCACAAGAAGATCTGCAGCTGAAAAGAAATTGATTCATAAGAGTTGCTTTGCCAACATAAATGCTTGTTCAATACAAGTTTGCCGATGAAGGAGCGAATTAACCTTATTTTTCTCGCATGGAGAGATTCTAACTTAAACTGATTTCTTCTTTTGCTACTAATACAAGATGCTACCTGAGCCTGAAAGCTTCTTTCCTACATGAAAAGGAAACAATAATGTTATCTATCTAAACATCCCACTTGGTTAAACTATAACTTGCTCTGATTTACTGCTCAATTTCACTAGCTTGATCCTACAATCTTCTAGAAATTTACTCTTTTCATGCAGAATCTGTCTCGAAACGTGGCTTCATCAACTTCTATTTCATTCCAAAGCCTCTACCTACGACATTGCAAGGTACATAGCTAACCCAGATGAT
>ENA-UOTZ01002246-UOTZ01002246.1-compost-metagenome-genome-assembly--contig:-NODE-2246-length-10507-cov-6.314573_pt1 | contig 10507 bp, 9 predicted proteins | sample MGYA00238144_ERZ746983 | MGnify/ENA primary metagenome ERZ746983 (study PRJEB28759, sample SAMN06268863) | compost metagenome | isolation source: single cell | place: USA: California, Emeryville, Joint...
CAGTGAGGTTGGCAGTTTGATCATTGGTGAAATTAGGGAAAATTCTATAAACGAGATCTACATATTTCAAGGCATCAGTGGCTGGAGCGTTCTTAATAAAGTAGTAGGCTCCTTGAGAGAGTAAGAAGGCATGAGTGTGGAATGGAAGCGGGAATAAGTGGAATCGGAAGCTAACACCGTATTGGGCAGCATCAGCAGCAACCTTTCTGAGAGTTGGCCAGTCATTGTAGCAGTCAATGCATTGAGGGTCAAGGAAAGCATCAATTTGGAATGGTGCTGTTGTGTTTCCAACGAGGATTCCATCAACAACGGAAGGAATAGGAACCATTTGGTCACAAAAAGCGGTGGCAAGGAGAGCCAATAAGATGACTGTGGTTTTCATTTTTTCTTCTGGTGTTATTTTCGAATTGTATTTTTAATCTTGTCTGAGCCTTATTAAATTACTCTTGAAGCAATTTGAGAATCACGAAAAACTATTAATGCATCAAGGTGCAAAAGATGAGATGTGTACGAAGTTACTCAATCAAAAGACTAGAGAATGGCTACAAATTCGTCATCAAGCTCGCTGTGGTTCTTTGTCTGGACTCTTGAGACCGCTTCGCTAGATTTTTTTTTTGCTTTCATCTTTCCAACTTATGAATATTGAGTCCCAAAAACACCGAATACTGCTCTTGTGATCAAAACAATAATTGGATCCAGGCATCTTTGCCTCTCTGATAAAAATCAATGTATCATTGCATAAGTTCTGTTGATCAGCTGATTTTCAAGCAACTAAAGTTTGTTTTTCATGGTTGAGTTTCCATATCAAGCCTCTGTTAAAATTCGAAGAGATTATCGGTGGCTTAGGCCTTACGGATCGAATGTAAATTCTCTTCCTTTCCCTCCCTTCATCAATTAATGAATTTGAAAAAATGACGATTCGTAGTTTCGAAAGAGTTACAAGTTGATATTCCTACTCTATATGACTACCAAATCCATTTCAAATGAGTTTGGATTCATCACCTAGCTGAAAGAACCTCTGCCTCTCTCTCTCTGCAAAACTGAAAGGAATTCAATCCTTCATCGGTCTCCTGAAAAATATAATAAGTCTACCTCTCAGTATAATTATAAATTTGCTAGTATTAAAGCACCTTTTTTTGATGTTATTGTTGATTAAGCCGCAATCTATCAAATTATTGAAATTTAATCAACAGATCACAATGGTACCCGCTCTTTTTTCTCAATTTGACCTCATCCTCCATAGTACGGTCAATCTTTTACCGGAGGCTTCTTACCCGATGGTGACGGCGGAACAGATAAAACAGGTCCTGAAAAAGGAATCCGAGGATCCCAATCTCTCGTAAAGTATAATTCTTAGGCTATTTTAAAATACTCTATAGGACAAGAGCAAAAAGAAGTCAACAATTGTTCCTCTTACGATTAAGACTGTACTGGAAATCTCAGCACAGTCCGGAGAAAACCTCGAAATCGATGGATGTCCTATTACTCAAGTAAATTTATTCATATGACTCATGTTTATCTGGGTTAGGTTATTGTTCTTGGAAGAGTCCTCGCAACAGAAGAGCATCCAACAAGATGCATTTTTACTCTCGACGACACGACCGGAGTGATGGAAATCCTTTTCTACAAGAAAAGCGACGAAACACCTCTCATGCTGACGAAACTTAGTCTTAAGTACTGTGATGGCTTTGGCAGCGCTTTATTCATTTGTTCTCTTCAGGAAGAACATGTATCTGAAGGCTGTGATAGCGATAAAACCTTTCAAAGATAAAAAGCTCTATGTTACTACGAACCTCGAAGAAGTTCAAGATTACAATCAGATTACTTATTTTTTGCTCAGTTGCTTTTTGGCTCACTCCCAGAGAGTCCAGGGCTTTGTTGAGCCACCCGAAGAGAAGCAGCAGATAGTGAGCACATCTTTTTTTGGACATTTCTCACTGGTGTAATGGCAAATTAGAATTATCAATATTCGAAGAGCAGATCATTCGAGAATCCTTCTCCCGTGAACAAAGCTGTTCAGAATTCAGTTGTACAGCCAAGCAACGATGGCTCTAAAGGGATTAATAGGCGTCTTGTAATATGAGATTGTACCAACAAAATAATAGCATTATTATTACATGCAGATAATCAATGCAATCAATAGCATCATAAAAGAGAGTAATAATCCAAATGGCACAGCGTCGTTCGATCAGATTCTTGACAAATTTCCAGGAAAATTTGATACTAAGACATTGAAGTAAGAGAAATAAAATAACCAGTTCAATACGTGAACTTTTTCAAACCAAAATAGGGCATACCTTGATGAATTAATTGAGAATGGGGATATCTACACCATGAACGACGATGATCATTTTCGAGCTGTATAAAATTCGTGTGATTTCAAGATTGTGTGGATATATATGGCTGTAAAATGTTTCGAGTGGCTGTCCAAATTGCTATTGTAGAATTAAAATAATGACTTACTCGATTGACTCAACTGTCATTTATTCATCAAACAAGTGATTGAAATCGATATCTTGACTAATAAAATATTCAATTATGAGAAACTCTAAGATAAATTAGAGTAGATAAATCGTCATTCATCAGAATAGGTAGATCGTCATTCATGACTGAATGGTACGGGAGCTCTTTCTTTACTCTTCTAATCAAACTACAATGATAAGCAATCTTCTGCTCTCATTTATTACTTGCTTAAGTCTCCAGGACACACTTATATATATATAAATTTAAGTTTCATGATCTCTGAAGCAAAAAAGATTTGGTCTTGTTGAATTAAAGTCAATTGTCTTCAAGATCTGAGATATTCATTACAGCAGGTAAAGGTTTGAGATTTGAGCTTGTATAAAAGCAATAAACTGTTAGAGGGGTTTTTGTATTTTTTAAATTATTTAAACACATTTATTCGCAGATTGCAATATCGATATAGGAGCCAAGTTCATACTGTTGCTGACTCAAACGGCACCACAGTCTGTTGAAACTAGTGTGAAGAATGCTTTCAAGCTCAATTTGTAGTAACTAGTTTAATACAAATAAGATCTGATGAGAACCCATTGACCAACCAGTGTGCTTACAAAACCAAAAAAACCTCGATTAATTTAATATAATTCGAGTGAGCAAAATGATCTGTTTGTAAGGGTCAATCCGAAATTAAATATTTATTCGATCAATACTTTCCGTAAACCTTGTTGTTGGGTCAATTCAAGCAAATCGCAATGTCAGCAGCCATAGAATTTCGCATCGAAGAAGACCAGAAACCACATATCACCTCAAACCACTCCGAAGAGTATGAATATTGTCCAAACTGTGAAAGAAAGTTCTTCATTGGGCGTCTGGCACTTCATCTGAAAAGCTGCCGCCCTGACAAACCTCTTAAGCTCAGAAGCAAGCTTACTCATTTGCTGGAAGATAAAGAAGACACTCACTCTAAGAAATCTGAATTGAAATTCAAGCAGCAATCCCAACAAAAAGGTTTCGTAATTGAAGGTATTAATGGTGAGGATCAGGAAGAAGAAGTAATTTTTTTATAGCCACCACTAACAGCAAAATCTCCTTCTGTAGAATGGCAGAAGTGGTTGCCGCGGTTTCAACAAGGATAGCTTTATAAACAAAATGCCGCGACTTGAGCAAACTTGCTTGCAGGCTCAGAGAAGATCTGCACTTGACATACGACAAAAAAGCGTCCCTAATGAACGCGAAGATGATGGAGATATTATAGAATCTCGAGCCATTAAAAGTCAGAGTCAAAGGTCTGGTAGCGACACTCAGAACATCAAACCAAAATCGACGTGGCGAATTCAGCATGAAAACCTTTTAAAAAGTTTTAAATTACCTCAGAGGAAATACAAAGTGATTCTGCAATTTTATATCCTAACTCGCTAATCCATTTTTTGATTTTTATCTCAAGGATGGAGAGGAAGCAGATCAAAGAAATGAATATGATGACTATGTTTCTTGTCCGTACTGTCTGAGACGATTTGCTCCTTGTAAGCTCGTATTACTTCTGCAGTGAATAAATGGAATATAAATAGACACTGCCGAGAAACACATTCCTAAATGTAAGAATATCTATCACAGACCAAAGCCTCCAAAGAATATCAGTATCGATGATATTGCTTATGCAAATAATTTGGCAGCACTTGTGTCTACAAAGAATATCAAAGCGGTTGAGAATGGTGCAGCACGAGTGTTGAGCTATGATAGGAGCACCGGGCTCCCAGTCTTCAGGAATCTCAACCACCCACTTGAATCTCGCTCTTCCCAAAGGACGGAATTGATCTCTCCGGGCAGTTTGTCCCAGAAGACTACGAACCTTCCATCGTTGAAAAGGAATGAGGAAATAGAGCAGCAGGCACCAAACGCAAAAAATTCTCAAATCACTGATCTTCAAGTCCGAAGACGAGTTGCAGCGAGTCCAGCCTCAAGGAACAAATACCAATCTGCCATAAATAAGCTCTTTCCTAAGAGAGTGAGCACATCATGCCATCATGAAGGACAGCTTACTCAAAGCGCTTGTCTAGCGCAGGTGACCTGTCCTCATTGTCAAAGAATTTTAACTAGTCGTGCTGAAAAACATATCCTCAGCTGTGGAGAAGCGCGCATGCAAAGACCAAGCACAAATAAATCATCTCTGAAACCAATATAGTATGAAAATTTACGTTTAGTTACCTTAGCTAATACATATTTTTAGTGGAATCCAGCTGGGGCAATTAGATGTGGTTTTCGAAAATCGAAACGATGAAACTCAAAGTAATATTATCATTTTCCTGTCTGCAAACGCTTAACAATTTAATTGTTTTAAAGAAGATTTGGAGGAAGATGAGGACGAGCTATTGGATTCTACTCTAGAGAGTGTCAGTTTAAGAAGATCCTCGATGAGAGAGATTCGCAGTAGCCTGGGAAAAGAAGTGAGAAGAGTTCCTCAGCATTCAGTTGAATCACAACAGTTTTGTACATGCTGTGGCAAGAAGATGCAGCAGCATCACAAGTTTTGTGGATTTTGTGGTTCGAAAAGAGGAGAGTTCTCAGAACGATGAGCTGAGATAGTTTCTGATTATTGAATGAGCTTTGTTGGCTCGAAAATAATAAATAATACTTTTAAATTCTTGCTTTATCACTTTCCACTAATCATCTGAATTTGTTGGTGAATTGTACAGGCAATAATAGTTAGAAATTTCAAATTTGTTGGTCTGAATCCTCCAATTGATCAAACAGTTCTCAGTTTGTTCGGCTGGCTTCGGTTTGAAGATTAGCGCTTGCTTTTATCATGTTGACTAGTATGTTGAGAGAGATATATATTATCCTCTAGAGAAAGAGGCGCTTTGAGATCACACAAAATCTTTGCTGCATCAAAAAGAGTTTAGGCTATTTCGTTGAAACCCCACCATGCAACTAAGATGAGTGGTCTGGTACATATGTCATAAGGATTCATTCATAGTTCTTATGATGAACGCCGGTATCCATCAATCACCAAGGCAATCAACACGTATTATATTCATTATTCACCAAGATAATTAAAATGTCTTTTTTATTTCACAATAATCTGGGTTTTATCCTTCATCTAGAGTATCATGTCTCTACACAAGACGGAAGATTAGAATATGACGAAACTAGATTTCGATTGTTATATGGAACTTTCCTCAATTGAGAGAATTAGATAACTTATAAATTATCGTGTTTATTAAAGGATATTTTATTGAAAATTTTTAAGTGAAAGCAATCTTTTCCTCAGAAAATGGAATACAGTTTTCAAGAATTCATTAAGCAGTTCAACATTTTGTCAACAAGTCCTGATCCTGCACTGCGAGCTCAGGCAGCCAGATACGTGTACGAGTTTCAGGTACATTTTGCTGCCATCGAGGATGCTGACTTCATTCTGATCCTAGAGTGCAAAGCAGGCGTGGATCATCTCTAGAGAGCTCCTTCTAAAGTCAACAGATCCTCAGTTTCAATTCCTCGGATCCCAGGTTCTAACCTCTGTGTTTTTCATCACTAAAAAAGACCTTTTTAGATCCTATACAACAAAATAAAGCTTGAATACCCCTATTTGACACCTGACGAACAAGAGGAACTAAGGAAGTTCGTTTATGAAGCAGTAAATCATAAATACTAACCGCTGTGTCTGACTAGCGCTTGCTATTATCTAGCTCTTGGACGCCTATGCAAAATTTCCAAAACTAGTTTTCAATCAACTCTGTTCAGCAGCCGCGATAATAGGCATTTTTAAAATGCCTAAGACTTGGCCTACGTTCATTGAAGATATGCTCCAATTTGCCCAAAAGAATGACTCGACGTTGGTTGCAGCTATCCAAATTTTCGAAAGTCTCGATCGAGAAATAAGAGTTGCGCATGTTGAAGAAATGTTCAAAACAGAGGTAATTTTTTTTGAGTGTGTGAAGCGCTGACAATTGAGTATTAGATTAAAAAAACGTTTGCAGATATCTCTAACAAAATAATAGAATTATTCCTCATTGTGTTAAAGAATTCTAATAATGAACAACTGGTTGAGCGAACATTGCAGGCAATATACAGCTGTGTTCAGGTGCAACTGAAGATGCAATTACTTGATCATACAGAAGCGATAGACGTCTTACTCAAGGTTATTACCGTTGAAAAGTACTTTCAAATTACTGCGGAGATACTTACCGAGACAGTTAATAATTCAAACGTCGGAGACATATTAAGTACGACTCCTTTAAAAGAGGCTATGTCGAAAATCCCTCAGACTACCAAAACATCAGTGCTGAAGATCGTCGAATTCACAGCAGTTAACTCAGCTGAGACTTATCTCAAGCAACTCGATAACCAAGATTCCTTATTTTGTGTGAAGATAACAGAACTAATCACCGCTGTGGGAGTCAAATTCAATATCTTTATCTTGGAGAATACTGACTACTCTAAAGTCATGCTTAAACTCCTCATCATGTGTGTCTCTCATCGCAACCGAAAGATTTCTCATTTTTCTTTTGATTTTTGGACTAATTTCCGTGCAGTTGTCACTTCCAACGTCGACGATCTCATCAAGCATCTTGATTGCAGTTTTATAACAAATGCTTACATGGATGTCCTTAATTTCCTGCTTGAAAACTGCAAGAGAACCGCACTCACAACGATAAAAGATGCATCAGGGAAGGGAAAAAAACTCAAAGTTATCGATTTAGATGGAGAAGATGAAGATGGATTTGGAAACGAAGAAGAAGATGATGTCACTCGAATGACCCTTCGAGATTATAGAACTCATGCGGATGATGTATTTTACGCTGTGTATGATGTGATGAGGAGATTTCGTGGAGAAGATGGAGCAAAAGAGGTGCTCACCAAGCTTGCTCTCTTACTGACTGTACAAAATTTACCTCAAAAAGGCACCCCCGAATTTGTTAACTACGTTACCAACTGTGAGGTTGCAATAATTGCTATCAATGCAATGTTAGATTTAATGGACATCCAAGAGAAAATGAATCCATACATTTGCGAACTGATCAAAATTCTTTTAAAGCTCCCTGAAGAAGAAATTATCATTCCAGCAACGCTTCAGTTCCTTTATGAGGTCAATAGTCAACTTCCATTTGCTGGAAATGAAACAACTCTTGAAGCTTTCCGTTACATCCTTCACAATGTTCTCAAGCCAGGAATGTCCTACTTAGCTGCTCAAGTAAATTACATTAAGCAAACTCAACTCATTACTCGCTTTGAAGACATTCCTCTCCATCGCAGAGTCCTCGAAAAAGTCGTTAGATATAGAATCGCTTAAATTCATTGCTAATTTCATGGGAACATATTTACCAGAGATTAAGGTAAAACAAGCGTTTCTGGGATGCATTACCACAATTCCATACTAGGATATGAGAATATTCGATCCGTTGTTACGGGGAATTTTTGTTCTGTCATGGGAGATTAAGGATGAGGGAGTGGTAATCAACAAGGACTCTTGAACAAATTTGATAATATTTAATTTTTTTCAAAGAGAATCGAGCTCCAAAAGAAAGCATTTGAAGTCGTTGAAACTAGATTTAACAAAGTTACTGAGTAATAACTGTTACTAACACATTTGTGTTAATTCCCTCTCAGGTCCCTTACTCAAGACAATCTCGGCACTGTACAAACAAGGCAAGACGTTGAAAAAGCTGGACTAATGTTGGAGTCACTCTATAGAAGTTTGGATCAGCACGACCGGAAAGTCTACAAGGTTTCTTTGCTCACGTCCTACGCAACATATCTTATATTATGTATAGTTGTTTTATGAGACTACTGTGCTGGAATTCGTGAAAAAGCACATACCTTTCTATCTGAAATATATCCAACTATTTTCAGATAGTGCAATCCATGGCAACAAAATTTTGCAAGTCTTTAGTCGAATCCTCAAACTGATTCTCCATATTTGCGACACTGACCTTGCTCCCAGTTACACCGATCTCATGAGCTGCGTGCTTTCCATATTCCAGGCAGATCCTGTGAAAAATGCCTTTATGTTGAGCACAATGTCATTCCTGATATTTGTGTTCGCAGAATTGCCTCAGCAGCAAGAGTGGATCAAGACTAAATTTGCAGATTTCAATCTGTACGTGCTGAAAGCTTTTGCTCAGAATAATGATCCTGATCTCATGAAGCACTTTGTTGGTGTACAATCGAAGGTGTTTGAAAAATATATGGATTATTATCTGAACATGCCGCAGTTCAGTGATTTAATGGACTCGATGTTTGAAATCTTGCAGAAAGTTCGTGAATATGGAATGAATCGTGAGATTCTTTCGTTTTTGCATATGGTTTTTGGCAACCCTGCAATTCGAGAATCAAAGGCTGCTCTACAGAAAATACCAGCTCTAATCAACTGCATCTTTATAATTTTCCCAGACCTGCTGAAGTCACACATCATTTCGGTATTATATTTTCCCAATAAAAAAAACAAAATAATAATTCGATTTCTTTGAACTATCTTAGATTGGTAATATCCTAAGTGGCTTGATACAAGAGCTTTACTCAGAATCGGAAAACATCTATAAAATGTGTTTTCAAGCCATGAATCTTGAAAAATACAATTTAATAGTGAATGAGGAGATGAAGGTAAGAACTAGCTTAAAATCTTGCGCTGAACAATTTCTTAGGAAATTTTTTTGAAAACGATATTCTTATGCGTCAATGACATTCGCACAATGAAACTCGTCCTCTCTTGTTTCTGGGATATTCTCAATTACAGCAACTCAAAAGAGTCGATTATTGAGGTGCAAGCAATATACCAGAGTAAACTAGCAGCAAAAAGTCAGCAATAGGTTGATTGCAGCTGTGTTGATGATTCAAGATTGATCTTACAATTTGTACTGCGCTACGCTTATCAAGGCTGCATTAAGTGTTGATTAGAGATTGAGTTTTGAGAGAAAATTTTTTGTTTTGATTTCATTCTCCTCCATGAATACATGCAGTACAAAGCATATGTAATTGAATAGATAGACAAATAACAACTGGAAATTCAATAAAAGACTGAAGACAACTCGATGGTATGATTTCTAGCTCTTTCTTTACTCTTCTAACCAAACTACAATGAGAGTAATCTTCTGCTCTCATTTATTACTTGCTAAAGTCTCCAGAACACACTTATATATATTTTTAAATCTAAGTTTCATCTTCTCTGAAGCAAAAAAAATTTGGTCTTGTTAAATTAAAGTCAATTGTCTTCAGCATCTGAGAGATATTCACTACAATAGATAAAGATTCAAGATTTGAGTTTATATAAAAGCGATAAACTGCCAGAGAGGGTTTTTGTATTTTTATAAATTTTTTTTATGATTCTTCTGAAGAGAGAGGGAAGATGAGGACGAGCTATTGTGTTCTACTCTAGAGAGTGTAAGTCTAAGAAGATCCTCGATGAGAGAGATTCGCAGTAGCCTGGAAAGAAGTGAGAAGAGTTCCTCAGCATTCAGTTGAATCACAGCAGTTTTGTACATGCTGTGGCAAGAAGATGCAGCAATACCACAAGTTTTGTGGATTTTGTGGTTCGAAAAGAGGAGAGTTCTCAGATGGCTCAACAATAATAAATAATACTTTTAAATTCTTGCTTTATCACTTTCCACTAATCATCTGAATTTGTTGGTGAATTGTACAAGCAATAATAGTTAGAAATCTCAAATTTGTTGGTCTGAATCCTCCAGTTGATCAAACAGTTCTCAGTTTGTTCGGTTGGCTTCGGTTTTGAAGAGTAGCGCTTGCTTTTATCATGTTGACTAGTATGTTGAGAGAGAGATATATATTATCCTCTAGAGAAAGAGGCGCTTTGAGATCACACAAAATCTTGCTACATCAAAAAGAGTTTAGGCTATTTCGTTGAAACTCCACCAAGCAACTAGGACAAGTAGTTTGGTACATATGTCATAAGGGGCCACCCATCGTTCTCATGATGAACGCCGGTATTCATCAATCACCAATACAATCAACACATATCGTATTCATTATTCACCAAGATAATTAAAATGTCTTTTTTATTTCACAATAATCTGGGTTTTATCCTTCATCTAGAGTA
>ENA-UOTZ01002247-UOTZ01002247.1-compost-metagenome-genome-assembly--contig:-NODE-2247-length-10503-cov-19.751678_pt1 | contig 10503 bp, 8 predicted proteins | sample MGYA00238144_ERZ746983 | MGnify/ENA primary metagenome ERZ746983 (study PRJEB28759, sample SAMN06268863) | compost metagenome | isolation source: single cell | place: USA: California, Emeryville, Joint...
ATTCCTCTCGTGTGTTGAATGCGATATTTCAGTGGCTTGAAATTTCATAACAAATTCTGCACAATAAATGCTAATTCAAAATACAAACGAAATAGATACAAGATAAAACTTAAAAATAACCAAAGTGCCTATTTTCAGTGAATCAATTGAGTGAGGAGTACAGTTTGTCCATCAACTCTGGACCTCCGTATTCCAATGCTGCATTCAAAACATTTCCGAGCTTCTGTTTCGCCTTGACAAGCTCATCTTGCGACTCTTGAAGTACTTTCTCTAGTTCAGTATAACATTCTTCCTTTTTTTCTAATTGCCTAGCTGTGTTTTTGAGCTCACGGGTTGTTTTTTCCAAGGAAACCTACCAGCCATTTCAACAACAAATCACAAACAATATCACTTTACCTGCAGATTAACGTTTTCCTCACTTGCTGACGAATAAGCTTCCCGAAGAGTCTCCATTTCCTGGGTTGTTCTCTCAAATTCTTCGAGGTCTTGCTGGTTTTTCGTGAGTTCAGCCAATTTTTCAGTTAGGTTGTTATTTTTCTGGCTGAGATTCTTCAGCTCAGTAGTTTTACATTCCACCTCTTCTTCAAGTCTCTTCACGCTCTCTTTCAAAGTTTCCACTTGCTTGTTTTGGATTTCAATGAGTCTTTCGGTTATTTCTACCTTGTCTTGAAGTTCTGCCACCTTAACATTCTGATTTGCGGTCTCAAGCTCGATATTCTTTGCATTCAGCGTCTCAAGCTCTTTCTTTACTTGTTCAAACGAACTCTTGAGTGCCACTATATTCTGAGCTTTAATCTCAACTTCAGCCTCGAGTTTCGCGATCTGACTGTTATATTCTGCTTTCGTTTGGAAAAGAGCATCTTCAAGGGACTTGCATTTGCCCATGAGCTCATTTTCTCTTTCCTGGCTCGAGGTAAGAGTTTCCAATTTATCAGATTCAAGCTTTTGGACTGCGCTTCTCAATGTGTCTATCTCACGGCTTTGTGACTCGATTTTCAATCTAAGACTACCCTGAGCGATTGAGTCTTCAGATTTCTGCTTCTCATAATCGTCTTGAAGGGCTTTATATTTGTACTCTATTTCCTTATTGGCTTGCTTGAATCTTGCTGTGACAATCGTTGAGTCTTCAAATCCAGCGACTTGATCTTGTAGCTCTATAATCTAGGAGAAATCAATCAATCAGTAAATTTCAAAGTTGTTAATCAATTTACTCGCTGTTTAAGCGTTTCAATGGTTTCGATAAGTTCCAAATTCTTAGATTTAAAGGCTTGAGTTTCCTCTTCCGCTTCTTGGCGCTGAGCTTTCAATCTCTCGATCTCGATCTTTTTATCTTGCTTCAAGGATTCAAACATTTCATCGAGCTTTCTTGCTTGCTCCTATAATGATAGGTGTTAGCTTCAGGTAATTTTGGCTTTAATCACTTGAAGGCGAGCCGTTTCGTGCCCATATTCACTTTGACTAATTTCAGCAGATGTCTGAAGCTCCTCGATTTTGCTAACATAGCTGAGGATAAGCCCCTCCTTTTCTCGAAGCAGCAACTCCAGCCTATGGACTTCGTCACTAAGTTCACTATTCTCAGCCTCAGCTTTCTTAAGTGACTCTGTCAACTTTTCATTAAATTCTCTTATTTTCGCAAATTTCTCCTCCGAAGACTGTAAAATCACATTTTCCTACAGAAATGAACCATCATGAACATCTCAAAGTGGCTGAAGCTTACTGTTGATCTCTGTAGAGAGAGCTGACTTAAGCTCCTCTGAGTACGTTCACTCTCTTGTAAAATAAGCTCATTTTTCATCTTCAGCTGATCTCGCTCCTCCTTCAACTAATATTACCCAAAGAACTTAATAAAATTTCAAGGAAAATATCAAATCGTACCGCTTGTATCTCAGCTTCTTGACATTCAAAGTTATACTTTAAAATCTCATACTCCCCTTTGATTTTTGCATAATTTGATTTTGCTTCAAATAGCATTTGCTCTGTTTCCAGTCTTTTTTTCTCCAACAGCTCCGTGTTTGCACGTGCTTCATTCTCTTTCGCCTGTCGCTGCTTGATCTCAAAGTCAAACTGCTCTTGCTGGCGTTTGCATATCGCGGCTTTTGAGTTCTTTTCTCTTTCTAAGCTCTTGTTAATGTCTTTCAAGCTCGCAATTTCTCTTTCGAGAACTTGCTTCTCATTCTCATAATTCTGAACTTTTTCCCTTAATTCAGATAATTCAGAGCTCGTGTCTCTCTTCAGTTCGCTTTTAGCTTCGAACAGCTCTGCTTTTAGACTAACTAATTCGAGGAGCAAGACGTCTTTTTGATCGCGCAGTAAAATCAGTTCCACATTTTCGCAATTGTTTTGTTTCTCTTCCGCCTTTCTCAGATTCTGTTCCGTCTCATCCAATTTTTGTCGAAGAGCTGAGTTTTCTTCCTCAAGTGTTCGTACTCTTTGGGTGAGGACCGGATCCGGATGCTCTTCTTCCTTGGAGCACTGGGTTGATCTTTCGGTATTTCCTCTAAAAGTCACATTGCATTCATCTTTAAAGTGGAAAGAAGAAGAAGCATGGGCTTTCAGCTCTTCATTTGCCGCCCTCAGCTGTACGATCGTTGTCTCAAGCATTCTCCTTTCATTCGCATTTTCATCAATGGTTCTCTCATGGGTTGCATTTGCAGCTTGTAATTGCAATTGAAGCTCCTCAACTTCTTGAGCAGCGATCATCCTAAGTCTATTACATTCATTTTTTAACTCTTGTATTTTTTCCTCGCCCTCTGTTGCGATCTGGTCGATTTGATCTATTAAAATCGCGTTGTCCTTCTTACATTCCTCATATTTCAGCTCAAGGTCCTGCCGGTCTTTTGTTAAAGCTTCATAATTTCCTGTTAAAAATGCAATTTCTCCCTGCAATGATTCAATTTGAGCTGATTTCATTCTCAATTCATCCTGCGAGTTCGACTTCGCGTCAACAATCTGCATCTGTAGGTCTCGAATACGATTCCGCAGGTTCTCCAATTCCTCGAAATGCTGCTTGATCTCATTCTTACAAATCTCGAGCTCGTTGGTCTTTTGTTTCATCTCATTGTTACAGATCTCGAGCTCATTGGTCTTTTGCTTCATCTCCTCGCACACCCTTATGTTCTCTTCACGATAAGTTTCGCACTGGAATTCCAGTTTTTTTATTATTTGAAGCTGCTGGGTTACTTCAGAATTTTTCTCAGCAGTCGCTGCCTGAAGCGCACAAGTGTATCGCTTTTGAAGTTCCTCCAACTCACTGGCCATAGACTCTTTCTCGGATTTTAAGAAAGCGATCTGTTCCTCAATTTGGCTTTTATATTGCTGAGATTCAAGCTCTAATTCATTTATACGCTGTTGAAGGCCTTCGTTTTCATCTTTATGGTGCTGAGAAGCAAGTTCTAATTCATTGATACGTTGTGCAAGAACTTCATTTTCATCTTTCTGTTGATGGGACTGAAATTCTACTTCAATGATACGCTGCTTAAGGCCTTCATTTTCAGCAAGCGCTTGAGATAAACTCTGCTCATTAGCTTCATTTCGAAGTCGCAAGTCGTTAGACAACGTTTCGAGAAATGAAACTTCTTCCTTCAATTTGAGCTCTTGCTCCTCAGCCTTGACGGAACGCTCTCTTTCTTGTACCAGTAATATTTCAATCTGATCGCTTTTCGATTGGAACTCAGTGCAGAGACGCTGGACTGCTGCCATCTCGGCTTTTATCTTATCTTCAGCCACCGAACTCTCTTGTAAACGCGCTTTAAGAGTTCGATTTTCCTCCGATGCCTCTGCCAATTGCTTAGTTAGTTGCTTAATGGTCTCATTTTGATGCGAATGATTGTTCACTTCGTCTAAAATCGGCTTTAAGTTCTTTGCTACAGAAGAAATATTTTCTTGTCCCTGCTTTTTCGGAGTGATGTCTTGTAACGGTAGTTTATCAAGAGATGAATGGACGATAGAAGTGGAATTTTCTTCTTTTCGCCCGAAAGGATTGTTTTTAGATTTTGAATTGCTGTTAGTGATCGAATTTCGTTGCGGAATTGCCGGTATCTTTTTTGGTTCTTCGAATGCCTGGCTTCGAACTGAGTCAATTGAAGAGATTTCTTCAGAGCACAAAGAAGGAACATTTGATTCGTGGAAATTCAGGCTATGTCCATCGTCGTCAAAGCATAGAGTGCTTCTTCTGCTATCTCTGAAATAGGAGTTCTCCTCTATAAAAGTTGATTGAAACATAGATGAGTCACCGTACTGAGAAAATAATTCATCTGCACCCACACTATCGATTGCTTGCAGTTAAACAAGAGAGGTTCAATGAAGATTACGCTTACCTCTGAATAGTCTCTTCCATGCTCATTTGAGTTAAATCTACTTTTAATGAAATTTCAGCCTTTGGGTCGGGGCATTTGTTCAGTTTAAACGACGCTTGAAGTTCATTTTGATTGTTTTGAAGGATTTCAGCCAGATTAAATTCGACCGTTCCAGCGATTTTTTTGCCCTTGGCACTGTAAATAACAACTGCGATCATGCTCTATGTATCTGCTTTAGTTATTAATCCAGAAATGATGCTTACTTTCTTCTCAGAATAAACATTTTGAACAGGATTATAGTAAATAGTCGATAGTGCTTCAAGTTTTTGTTTGAAAATGCAAGTTCCTGTTTTATTATCAAATGGACATTGAAGACTTTCAACCTTGCTGGAGCCTGTCAATTTGAGATATTACATTATTGGATTTAGAATCGGATTTGGTAAGCTACCTGTTTTCCAAAGAACCGAAAGCTGGCAAGTGGAAGCAAACGCAAGGCTTACTTTTTCTACGTACAGTCCAATTTTGTATTTAAAGGCTTGGAAACGGGGAGCTGGTTGGTTTTTCGACATTAAATAAAAGCAAGATTTAAAAATCAAATTTTGTCTGTTGCTACTTATTTTTTTTCAATTCTCATGTTTAAATTGTGTATACGTTAAATTTTCGCAGCGAAATTATACTTAAGCTTTCTGGACCTTTATTCTTTCCTATGAGCATGATTTCTTCAGGAAGCCATAATAGACTGTATTTTCACTTAATTCTTTTTGATTTTGGGTTTTATCAATGTCATCAAAGTCGTATAATAGAGGTGTGTCCAAAATTTATTAATGAGAAGCTTCGATTTGCTCTTTCACAAGCCTTTCGAGATTAGTTTCCAGGTGTTTGAGACACTCCGGAAAAATTAATTCATTACTAGTAGCCTCTTGCTATCAAATCATTAAGTAAATTCTATCAAATACACTGATATTACTAATTTCGCTTTGATTTCTTTAATTTAAAACATCGATACATTCACTCATTGATCGCATCTCGGAGCAGATGACCTTGCTTTAACACTCGCTGCAAAGCATTAAAACATTTAAAGTATTTTCGATCTTTAGCGAGCATTTACTATTAACACAAACATCAATATTTTCTTACAAATCGAACCAATTAGAGAGAACACTAATATATTTTACGAAGCTTGAAAAATGATAAAAGCAAATCAAAAATTCTTGTTGCATTCAGCAACTCCTTCAACATATATTTTTAATTTACTTTCGCATTTTTTTTCAATTTACGTTTCAGATTAAAGTTGTCCATCCATTCTAGATCTTCCATATTTCTATTCATTTTTACATTTAGTTGCTTCTCCATTGCAATTATTTGCATGATATTTTCTCTATTTGATGAATCAAATCTTTGCTTTACGTTCTTCAAATCTTTATCATCCAAGCCTGTGATGCGTATACTTTCATTCTTTTTCGGAGTTGCCGAAACCTTAACAGGCAAATGCTTATGATGGACACTTGCGTTTGTCATCCCAAGATCGAATGGATAAACCACTAAGGGCTTAAAACCCCCTGTAGGAGACGATATTTGCGGAAAAACCTTTGAGCCATCGACTACGCTGACTTTAGGCAGCTGAAGAGGATTGCCTTCCTCTTCTGCTTGTTGATTCCGCCCATTCTTTTCTGTTTGTTCCAATGAATTATGAAGATCGCTCAACGTCAGAGCTTTTTTATGATTTTCTCGAAATGATGGTGACTGCATTGAGGGCTTTTCGATTTCCATTAGAGGAGACTCTTGGAAGATATCTCTGGAGAATTGGATCTCTTTGCTTTTTAAATACCGCATTTCTATCTTTTTCTCGCGCTGCTCTCTCAGAAAAGAACTCCCCCGAGTTGAACAGTTCTCAATAGAGTTATTTTCTAGAATTGCATTGTGATCGATGTCTTTGCTGGATGGAGAGTGCATAGGATACACCATTTTAATGTTATTCCGCTTTGGGAATTTGTTATCTAATAGCGGTTCATACATAGTAAGCGCTGGAGGTCGAGGATTTGGGAATTTTTTGGCAGTTTCAGTAAAAATTTCCAAACCAGCGGATGCTACCTTGGCATTATCTCTTGAAATAGGTTCGCTTTTGAAGCTTGCGGAAGGATTCTGAGATTTCGATGGCTTATGTGGTCCGACAGAATTGAGATAAGACAATTTTGGGTTCATCTTATGTTTCAGTCTCTGAGCATTTGTGGTTGAGCTAGGGTTTACCCCATCATTTTCTAAAGTTGGCGACTCATTTTTTGACACTGCAACGGTCTTTCGTTTTAGATATTGAATGTGGAGATTGTAGTATCGGTCTCTTGCCTTCTTAAGGTCGGCATTAGCATTTGTCAAATCAAAATAGATTTTGTCCATTTGCGCTCGTTTGAATTCGGGTCGATGGGCTGTAATTATTGGCCGTCCTTCTAAGCCCATCAGATCATATGCTTTCCAAAGGTCTGCTGTATATATTTTTCCTTGAGCTGGAGATGCCAAACCAGAATTAAAGCTCAATGTAGCTGCGTTCCGCTCGTCGCTTGTGACATTCTTGATTACCAGACTGTTTTTACCCGAAATTCTGAAAGCGGCATTAGTTTGCCTGAAATCATTGATAATCGGTTGAGTTGCATTAGAACTCCCTGAGGAGCCTCCTACTTTTTTAGAGTGATCTTGTTGGGAAAATTCACTCCTCTTGGGATGACTCACGTTCACATATTCATTCATGTTTTCTAAAACCGAATGGGAGCCAATAACTGGTGTCCGAACATCAGTGCTGACTTTTTTGCCATGAAGCTCTGTGATCTCACCTTCGTTTTGATTGCTTTGAAAATCTGCGGGAAAATGGTTATCATGATTAACTTCAGACTCTCGCTCTGTCAGCGCTTCCCTTTGTAAAGTTTGACGAGGTGACAAGCTGTCTGGATCGTGGTTTAGAGTTTTATTTTTGTGCGCTTCCTGCTCATGTAACCCAGAATATGCATCATCAGTCACATGCTTTGTGGTCAAAGGAGGATAATTCTTTTGCTTTTTCAAGCTCTCATATTTTTCTTGCATGGACTCTGAAGCAGTGATAGAGGTCAGCTTAACATGTGCTCCCTTACTTTTCACTAATTGTCGTCCACCTCCATTCCCAATCTGTACTTCAGAGTCCGTAAGACTTTTGGGACCGTCTGAAACTTTCCTTTTTTCTTCTCTTCGAAACGGAGTATCAGTCAGCTGAGTGGGATTGGGCTTGGCTGGAGCTTTGGGAAGCTCACCAACAAGCTTGCAAATTTTTTCGTACTCTCTTTGGAATCTGGCCCGAGAAACCTTCACGACTGAGCACAGAATACCATCTACGTCAAGCATATTTTGAGCCAGGAACGATTTTACACGCGCCTCTAACTCAGTTTGCAAAGTAAGAGAGTCCTTTGAGAATTCAAGAAGATTTAATTCAGTCAATTTCTGCTTCGCGCTCAGGTTTAGCTGAGTGATCTTAGCTGCGAGCTTCATAATAATTCTAGCAAGAAGTGTAATTACTAACTGGCTAAGGGCTAAGTTTTTTACTTCTTAACTTTTGCTTCCATCGTACGAAAGCCAGCATATTTTTTTACTGCGACATCTTCTTGAGCTTTGCGCTCGTTTTCTGTACTCTGAAGTTGCAATTGCAAGACTTTGATGGCTTCACTTGTATGAGGATCCTGGATTCTCCGCGGTTTGCTTAAAAAATCAATCAGCTGGATAATATTTTCCTCACGTCTTTTGATAATGCTAATTAGGTTATTTAAGTCTTCTATCTCGAGAGTGAGTAGCGGAGCTTCTTGTGTGCCATTCTCTTTGGAGGTTCCGTTTAATGCAATGATTTCCATTTGATAGCTTGAAATTGTGGGAGAGAACCGGCTTTAATTGGCTGGAAAAAATAAAATTTAATGCCTTTTAATCTTATTGAAGTTTCCTCTTTGTGTAACAGATTAAAGTCGCTTTAGCCAAATTAAGTCTATGTTAAAAAAGTGATTGCGTCAATTTCATGCTCTTGCTGGGAAGTTTCCTTTAAATAGAAATACAGTGAGCCTCAAAATAGCTCAGATATCTGAGTTTTTGAGATTCGAGCTACACTAAGAGATAGCGATAATCATATTCTAAAATGGCCATACCTGTGCTTGAAGTGAGTCGAATAATGCTCTACTTAAATTGAAATTTGAGTGTCCTTAGGACTTCTTTTGTAGCCGGCTCTCTTTCCTTTTTCTGATGTCTCAATACAAGAGGATTGAGTCAGTTTCAATCCTATCATCAGCTTCCAAACTCACTAGCCTTTCATTGGATGATACTTACAGTTTTCAATCCAATCCTATAGTGGCTGGGTAAATATTTACTTTTGAGTTTATCTACCATACTAATTTATTTTTAGAGAGTGATTTTCAAATATGAACTCAAAGTAGAGACGGTTAGAATGCTCTCAGCTGCTATGCTTTTCTTGTTAATGAAGGGAAGGTCTGCTCATTATTCAAGTGCAATATAGTATAATATAAATAAAGTCTTAAATCAACAAAAGGCACCAAAATTACCCCAGGTTACCCGAAGCCAGAGAAACACTTCAAGCAAAAGAGTGCAGCTCTTGATTCCAAATTGAGAGGAGCGATAATCGGTAAAATCTCATCTAAACTTGCAGCCATTTTCGCGATTATTTAGTAGAAGCAGCAAGCGCTTAAATTAGAGAGTTAATATTAGCGAAACTCAGGAGAAATTTTATTAAAGCCCTCATTTTATTAAACTTTAACACAACTCTAAGCCACTTGAAATGTTTCCTTCGATAAGACCACAGCGTCAAAAAGTCAATATTCTGAAAATTGCAGAATCTTCAGATACTCCAGCTGGAAATTCTCGAATAGTCCAACGAAAATACTGGAAGTACTTCAATTCTACTGAATAGCAGCAAACTCAGGTTTTTTTTGCTGGTAGATCCGAAGATGAAGACGACACTGAAGAAGATATATTAAAAATACTTGTAATACATCAATATTTCTGCCTCTATATGCCTTTCTTATCATATTAGCAGAAAAAATCTACAAACAACAGAAAAACAGTACCAGCAATTCTAGAAGAAGAGAGCTTTGTAGAGCGTGATCTTCTGGACATCATGGTGAAATTTCTTTAGATAGCATATTTGTATAACTTTATCTGCTTGAATGAAGGGGAACTCAACGAAGAAAAAGAAAGAAGCGAAACCAATAATTTTCGAAGAAAGTACAGTTCCTTAAAGAATAATGAATTTCTTAAACCTATTACTTTGTTTCATAGGAAGGAGAGGACATTCACTTGGTGGGAAAGTGGATTTAATACTGATGCCAAAAGCCAAACTGGCTCAGAGTAATAATTTGGAGCAATCTAAAGTCGAAATTGGATTGTCTAAAGCGGAAATTGGATTGTCTAAAGCGGAAATTGGATCATCTAAAGCTGAAATCGTCTTGTCTAGAGATGAGCGGTTGCTTCGAGGGGTCTTCCAGCTTAATAAAGAGAACTCAGCGTATGGCAGCGAAACTCCGAATAAAATTTCAAAATCATCAATTATGATCGACAAAAATTTTGGAAGCTCCAGGCGCGTGAGCCAAGTGAATTCGTTGCTGCAAGCATCGACTCCAAACCTGAAAAAATCTGAGATCGGAAGCAACTACTACTACACGCCTTCACGCAAGAACACACGAGAACTCGGATTTCAGATACAATTTGCGCCTCCTCAAAATTTTTCCACAATGAGTTCCCAGAGACTCACTCCTTTGAACAATAATAGCATCGCAAAGATTGGCCAATTTGAAGTTCCTTACTATGCTTTGGATTCAAAGGTAATCACTTCTGCAATTGTTTGTGCTTAACTTAAATAGTATAATTTTAATCCTCACGGCACCTATAACCCTGCGCTCTCTTCGATTTTTAAAATGGCAGCATTAGAGCAAATAACTGGCTTTTCTCACCATAATAAATAAGAATATTGGATTTTGGGGCGATGGGGTTGAGACACTGAGTCAAGTTCTCTTTTTTTAAAGTATATTAATTACTTGGCTGAACTCTATTAAGCCCAATGTAAGGACTTAGTCTGGTTCCTTTAAAATTCGTACAAATACCCCGCAACTTTTGCTTAAAGGGTATAATTTATTTGGATATCTATGTGCAATTCATGGCTAAGACTTCGCTCACTTTGGGATTTCTTTTTTTT
>ENA-UOTZ01002249-UOTZ01002249.1-compost-metagenome-genome-assembly--contig:-NODE-2249-length-10487-cov-8.733908_pt1 | contig 10487 bp, 6 predicted proteins | sample MGYA00238144_ERZ746983 | MGnify/ENA primary metagenome ERZ746983 (study PRJEB28759, sample SAMN06268863) | compost metagenome | isolation source: single cell | place: USA: California, Emeryville, Joint...
CAGCGCATCCTCCCTCATCTAACCTTTGTTTTAATAGCCGAGCCTTATTCAGAGGATTCTTTTTGCACATGGGTTCCATTGCTTTCGGCTCTCTTATCCTCGCTTTAATTTTCATTATCAAAGTGCTTATTCAATACGTCCACGTAAATACATATGATGACGGGTTATTGCTAACATTCATTAGGATCAATTAAAAGAGTTCGGAGAGAAAAATGGACAAGGGCAAATCATCGATGTTGCCTTCAAGTGCGTGAACTGCTGCATCGAGTGCTTCGAAAGATTCATTAGATTCCTCAGTCGACACGCTTATATTCAAGTAATTTGTAATCCGAAAATCCCTTTGACAACTTTTATTCCTTCAGATTGCCATGACAGGAAAAGGCTTTTGTTCAAGTGCAGAGGAAGCTTTCTTCCTTATCCTTAGAAACGCAGCAAGATTCGGTGCCGTCCACAGTATCGGAAGTTTCTTCGTGTTTTTCGGTGAACTGTGCATTACAATCACCTCGATGATCTTGGCCTATCTTGCCGTGGCCAATATAGACTACCTTAAAGCGAATCTCTTTAGTGGTGTTCTTCCAGTTTTGGTAATTATTATAATTGAGATGTCAAGAGTTTACCGACCTTGTTAGATGGTTGGGATAATCTCCTACCTCATTAGTGCGATCTTCATGGTGGTTTACGGGATAGCCGCGGATGCGATCATTCATTGCTTCTGCATGGATGAAGAAATTCACACTTCCAGCAGATATGCGCCGCCTCAACTCAGAGAATTTATCAGCACGCATACCTAAAAGTGGATGGATATTGCTGAGCTAATTAGAATAATAAAGATATAGTAATTTGAATAACAAAGAATGAATTTCGGTATACATTTGCTGAATATGCTTAAAAATCACCGAAAGAGGCTAGAATAGTAATAGTATTGCCAAGCATTCTGATTAAAAACCAAAGAAAACACCTGACAGAATAACATTTTTCCGAAACTCTTGATGACAGAAATTGAATAGCTTCTCTTGCAAGTTTCTTCAAATAAAGCAAAACATTTTTTTCCAAAGTAATTTCTTCGCTTGAAATTGAATAAATAGATATATATATTTCCATTCTACAATAAATCATTCATTAACATCCATTAAATTTGATCACTCGCCTTCAGTGAGTTTTATTACACAATATTATACAATTGGTCCATTAGAATAATCAATGGCTAACACAACATTTCTCTTCAGATTTATTTTCGCTTGACTTCACTTTATTCTGCTCTTCATGCGCCATATATGCTTCATAATCCCCCGACAAAATATAATCCATCAAGCACCCTCTGAATCTCGCATACGCCTGGTTAGTCTCATCTGGCTGCGTGAATTCCTCAATAAACTTCATGTCTACTACGATATTCACATAGCCGCTCTTCAACAAGCAATACGTGTAAATTGTAAATTTATCATCAGGTTCTAAATAAACCTCCTCTTCGATGCAGCCCTTCTTAACCATCTCATTCATTATCGAATCAACCATCTCCTGCTCCATTGTAGAAATATAATCTTTTTTCAAATATGGATTCGGAATCTTATTCAACAGCCGCAGCGTCTGCATGACCGTATCATAGGGGACCTGCGAACTCAGTAACATGAACTTTTCTTTGAATTGAGGATCAAGCTCATGTAAGCATTTCGTTTCCGTCATAGCGACTACTTTCGAAAAATACTTTATATTTTCTTTGCAAATATCTTCTAAGCAGCCCATGATTTTTTGATAAAGCAATGATTTCGTGTCATCGAACATAATCTGGCAAAGCAGATGGTCAATTATGACCACATGATTTTCGTCTTCGTCGTTCAATTGGTCAACATAGGCGACGATTACCTCCCGATACACAACAGTTATAAACCCACGCAATAAGCTCAGGATTTTTTTCACGGGAAGCAACGTCTCATCTACCATCTTATCAAACTCCTCCTTGCTAGGAGTACCCTTGCTTTCTGATTTCTTCACTTTACATAAAACACTCTCGTAAGTTGACTTGAATATCCGAATCACCTCATTGACAGGGTGATCTTTTAACGCGAACTCCTTCCTCAAAAATTTCTTGAGCTCTTCAGCCGCGGTCAACGGAAACTGTCCGCTGCTGATACGACTCGTGCGAGTGGATGACTCTTGAGAGTCGCGCTTTATTATGGTACTATTTATGCGATCTGGCGTGCCAACATCTGCTTCTTCGGTTTGAGAACGTGTGGGACATAATGTGATGATTGACTCCTGCTTGGCTTTCGATGAGCGTCTGCATGGGCTTATATTTTCTGACTCAGAAACATCAGAAATGATCGATGGAGATTGAATTTTTTCGTTTCAACTGTAAAGAAGAGTCGCTCAAGTTACTTTCTCGCATGGAAACAGGACTATCGAAGTCGAGGACGAAACTTGTGCTGTTTTTCTTGGAAATAATGCTTTTGCTGGAAGAGTGCTTAGCGAAAAATTGCGCATTTCCAAGCCAACTCAGGTTGATATCATGGGCTTCATTATCGATCCAGTTTTCGAGGGGTTTTCTGAAGATTTCCCAGTTAGGAGTGCTTGTGTACTTGGGATCTGCGAGTTTCGTTTTGAGATATCTCTTCCAAACTATCTAAATCAGACTCATTAGGGAAAATGAGAAAAATTGGAGGTTACAGTATTGTCGACTTTAGAGTGATCAAGACGGGTCATTTTAAGGGCGCGTCCATAATCTTCCATGAGTTTGGCAGGGGTTGGTGTCTTGGAGTTGTCGCTTCCCATTTATAGTAGAGGGTTCTAACACCAAATTAAATTCCGTTTAGAAGCATAAGCGTTGTTTGATTTCAAATTTATCAAGTACAAAATACCTGCTCAAGAATGATCGACAAATTTAATAGATTAGTTTTGAAGTCCGTCTTTACAAAAACTGTAATAATGAGACATCAGTTCAGAGAAAATGGACTCACAAGTGAGCAACTTTGACAGCAGATGAATTATTCGACGGTAAAATTCAAAAGATTATGGGAGGTTATGCCAATCTCTGCTGGATTGTTGTGTAAATATTCAATTAATGTAGCCGTTTTCGAAGTATTAGGGAGAGACAGGGAGAAGATAATAACTTTCTCATGAGATTATAATTTCCTTTGAAACGAGTAAGCTTCAGGCTACGATTTTGTTGTTTGTTAGAATATTTGTGCGCACTAATTCTCAAATTATGAATATGACTGTTCCCTCTTTCATTTTTACTTCCGTTAGTATCTCAGCTCTCAATGAGATGACATTTGAGCGTGCTTTGCTAAATGTTCATAAGTGATTTAATAACAATCAATCCGAAATCCTTGATTTGCTTTCTGTTTAATATTACTTAAACATAACATAACCGCAAAACAATATTTTCGCTTAATTGAACAGGAATCATGTCTGATGGGTTTTCAACAAGAAGGGGATATGCCAATTCCCAGATCACCTCCAAAAACAAAGTATTGTTTTGATTGGGATTTGCTCCTCGTTACTTATGAGTCCATTCCAAGTCCTGATAAGTCATTTATTCGTTTCCTCCTCATTTTTTAGTAAATTTTGAAGTATTCATTTCAAGCTTTATGGAGGATGATTTTATTTGCAATCATTATGGAATGGGTGAAGAAGTATCTAATTTCAAAACTTCCAAATTGTTTTTTCATGATCTCGATTTGATAAAACTGCATGAATTAATCGCAGTTTCTGAATTCATTTTTCAGTAGAAAAGATAAGAAATATTTCAACCATCGCACGCGAAGTTGAAATCATTGAGAATCAGCAACATCAATAGCGAGCCATTTCGGAAAGGAAACCATATATTTGTAAGGTGGAGAGGAACCATTTCCATGATTGCTTGCTTTCAAACTGAGAAATAAATTTTGCAGCAGTAATGTATACCTAAAATGGTGGTTTTGCAAATTAGTTTCGCTTCAAAGCGAACTTTTGGATCATAGAGATCTGTTATAGGGAAATCATTATCATATAAGATTTCGGCTTACTTCTCGTTTATTTTGCACTGTTGTTAGCCATATAACCATTCGCTCTTAAATGTTCTCAACCAAAGGCAATTTTCCTGAAAGTTTCCTTCTATTCTTGCGGGACAAGCTGAAAAAAATTGAACTTAAAACCGTTGGCTGTAAGTCTCAAGCCAAAGCTGAAACGTTCTTTTAATTTTCCTATTCAGAGCGATATAATCGAAGCTTATTAATTGGAAAATCGAAATTATTTAAAAACGAGCGGATTACAAAAATCTGATATTAAATAAGATGATAATAATAATCAAATCTCTGAAATTAGCGATTCTGTCTGTTCCAAGAACACGCAATTTTTTCCAATTTACGTTTTAAACATAGATGGATGAAATCCACATATTTTCGAAGTTTTATAGATTGATTAGATATAAATGAAAAACAAACTTTGCAGGAATAAACCAATGAGAAGGCCACTCTAGTATATAAATTAGCCAATGCGTGGGTATAGATTTACTTATACTTCAGCAATTCAAAAAAGCTTAGGCTAAATTAGCAAGGAGTTGCTTCACTCTCCAAATGAGAAAAATAATCCTGATGATAAAGAATAAAAGCCGTCTTCTTTTGTTAAAGAGCAATTGGTCTCGTTTTTCCTGGAATTCATGAAGCTTCCTCACTATTTCTGCATCAGCTTGAAAGCATTCGATGTCTGTGAGTGTTCCAATTGATAAATCATGAATAGAGGAAGATTCGTCACAAAGCCTTTCAAAAATCAAGTAGTCCGCCTGTGTAAGGTATCCAGAGTCCTTTTTTATCTGGGAGGCTAGTTCATTCTTATTGAATGGTTGCTCTTCTTCCCCTTGATCCATCGTTCTACCCAAATATGAAATTGTTTAGAGAATATTATTTCAAAACTTTGTTGCGTCTTAAATAACGAGCCAGAATCCTTCTTGCAATACAAAACTATCAGTATCCAAATCAAATTATTCTAAGACAGGTAATCAATGCAGGTTTCTAGAACCTTCTAAACTTTGGTAACTCGTCAAGACAACTGTTTTATGGTGAATAATAAGTTTATTATTTAAATTCAATTATTAGAACGATTTTCTTCCAAGTGTTCGAGAACCAAGTGTCACTTAACATTTTTTTAATTGTTATTTCGTGAGGCAGAAGAAAGAATTTTAATGGTGATAATGAGTCTCATATATCGCTTTACAATAAAGAGAAAGAGCAACTTTGTATTGAGAGCCACTTGTTATTCGGTCTTTTTATGAAATGAATCTTTCCAAATTGAAATTTATGCAGTATTAGTTCGAGACACAGAAATTTTTTCGATAATATGATAACTAATTTTTTTCCAGTAAGCGATTTATTGCTTCTGAATGTTTTTTGAGTTCTAAAGCAATTCTATATTAATAAAAAAGTTCTAAAGCTTCTATTTTGATTCATAGTCGATAAGATGAGTAATACGCTTCATCTAGAGAATTAATATAGTGTTTTTCCCAGAATTCGATGAAGAAATCCTCATGCCTTTACCCGGTATTGAGTACGAAAAGCATGTTTATGTTCCGAAAAACCAAGTAAATTATTTATTAATGCAAATATAATTAACTATCCGTTAAATCCAGAGTAATAACAGTGCACAGCAAGCTCTCAGGTGGCTGTCGGAAATACTTCAAAAAAAAGCTTACTTGGATCAAATAAGTTTTTTCAGCTGTAAAATTCAGGGATAATGAGGCCATGAAAGAATATATTTTATAATTTCTCTCTAATTTGGGGGAGGCCAAGAAATATGTATGCGCCAAAGATCCCATTACTATTTGGTTTGCAACTTCGAAGTAGCCATTCCATAAATTTTTCACTTTTCTTTCTTTGTGATGAGAATCATTCAACCGATTTGATATTACAAATATTGCTCTGATTTGTATTGCATTGAGAGATAATTTTTAGTTGATTATTCTTGACATCTGCAGAACTTCAGTAATGTTAGCGATTTCTGAGTTTTAATAAAAGAAAATGAGAGAAGTGTCTGAACCGAGTAAAGATATTCAATATCGAGTCTAGAGCAACGTTTGGCATAAATGAATTCATCCATGAAGAGAGTTATCCATGTTAACTCAGCAATCACTTTTCATATTTTGATGATGAGTTTCATTTTCTCCTAAGGTTAGAAAGCTCATAGATGTTACATGTATCTTCTTTTCAAATGAAAAACCAAAAAAGCGACATACTAAATCATTCACAGTTACTTGTTAAATTTCTGTAACTTGTAGTTATGTGGAAATAAAACTATTAAAGAGTTGTTACATTTAATTCAAGAAAAAGAATATACGTGCCGATTTTCGGCAAATAAGCTACCGACTTTCAATGTCACAGAAAAGATGATTCGCAAACTTCATGAGAGGTTAAAATTGTCTCTGGTTAGAATATTAAGAAAATTTTTGTTCATTTGACGTAATCTCCGAAAAATGTTGAGAAAAGGAGAGTACTAGTGATTTAATGCTCTTTGATTTACTGCTTCTCCAGGGTAGGACCTTGGAAATATTTCTCACACTAACTTTTCTTCAGTAAACGATCATCTTTGATTCTTTTTTTCACTCAAATTAACTCAAGGCTCATTGATGAATCTTTCGAAGATTCGAAGATTCAAAGATTCAATTGAGATTCATTTGAAATAGTATAAATTTAATTTTCGGTTTCAATGAATCCTGCCATAAAAACAGAGCTTCAACCCATTATAACTGCACAAGGAGGTGCATCCCAAGGCACGAATCAGCTTGTTTCTCAAGGCGATCCAACTCAAATGAATTACCCTGACCCAACAACCCACTCAGATCAACAGATGTACACTGATCAAGAGAAAACATCAAGAGAAATTCTCTTAAGTAATAGTATTGGGATGTCGGAAGGCTATCCACAACCAGAAGAGGTTGCTAATCCCAGTATAATGGTAATGGACGAAAACGCAATGCCAGTCTTCCCAGAAACGACTGAGGTACTCCAGGAACCCGAGGAGGCAGGCCAAGCAAGCGCTTCTTACTACAACTTTGCTTTCACAGGAAAAGAAGACGGTAATACACCTTCTCTCTTAAAAACAAGCTCAGCCTACGAAACTCTCTCTCATATCAAGTTTGGAGAGAATCGTTCTAAAATAAACCTCACTCAGAAGACCTACGACCCTTATCGCATACCTCCTGACTGGGATATGGTCGATGAACATAATCACGCTGTCCGCGTCGCTCGGCCTCGTATGCTATCTCCTGATCAACCCATCGATGTTGATGAAATGAGCGGTCGTCCAATCTATAACGACCGTCTCAGCGCTTGCTGCAAACCTGATGAATTATCATTCCTTGGCCCTTCCTATCCCATGTATTTCCAGTTCCTGGTGTTTACGTGGTCTGTCCTCGGAGTCTTTATCCTTACCACAGGGTTATTCTCTTTGATTTCTAACTTTCTTGGAGACTTTTGTGGCGAAGACCCAACGACTATCACAGCCTCCAGCCACGACATCCATTGTCCGAGTCTCATTGAAACAAGGCTCTCACTTGCAAATGTATTAAATAACTCGCAGATCATCAGTGTATGGCAAATATTGAACCTAGTAGCTTATTTAGGCTGTGTGGTGATTTTCCAGTTTTTCCGATTTAGACAGAGGAAATTCGCCGCTGAGTGTGATGAGCGAGAGCTAACGGCCTCTGATTTCACTGTCGAGGTCAAAAATATCCCCAGACACTTGAAAGATATTGATCTTCGGCAGGAAATAAAAGATTTTATGATAGACCACGCTTTTCCTGGCAGGAAAACTAGCGTCATGAATGTAGTTCTCTCTTTTGACGTGAGCGAGAAGATGAAAATCGTTTCCGAAATAGAGGCTTTGACGGTTAAATCTGTGCGATTGGAAAGGCAAAAAGCGAGAGGCGAAGAGATCAAAGAGAGCATTGACGACATTAAGCAGAAAATCGCCGAATTAAAGGACAAGCTGAAGCTCCTTCAGCAGGAGTATGAGAGCGGAAAATCGGATAAATTCCTCGGGAGGGCCTATGTTACTGTAAACACTCAACAGGAGGTCGGCGAGATCGTCCAATATTGGAAACGAGGGAGAATCCGACGTGCCATCGAAAGATTCAGAGGGATCTCAGGTCGTTTGTTCCATGGCTCTCCAATTATCGTCGAACCTGCCGACGAACCTAGCGATATCTTTTGGGAGAACCTTGGAGTCAGTTTCCCTGAAAAAGTGAAGAAAAGAATCATTTCCCTTGCTTGCACGCTTCTAACCCTTGCTATTTGCTTCGCGATCGTCTTGGGACTGAGCCTTTTGAAGTACAATTTGGCGTCAGGCGGGCAAATATCAAAAGAAGATTTTTTCCTCATACAGACTCTATCGACGCTTACCTCGATGGTTGTCGTTGTGGTTAATATGATTCTGGCTCAAATCTGTCGGAGGTTGACGCTCTTTGAGCAATACAGCTCCTGGACGAATTTCTACATCAGCGCAGCAGAGAAACAGACGTGGGCGATGTTTTTCAATAATGCTCTGATAACCTTCTTGATCTATTATTTTATTCATAATTACTGGGGAAACGGAGGCATGATCAAAGTGATAACCCAGGTCTTCATCATCAACACGTTCTACGGTCCCATCTATAATTTAATCAATCCCTTTTTCCAATTGAAGAGATACCAGAGATTCAAGGCGCGGAAACTGGGCGACAACTCGCTTCTCACTCAAAAACAAGCGAATCTGATGTATGAGGACGTTCAAACCGATTTCGCATTGCTGTATTCAGCAGTCATGAAAAATATGTTCACAGCGGCTTTCTACGCGCCGATCGTGCCAATGGCTCTGTTCTGGACCTTGCTCAGTAACGTCCTGGAGTATTTTGTTGATAAATTCAATATAACTCACCGCGGGTCGATCACAAGGTCTCTGGGTCCAAGATTAGCAATACAAATGACTGAACTTATGGAGTTCTTCCTGATTATCTATGCTGTTTCCAATGTGATTTTTAATATCATATTTATCAAAGAGAGTGGTCAGACTGAGTTAAAGGATATTGGAATCGGGCTTCCGATTACGGTCATCGTATTATTAGTTCTCCATGCATTATTGCCAATGGGTTGGGTTAACAAGAAGCTTCTTTTCGGCAAAATAAAAGAGCGAGCGACTACAGACACCTATGAGAGCCTCAGACTCTATCTAGATGAAGATTATGACCGCGCTAACCCAGCAACGTCTGAAAAAGCCATAGATGACTTTTCGAAGGAAATCCAAGCGAATGGAGACCCAGTTAAATATTACAATAATTTCTTAAAGAAACATCATTTGAATCAAGATTCAAAGTGATGATTTCTCACCAAAATTATATATAACACGCTCTATGAAATTCCATTAAGAATCAGCGAGTAAAATTAGCTACTTCAAGCAATATTTCAAAGATAAACTTGTACTAAAAAACTAATCATCAAAAATCACTAATTTGTCTAGTCTAGTCTCGCACTGCATAGCCTCTGACTCGTACTGCTTGATCTTTGGTTTCTCCCAGCCTCCAAACGGTCTGTCAGAGAAATCTTGATAATTCAAGCTTTTATCACCTTTGTACCATAGAGGCAGCTTTCTGAGTGAATCCGATTTTAAATCTCCCATTATCGCGTACCAGTTTTCTGCATCAGTATAGATCCCTGGCTGGATATCCCTCGCCTGTAGGTATTCCACGGCTTGCTCGATGTAAGCGAGGTTAGCTTCAGGCAGCGACCAGCAGGAATTATCATTCTTGCAGGTAACCACGGAGATCCAGCATGTGTTATACATTGTCTCGGTAAGACTAGCATAGCTGGTTATACGATCAAGAACCTGAGGAGGGCTATCATTGTCCTGGCAGTTGATGCAAAGGAAGGCCTGGATGTCACTGTTGTTAAAACCGACTTCCTTGGCACCTTGCATGTTGGTGGTGGTGTTGATGTTGAGCTGCTTAGGACCGTCCCAGATTTTAACAATAACAAATTCATATTTGTGCTGCCGCAGACATTCCCAGCTTGTCTTGGATAAAACGCCTTGAGAAGGCGCCAGACTGATCCCAAAGCTGCGGGCGGATGAAACCAGAAGGAGTGAGGCTAGCAAGAGTAGGCTCTTGAGTGTAAACACCTGCATTTCTCACGTGAGTAATAAATTAAATTGTTTATTTGCTTAGTTGTATGAGCTATGAGTAATTAAAACTCAGATTTTACTTTGAATAAGCCTGATTTCGATATCTATACATCGCAATTCAAGATTGACAATTGCTATAATAAAATTCCTCACTGCTACCGAGGAATAAACATAACACGGTTTGCTTCAAGTGATGTTTCGATAGATCAATGCCTGCTTATATAGTTGTGGATTACCCGATAGAAATGATGCTTTCCTATGACGAAGTAAAGAGGATTTCTTTCCAGAAAGAGATGATTCTAGTTTGGTTAGATAAACCTCTGACGAATGTCATCTCTAAATTCCCAATGAAAAAAGATGCACTA
>ENA-UOTZ01002251-UOTZ01002251.1-compost-metagenome-genome-assembly--contig:-NODE-2251-length-10485-cov-3.997598_pt1 | contig 10485 bp, 5 predicted proteins | sample MGYA00238144_ERZ746983 | MGnify/ENA primary metagenome ERZ746983 (study PRJEB28759, sample SAMN06268863) | compost metagenome | isolation source: single cell | place: USA: California, Emeryville, Joint...
ATGGGAAAATGATGGTCTGCGCTCTTTTTCAAATATTATCATTGCCGCTTCAAATGGTCCCCAAGGAAATAGGAGGCAAAACATCTTCTAATGGAAAGCCAGCTTCTGATGAAGAGCTCAACGCATTGATCGTCGAATTGGTCCAGCAGGGGTACAAGCACCGGGAAATCGCAGAGAAATTGGGTATCGGGATGGGAGCAGTTGCTTACCGTCTGGGACATAGTAAATTAAAGAAATACAAAAAACACGGCAAGGTGAAGCTACCCAATTCGACGGTTTCACTCAGTAATGACGCTTTTGCTGAGTTGGCAATGAAGCTAAAGCTGGACGGATACAATTGCCAGCAAATCGCTGATAGATTCAAACTTTCAAGGACCTTGGTCGCGAGATATCTAAAGAATTTCGAAAATTACGGTACTACCACAAAAAGAGCCGGACCACCGAGAAAAATAATCAATCGCGCTCATAAAGAGTTTATCATTCGCTTATTAGAGAATAAAAACAAACCCATTGGCTCCCTGACCCAGGTCAAGGTCGCTTTCGAGGCCGAGTTTAATCGCAAGGCGAGCTACCAGACTATTATGCGCGCAGTTCAGGAGTTAGGTTACACAAGGAAGAAAGCGCGGCTGCTTCCTGGAGATAGAAATGGACCGAAAATGGTTGAGTTAAGAAAGAAAATTGTAATGCAGATGATCTCAATGTGGAGATCGAAGAAAATTCCGATTTTTCTCGATGAAACCGGATTTCAAAATAGTATGTTCTCAGGGCATATGTACTCGAAGAGGGGAGAATACGTGTATCGGAAATCGAGCGTCGTCAACACGACGTTAATACGAGTTATACTTGCGATCACTCCGCACGCGTTTCTCGGTTATCAGTGTTTCAAGGGAGGGATTACCGCGTCAGATTTCTATGCGTTTGTGGGTGAACTGCTGAAGGGTAATAAGGATATCTATGATCATTTGGAAGATTATGTGTTTGTGTTGGATAACTCGGGAGCGCATAGGCATTATAACTACAGTCAATTCCGTGATTGCTTGCAGATGGTGTATTTGCCTCCGTATTCGCCGTTTTTAAATCCGATTGAGCAGGTGTTTGGAGAGTGGAAGAGGCAGTTTAGAGGGAGACCGATCAGGGGATTGCGTGATGTGGTAAATTTTGTTCATTCGACTTTTAAACAGTTGAGATACTCGTTGCTGCCAAAGTTGTATTCTCATTCACTTAGTTTCTATCCTAAGTGCTTGAAAGGTCTGCCGATTGATTGAGAAATAATGCGTAATTTTGAGAAGATTATTTACATCGATTTCATTAGGAGAATAAAGTTCCATGGGATAGTATTTATTAGTGTAAGACTTGTTTATAATGGAGTTGTTTTAATATCACTTTCATTATAAATCATAAAAAGGAAGTAATTGAAAATTCTTCAAATATCTGATAACCAGTGAAAACCTGATTTTAGTTGTTCATAGCAAGCATTTGTGCATATATGAAAAGTGTGTTTTTTTATTGTTGTTGCTTGTGAAAGCTTTAGTTGTGAAATCCGAATGTATAATATTGAAGGAAAGCAAGTTTTCAAAGAAATTAGTCAGTAGATATCGAAAAGGCTCAGATTTCCTTCACTAACAATTCAGTTGATTCCACTAGATCACTTTCTCAATTGCTAAGTTTAGGATATGCATAATCAAGTAAGGAATTAGGAGTTCTTTAATATTCAAATTATTTACAATACACCAACAATTCCCTCCAACTGTGAAACCGTACAGTCAAATGCAAATTGAGGTTACTATGTTAGCTTGCCAGTCCACCCACATTTTTGGCAACTGGTCCAATACTGTAAAGCTTCTCACGCTAAAGGAGTGATTTCGTCCATTATTAACTTACTTTCACCTTTTCTTTTAATTTTCATTTCAAAATCGAGATAATGCACAATCAATAACTCAAGTTTAGTATAGAACCAATACACTGAAGGATACCTTTTGTTATTTCTAAATTTTCAGAATATATTTTTAATGTAAATCTAAGAATTGCATTACTCTTTTGGTAACGGCTTGTTCTCTAAAAACCAGCCTTTGAAATCTTCTGTGACCTTTTTGCTCTTTTGCTGCAAATAACTGAACCAAAGACAGAAATAAAACAATCTTGACAAATTTCGCGCTTTGGAATTAAGAACTTTCACAGAAAAACAAGCTTATTAAATCACAAATAAAAATATATCTTTGCAATAAAAAAGATTTTCAATACAATCTCGAAGTTGTCAGGATGTCGAAGTGTAGCTTAAACAAAGAAACACTCCTCACTCCTAATCTCATAAATAGCTACTCAAGCATTGAATTTGTCTCAAAAACCGCTCTCTATTCTCTTTACGAAGGCAAGTCTCGCTATCCTCCATATCCAGTTCACACTATCAGAGCATTCGATTTCAATTCCAAACTCGCTCAAGAAAACTTCGATGCAGCTACTTCACTCTTTATTAAAGAATTGCTTCATCTCATCTCAATCGATCCCAAATGTGTTATCGTGGATTCCTTCGAAATAAGTAATGGAGGTCGCAAGATGACATTCGCTGCTCTGCCTTATGCTTCAATTGGCTGCAAAATTCTTCAGGATCAAAACTCAATGGCAGTGGAGGAGAGAAAAGAAGATTTTGGTCCATTTGAATTAGATAATCTCAAATCCATCAAAAAGATGCTCGCCGATATTCTTTTGGAAGTGGAGTTCCTTTCAAAAGAGATAGGAATCAGTGATTTTCAAAGCATCCTCGTGCCTCAAAGAATCTATCGTTTCAAGGAAAGCGGCACATATTTTCTGGGAGACTGGCCAGCTGTGAACAGGCGCAATCAAATGACTCTAGAACCCGAAAATTTGCTGAACTCTGAACACGTATCTGCTCAAGTCATATCACAAGGGATGTTTGGTTTAGGGTTGAGCATCCTCGAGCTCAATGGAGTGGATCCCGAGAAAGTTCAGGCACTGAGAGAATTAAACGAAAAAGAGGATTCAAAGTTGACTGCATGGCTAGAAGATCTGCTTGATGATGCTAGCGTTTCAAAAGAGTTGAGAAAGCTGTTAGGGAGCATGTTGACCAATGATGCAAATTCAAGACCCAAGCCTGAGGAATTTCTAAAGCAGGAAAGTACAAGTAAAGGGCTTGAAATAGACCTTGGAAGCTGCTCTCTCAATGCTATGCAAGTAGACTTCCTCATCAGGAATATTCTGAACTTGCTAGATGTAGGGTCTCTAAATCTGAGTGGTAAAAGCATCACGGATATATGCGCAGCCACTCTAAGAGAAAATTCATGGACCAAGCTTGAAAATCTAAACTTAAGAGGAAGCAGTCTCACCGCAGAAGGCGCGATAGAGTTAAGTAAGAATGATTCCTGGTCCAACCTTACAACGCTAGACTTATCAAGAAATAAGATTGGCGGACAGGGTCTCATTGGATTGAGCAAGAATAAGGCCTGGACAAATCTGACCACCCTAAATTTATCAGCAAATTCAATTCCCGCTGAGGGTATTATAGCTCTCAGCGCAAATAAATCTTGGACAAAGCTAACGGCTCTAGATCTACAATACAACAACATCCTTGCCAAGGGAGCGCTGTATCTAAGCAAAAATACATCTTGGACCAACCTTATGACGTTGAATTTGAGATATAATAATATTGGCCCAGAGGGCGCAACGGCGCTTGGCAAAAACAATTCATGGGTCAACCTCCAAACCTTGAATTTATCAAGGAACGAGATTGGCGCAGAAGGGGCGATCGGTTTGAGCAAGAACGAAACCTGGAAGAACTTGAACACACTTGATTTGTCTTCAAATGATATCGGTACAGCGGGCGCGCTGAGCCTGAGTAAGAACGAGGCATGGGCAAAACTTGAAGTGTTAATTCTCAGCGGGAATGGAATTACCTCAGAAGGAGCAATCGCATTAGGGAGGAATAAATCCTGGACAAATATTAAAACGATCGATTTATCAGGTAACTATATCGATGGAGTAGGCGCGACAGGTTTGAGTAAAAACAGTTTCTGGTTAGCCCTGAAATCGTTGATTTTAAGTGAGAGTCGCATCAACAGCGAGGGAGCAATAGCTTTAAGCAGAAATAATTTCTGGAAGAACCTGACGGAACTGATTTTAACGAATAATAGGCTTGGTGCAGAAGGTGCAGGGGGTTTGAGCAAGAACAATTCATGGGACAATCTAATAAAACTGACTCTAATAGAATGCCATATTGGTGCAGAAGGAGCAGTATTGTTGGGCAGGAATACTTCATGGAGGAATCTGAGGAAGCTGGAGTTAGCAAAAAATGATGTTGGAGAAGAAGGAGCGATCGGATTAAGCAAGAATAGTTCGTGGACGAAACTCGAAGAACTGTCATTAATAGACAATGCGATAGGTGAAAGAGGAGCAATAGCACTCAGCAAAAACAATTCGTGGACAAATCTAAAGGAACTACTGCTATCAAGAAACAATATCGGTGCGAATGGAGCAATAGGATTAGCCAAAAACACCACCTGGAAAAATCTTGCAGTGCTCGAATTATCTCTCAATGATATAGGCGCAGAAGGAGCAATAGGGCTCAGCAAAAGCAATTCATGGCCAAACTTAGTAGAACTGGACTTATCAGAAAATTATATTGGTTCTGAAGCAGCGATAGCATTGAGCAGGAATAGCTCATGGATGAAACTAACAACGCTGAATTTATCGTCGAACGCTATTGATGGGGCAGGAGCGAGAGAATTAGCCAGGAACAATACCTGGACAAATCTCACAGAATTAATTTTATCAGATAACAACATCGGTGCAGGAGGAGCAATTGGATTAAGCAAAAACAGTTCTTGGACAAAGCTTGTGAAACTGTTTTTATGTTCAAATGAAATCGGCAATGACGGAGCGATTGGGTTATCCCAGAACAGCTCCTGGAAGAACTTGCAAATACTTGAGTTATCAGAAAATGAGATTTCGGATGATGGAGCCAGAGCGCTGTGTCAAAATAACGCATGGACGAAGCTAACGAGACTCGGTTTTGATAGGAATTATATTGGATTAGACGGAGCCTTGGTCCTGAAAGAAAGATGGCCAGCTCAGTTCTTTAGCTATTATATTCATGATGACGAAAGAGGAGAAATTTGACCTAATTTTATCCATATTCTTTGTTAAATTGTATTGTTTCACCTATTGGTCAGTTTTATATGTATAAACATACTGTATATGCAGAAGAAATATTATCATTAAAATGACCAAGCGATGTGGAAAAATAATGAAAATGTTAGATATTTTTTCATCAATTCCTTGAGTTTTTCTGAAATTAAACAAGAAGAACTCACTTATAGCCTACTATGCACTATTACAGTTAAATTTTATCTTTCTGTGGTCGAATGTAGTTCAGAGATAATTAGGTCTTTTAAGGCACCCATATTGATAGGTTTTGTAATTACCGATGTCATTCCAGCCTTAAGGCCCTTCTTCTTGGATACCTCGCCCTCATGGGCTGTGCATCCAATGATTTTCATTGTTGGGAGCTCTCCGGCCTTGATTTTCTTTCTTAACTCTCTCGCGGTCTCAATTCCGTTTTTCATTGGCATTTCATAATCTAAAAACACGAGCTGATAAGGCATACAGCATCTTCCGCAAGGATTAGCCGTTCTCTTTTCTACCTTATCGATAGCTTGAACTCCGCTATACGCGCTGTCGGATTCCCACCCCAGCGAATTCAGCATCGTCTGCAATGAGTAAATATTCATCACATCATCGTCAACAAGAAGTATTTCTGGACACCGACACACCATGGAAATAGCGGTATCTCCTCCATCTTTAGTTAACTTGGATCGTTCGACGACAGCTTGCATAAAGAGCTGCTTCTTTTCATTTGGCATTAGCGTGATGCGCACCGAACTGACATCCTCCTGTGCATTCGCCTCGCATGAGCTGACAAAGCTCCTGTCAGCCTTCGGTGTGACCTCATCTTCATCACATTCTTCGTTGATTTCTCTATGCGCGCTCTCCAATATCCTTCGCTCCGAAGCCAGTCGGCCCGTCACCAGGGTCCCTTGGTTCGTGGATTCTAGCGTGGGTTGCTGAGCTTGCTCCTTGTCTTCGATATAGAAGGTGAACGTGCTGCCTACGCCCTCTTGCGAAACCACCTGCATGTGATCCTCTTCGCCTCTTCCTAAAGACATTGCGAGTTTATTCGCAATGTTTAGTCCAAGGCCACAGCCGGTTGAGTTCATTGCCGCGTTCTCCCCTAGGTCGATTTTTGTATAGTTTTGGAATAGTTTCGCCACGTCTTTAGGCTTCATGCCGATCCCAGTATCAGTGACTGATATTCTCAAACGCCTTGGCTGAGTGCCTATCAGAACACAGGCAATTATGATTTTCCCTTGTATAGTAAACTTAATCGCGTTTGATAAAAGATTTAATATGATCTGCGTTAGGCGGTTCGGGTCTGTGGAGAAAGTCGTGCCGATTCTATTATCAAATTCGAAAGCGAGCTCAATTTCTTTCTTCTTCGCCTGCAACTCAACGATGCTGCAAGCGTCGACAATCAGCTTCTCGAGATTAATTTTTTGAAATACCATGCGGAATTTGTTCGCGTTTATCTGCGAATAATCCAAAATATCATTCACAAGCGTCAGCAGCATTTTCAGCGAATTCATCGCAGGCTTCAAGAACATATCCGTCAATCCAACCGGGATTCGTTTATCCTCCATAACGGCCTGTAGCATAGCCATACTCCCGTTTAACGGTGTGCGCAATTCATGAGATACAGAAGCCAAAACCATTCCTTTGTAACTATCATTCGCACGTAATTGCGAGATTGTTGTAACGTACGATGTGTCGGATATCAGGATCACCAAGCTCGCGATATAGTCAGCATTCGAGTACGAGATCTGGATCTCGACGTCTTTGAGGTTGAACTTCGCGTCGAATACAATAAACTTCAATGAGTCAGAGTCATCTTGTCTCAACGCGTCATGCTTGGAGAGAATTTCTCGGTTTTTAAGCATTTTCGTCACGAGTTCTTCCACAGTAGATGAGAGCAATAACGCTTCAAAGGAGTCAGGATTAATTTCTGAGTTTAAGCGCAGACCGGGATGTTTGATGTTTAGTATCGATGCATTCCTTGACGGTGCCTAGAGGAAGAGAGAAAAATAATAAAATTAGCCTATTGCCTAACCAATAATAAAATTACCCTTGAAAATTGATCGTTCTCAGAGACTTTGCGTTGTAGCATGATTTGCGATTGTTCGCCTTCATTGCTGACTTTGATGCTTGACTTCGACGAGTTGAATTTATAAAAAGATTTATTGTTTCTGCTTTCTTTAGATCGATGAAACGAGTCTCTATATTTCAAATTCGTAAATCCTTTAAGATACTCCCAGGAGCTAAAATCCTCCGTATCTTGGGTTTCGACATTCAGCGATCCCACTATCCTAGAGAAAGCCGGGTTTCTATAAACAACTTTCTTGTCTTTGTCTACTAGTAACACTCCTTCGGGAAGATTATGGATGAGATTTCCCCAGCTTTTCTTGTATTGAGAAGTCCGGAAGTTCTCTTTGAATGCAAACCGCTCGATTTTCTCCTTTTGACGGATAAAGTAGGAGATTACCACGACGAAGAAGATTATCTCGACGATATATTTGTTATCTTTCTGCGTATAATTGACTCCGAATGCCAAGACAGTAGAAAATATCACCAACAGCACTTTGAAGGTCCATCTGTTGAGAATAAACAGCATGATTGCCACGAAAAATTGCTGATTGAAGGCGACCCAGAAAGGAACTCTGTAATCTTCTGGTTCCACGTGAGGGAGAACTGCGTGATAGTATATGATGATAAGAACTGCGAAGATGAAAATAATGAAGTCGCGTTGGTTTTTCAGCTGTGGGAATTTTTTTGATAGCTTAGAATAAGCTGCAAAAACTGCGAGAAACAATGAAATGAGGGCGCCTAGGTAGATAAACACGCCCCAGGTTGTTGCAAAATCGTGATAAATTGCCATACCAATAGTTTCGCGTAATAGCAGCACGAGGAGGTACAAGATGAAGACAATAGCGAATTGAGTAATGCTATTTTTGTCTGAAGATTTTAATTTGCAATATTCATCTTCTAAAGTTTTGCTCTGGAAGATGAGTGAAGCCAACTTCATTCGACCAGTCTTTTGTCTTTGCAGCATCTGAGGCATGAATAAGGTTCTTGAGATGCAGTTACTGGTGTCTTTTAATAAGACTTAATCGTAAAATTATCGAGTATCAAATGAAATTTATTATAAGCATTTCACCAGTGTTTGGAGGAATAAATTGAAATTAATGAATCAATTGTTCATTTATTTTTTCGATCAAAAACAATACCCAAACTCGAGGATCCTCGTCACAATGTCAGCGTATTTGGCACTTTGGAGAAATAAAGATAATATGAGTCCGCTTGTTTGTTCAATATGATTCAATATGATTTGCAACAATCCTTCGTGTGGATTTAATTAGGAGGTTCAAACTTTTGAGTGTCTAGCAAGCATCAACTATGTCCCTTGACATTTAATTGAATTATTGACTAAACTTGAAGATATATATTCAATTACTCAATACTCTTTTCGATTATTTTGGTCCTAAATCTAGCTATACACACATATTTGGAGACAGGAACGAAGGAACGAAAGCGATATTGAAGACTCCATTTGAATTCAGATATGAAATTCGGCCTTGAGATCGCTCACAAAAGTCAATTTTTTAATTTTTTAACTTACTAAATGTTTCAGTGATTAAGCATAGTTAATTGATTTAATTATTTGGTAAAAATACGCGTGAGAAAAGAACAATCAGAGACTTCTAAGAGTCCTGCTGAAATGAGGAAGTATCGCTAAAGAATTACACCTAGCGGATTATATATAATTGAATTTAATTCTGAAGCTCAGAGTTAACATTTGATAATCTTTTTTCGAAGAGAATCCCTCTTCCTTGACAGGTGTTTGAACTATCTAGGGACAGTTTCATGTTTAGCTAACTTTGTATTGGAATTAACATCACTAAATTACAATTTTATTCGTCATCGAATGAACCTCCAGTAAATGATTTCTGCTTGTAGAATTGCCACCAAAGTCCATATGCATTCTACTATCCAGTTTCTGTAAGCGATTACTCTTTCGACGTCTATAACCTCTATATCATTATGAATATGTCTCTACCATCAGCAATTAAAAAAAAAAAATTAGCGTTAAATAAGATTCCTATTGACACGCAACTTTTACAAATTAATTCTCTGCGTTGCAACTCTATCCTTTCGGATTGGATGAAAAAAAATCGAAATTAGCCTTTTTCTTTTCAAATCTTCGCTCGGAGACCCATCTGATCGCCTTTGAGTCTAATTATACACTAAAAGATTACAAATCATGTAGATATGCTGCAAACTCTCTCTCTTTCTCTCTAATCTCCGCTCGAATCTCGAGCCCTTTCTATCTTAGAGTATATGTGTTGTTAGAAGACAAGATCCTAAATTATGAAATCTTTAAAAAAATCAATGAACGATGGCCATCATTAGGAAATTCTCAATTAGCTGGCAATTCGAGTCTTCTTTCTCCAAATCTTCCAATGTAAAGCTCTTTCCTGAAAGAAAATCCATGAAGCCTATTCGCGAAGCTTCTCCAGACTGCGCCAGCTGCCGTTATTTTGCAGACTAAAAAGGAGGTCACTTTATATCTTTATCCGTCAATATAAATAGGCGTTCATCCACCTGGATTATATAAATTTAAAGAAAATTAATATCTGAAACCCACATGGAACCAGCAGGCAAGAACTTCAGCGCTATCAAGGAATCTTACGAAAAGATTACCTCTGACGACAAGATCACCGACAGAGAACTCGCCAACATCCTCAAGGGTAACCAACAGCTCCATGTTAGATCTCATCTAACGCTGCTTGACACACTGTAGTCATTGAAACCACTCCTCACACCCAAGATGATCTCTCTGCTATCATCGAAACCTTGTTCGACAGCGTCAAGGAGAAACTCGAAAACCCTGATGACAAAAAGAAGATCGCTTGGTATTCTTAGCTCATTTATCCTCTCAATAAACGCTTCATTCCACTAGCCTGAAGAAAGTTACCTCTTCCATCATCCAACAAGGATTCCAAAAGAAGCCTGACATCTGTGACGTTCTCTTCTTCCCAAGTGAGACCAATGAGAAGAAACTTAGAGAGTACACCTAAGATAATTTCAATAGAAGTTAACAAATCGCTTGTAGTTACCTCAACATGGCCAAGAAAGACTTGAAGGTCTGCGTCTTCACCATCAGTAATGACAATCTCGCCAAGGCCCTCCTCAACGCCCACAAGAGAGGCGTCAAAGTCAGGTAAAACACGTATTTTCGACAACCTGTAAACATCGCTTGGAATATAGAATCATCACTGATGACGAGTGCTGCAAGAACAGAGGCTCCGATATCACTGAGCTCTCCAATGCCGGTATCGAAGTGAAAACCGATGAGGACAAAGA
>ENA-UOTZ01002252-UOTZ01002252.1-compost-metagenome-genome-assembly--contig:-NODE-2252-length-10483-cov-4.035076_pt1 | contig 10483 bp, 8 predicted proteins | sample MGYA00238144_ERZ746983 | MGnify/ENA primary metagenome ERZ746983 (study PRJEB28759, sample SAMN06268863) | compost metagenome | isolation source: single cell | place: USA: California, Emeryville, Joint...
TGGATTCGTTCGATAATAAAGATGATGTTATCAACAAGAGGATGATAAAAGTGTCAAAAGATATAGAAGTGAGCTTTGATGAGCTCTCGCAAAAAGCAAAAGAAGAATTCCTCGAGACATTAAGCGATATAGGAACCCATTCTGAATTAGATTTTAATATCCTTTTCGAGAGAGACGGCGTGGGGAAGGCAATGGCGCATTTGGGTCCGTCGATAAAGGATGTTGTAAGATGGATTTTGATGAGACAAAAAACAATGTTGGAGAATTATAATTCTGCACTCGAAAAATCAGAGTTCAAAAGCAAACCCGAACCCGAACAATCAAAGAACTCCATTGAGCTTGTTAAATCGGAGGTAATTTATTCCAGCAATCTAATACCAGAGTAGTAGCAAATTTCCGAGCAATCGAAATGATGAGTCTATGTTGCTTCAACTTTATGAATTGATAAAAATAACTCCGTCCTTCATTAAAAAACAAAATAATACAGCATTTTTCACAATCAATCTCAATTTCATGAGAACATAAAAGATTTCTAAACTTTCTTTACCGCTAGAATTAAGAAATTAGTATATATCAAAAGAGGAATCTTGATGTGATGAGGATGAAAACGTATAAGCACGAAAACCCTCGCTCATTAGATCATATTGAATAGTCTTGTATCATCTACATCTATCTTTCGAATAGAGCCACATAAAGAAGATAATCACCTGATTGATGGCTTTCGTCGCAATAAAGGTTTTTTGAGGTTTTCTTCCTATTTCGCGAGACACTAATTCAATATTAGATACAAAAATTTTATTTTAGAGTTTCTCCAAACACTATTCGCATGCAACCTATATCAGGTCCACAGCTGCCATATACCGCCGCATTTAAGCACGAGACAAGCGGCATGAGTGTAACCCTCTCTTAACTTAGTCAGCAGTAAGAAATACATTGCAGGCCCGCTTCAATCCTTTCGATAAAAACTTGCTTGCGATGTCTTGCGCAGAAAATTTCGGAATCGTAGGCAAAGGATGCTTACTGACACTCAAAGTATTCTCACTACACATCACAGCACATTTATCGGCTAATTTCGAAATACTAGCTCGAGGCCAATGGTAAAATGGCTGTATTAGCACGATATGATGAACCAGATGCGATATTTGACTGCAGTTGGAACGAAGAAGACCAAAAATTGGTGATTCATCCTCCTCTTCTCGCCTCTAATTTCTGACAATCCTTTTAGATCGCGATCGGAACAGGACAAGGCAATGTCAAGGTTCAATCTAATTGTTCATTGAGAGAGATCGATTAATTCCACCGATTTGTTAAACTAGCTTTTGGACACAATGGCTAACTCTGTTGTCACTTCAGTTCCCGCCGCCAAGGGAGAAATATACTCTGTTGAATTCTCTCACAAAATTTTGGTAATTCCTCGGATCCGAGAATTGATTTGATCATAATAACACAAAATAGTCTTATTGTCTGGCGACATCCATCAAAGGTTCAATCGCCCTCATAGATTTTAAAAAAGGCGCAATTGTCGGAGATTTACGTTTCCACGAAGGATGCTGCTATGCTGCCATCTGGCATCCCGTGAAGTAAATTCGTCATTTCATTGGAAAATTGAGCGATCCTGCAATTTCAAATAGTGAGAGCATCTTTGCTAGTTGTGCCACCGATGGTCTACTCAAAATCTGGGACATTAGAAGCAATAGTCCTCCAGTCAAACATCAAGCGCATTTGGCCGAAATCCTCTCGATCGATTTTAACAAATACGACGAGCATATCGCCACAGCTTCCATCGATAACACGATAAAACTCTGGGATCTCAGAAATATGAAAAAACCACTGAATGTACTCCTGGGCCATAGATATGCTGTCAGAAAGGTCAAATTCTCACCACATGAGGCAAATATTATGATATCAGCTTCTTAGTAAGAAAATTAGAAGCTAATTCTAATCTGATAACCTGTATTTCAGCGATATGAATGTGAACGTCTGGGATATCGCTGACCCAATTAAGCCGCTTAAGTTTAGCCATCCTGAGCACACAGAATTCGCTGTAGGCGTGGATTTCAACTTATACAACAAAAGGTAATGTTCGAAATCGAAAGTAACTCATATATTTGCTTGTTATATAGACAAGTGGCATCGGTTGGTTGGGATGGACGCTGCTTAGTATGGAATTGGGATCAAAAGCAACCCAAAATTTAAGCTTTTTGCAAATATATCGCGAATATTTTATCTCTTGCCTATTGAATGTGTACGAGTTTATTTATCGAGTCAAAGATGTATAGAATTAGGAGAAGAAAGTATTTCCTGTTCTGCTGTTAACTGACAACTATAAATTAATTTGAAACCACAAGGAGTAATGACATATTACATCCATTGTCTTGGAAGAAAAAAAATCTCTATTAATTCACAAATTTTGTACAATTTTCTAACAAAGAACAAACATTTTCTTCAATGTTGAATTTGAATTGCAAACATAGGAAGGAATACACAAATTTACAGCAAAAAATCATAAATTAGAGTTAATGTTCGAAATATAGATTTACGTCTGAGTATTCGAGTCCACACTCAGATGGACATGGCTAGAATCCGGGGGATTAGTTGTTTTTCTCTCTTCTGACTCGAGCAAGGACTCCTCAACCTGTTTTGTTTGTCTTCTGACACACACTCTGGCGAAATGTTCTTTAAGCGCCCGTCTAACACTAGCGGAAAGGCCATAGAAAATTGCATTTAAGAACCCTTGGAGTTTGCTGAGATGGATTATCGGAACTTTATACTCATCAGGGATCGAGACACCAACTTGATCCAACACATAAGCAACGATATACGGAAGCCAGCAAAAAACCAGAATGAGAGGAAAGACAAAGAGTGCCATGAAATTCAGGCTTCGCGCTTCCGTGGTAGAAGCTTTTACGAACTTTTTTAGCTGCAAAAACCCTCGCAAATAGCAATAGACAGTGGCAATAAGCGCAACTATGGGAGGAAGCACAGACATGAATAGGACTTTATACTCGAACGTCGACTCCGTGCCAGTATGATAGCAAAAACCGCCTATTTGCTGGTCAAAGTAGTTGGTCCAAATGAAGAAAATGATCCAAGGGAGAGGGATGACAGCGCTGATGGCTAAGAAGTATTTGAATTTGCTCTCTAGGATCTCTTGTGATTTTTTTGTGATCTTGAGGAAAATGAAGGCGAACACAGAGCTCCAGTAGAGAGAATTGATGAGTCCGTAGTAATGGATGCCTGAAGTGATGATACAAGAGGTCTCTGTTGCTGGAACGAAGAATTCTAGCGGCAAGGAGAACAGGAGATCGGAAACTGAAAGAAAAAATACGATGCGGTTAAGTCCTTTTGAATATGCTTTGAGCAACACGAGGACCGCGATGATGAAGATCGAGCCAATCAAAGAGGGCACCGTGCTTATCAGGTAGGAGAGAGTCTGAATCCTTTCTAGACCAGGCGCACTACTTTCCGTCAGTATGGCAGATGACATAGGTTTTTTTTTTTGTCGGTAATTAATGAATAAATAATCGGATTTACTTTAAAACCTTCAAATAAAATGATACTTTGAGCCAAAATGAAATCACAATGTTCGAATATTAAGAATGAGTTTTTTTGGTATTGTCGTTAAGAGCTGTAGGAATGCTAGGCCGAGTTGGATACAACAAGCTTGTAAGGATGAAATTGGAAAGCTAGTCAGTCTACGCAATAGAAAATTCTAAAAAGAACAAAGAAGAAATTTATAATTGCAATCAATACCGGCTAGTTGATTCGTTCTAAACAAAGAGGTGATTCGTGATTAATTCGGTAAAAATGCGAGAAAATTCAGAAGAAATTTTCAATTAGTTTTCTTGGAAGATTTACTCTCAAAAAATCTTTGAAATCTGGTATGATTAACTTCAATTTCGTGCAACTAATTCTGAAAAGCGTTTGGAGCATGCTTTAACTTAAAGAAAAATGCATTTTTTTCCTTGTTAGATCATTTCGCTTGCTGCTCACGCCAAAATTCTTAATGAAATTATTTTCAGCAGCTGAATCTTGAGTTCACATTTTTTCAGAATTTCCACTCGAGCTTATTCTAACTGTCCATGGTAAAATTGAGTAGAAAAATTGAAAAAATGAAGATAAGAGAGGCTTCTAAATTAAAACCGCTCTTCCAGGTAGATCAAATCAACTTACAATTATAAAGCTCTGTGAAAGTGAATAGCAGAACAGCGATGAACCTGTAAAAGAAGCACAGTAAGATTGTAGCATTAAGCCACCAATAATATCATGCGAAGGGAATAACTCGACTTCCGCATTCTGAATCAAAGAGGAACCTATAAATTCAAAAAATTTTCACGCCATCCCGTATTCTTATCCATGAGGGATTCTTTTATAGATAACACAAAATCGGTTTCTTAGTACAACCACCCTCGATTGCCACATCCATCAATGCTATAAAAAAGAAAACTCTTTACTCAGCCTACTTCTTCTTGATAAATGCTGGCATCTAACTTCTCCATCGTATTTATACCTGAATTTAGCTAGATATTAAGTTCGAGTATTTTTTCGTGTTCCATAATAATACTCTATCATGAACTTAAATGGAAAAATCTTTCGGAATCAAATTTAAATTCCGAAATTTAATGATTTCTGATTACTCAATTTAATTTAAATACAAATTTGAAAAATCCGCTTCAGGTGCCGATATCTGCATCACTTTCCCTATATAACTAACCAAATCTTCCAGCAATCAGCATTTGCCTGGTCTTTTTGAGAAAACACGAGAAGTTAGAAGGATTATCCAATGTTTAACTTAATTTTTTGGAGATATATTTTTACTGGTCCGTGTGATACACTAGTATTCATAGTAACTAACTCTGAAGAAAGTATCTTTAGTTCAATTTTAAGTTATTCGTAAGGATCTAACAGTACTGCATAGACTTATTCTATCCGTCTAAGGTTAAATTTCCGAACGTGGCCTCCTTGTCTAGGGCTAATCAATTGAGATTTATATCAAGATTGCTATCCAGACATTTTCTTGCCTTGATCAATTTTAACGAAAATTGGAAAATTTAAAGAAGCCTTAACGCTTAAAGGAATTCTTCACCGATAAAAAGAAAAATTATATTAGCTGTTGTAAAGGTCATTGAGAATTCTAATTAAATTACTCCAAAGATAATTTAAAAAATTGCTCCATTATGAGCTTCAAATTCCTTTATGACAGAAGTCCAGCCAACAAAAGGTCGATCTCTGAATCTCCGATAATCCGCAAACGAAGCTACAAGGCGAGTCAAGATAGCTTTCTGACCGACGGGCAAGACATGAGCGATTCATCTCCCGATAGCGTGACAACAATTAAAAGATTAGGAGTGCCTGCTAAGAGGTCCGCTTTCGCTCTACAGGATTCAATTCAAAAATGCAACGCATCTCGAGAGAATACGAGATCCAGAGCGAAAACCTTAAATTATTCAATGAATGTGAATACTGATAGCCCTATTGACGTCGGGAAGGAAAATCGATATAGTCGTGCCAATCTGAAGCCGATTTCCTCGCTTCAAGATATCGATGGTTCTAATTTCAATACTCAGAATCCCTCTACTTCAATTCAGATTGACTCGTTACCAGAACTCCACTATCAGCCTATACATGGAGGCAAAAGGCAACTTACAGTGAATATTCCAATGAAAATTCCAGGATCCATCGTCTTAGAAGCAACGGGTGAAGAAACCGATACTCATTGTGAAAAGTATCCTTCTTCTGAGCCGAAATATTTCTGGCGGCTTCCACATTTCAAAATAAGCGGAGTCAAGTCAATTGAGCCTGAGGGCAGAGAAGGAGCGGTTTTCATGACTTTGGGCTCGAAGCTGTATTTGTACGGAGGAGCGAAGAAAACTGGTTTGTGTGATGATTTATGGAGGTATAAGCCAGGAAAAGAGAGCTGGAAGAAGATTGTATGTGAGAACAGCTCCAGTATTAAAGGAAGGACGGGGCATTCAGCGGTAGTAATGAAAGGATGTTTATACATATTTGGAGGTGAGATGCAAAACGAAGCAGATTTACAAGGTAAAAGGAAGGTAACCAATGAGCTCCTGATCTTCCATCCGAATGCATTGAGATGGACTGTTTATATGAGCGCAAAGGCTGCAGAAATCCCAATTCCTGCCAGGAAACATCATGCTGTTGCTGTATATGAGCAGGTTATGGTTGTCCACGGCGGAGTCGGAAGCAAAGGGAATTACTTGAACGACGTCTGGGTATTTAATACAGGTAGCATCCGATGACTGAATCTGAATGTAATTTTTCAAATTTTTGTTATAGAGTTAGAAGTCTGGAAAAAATTACCTGTAAAACGAAGCGAATTTGATCGAGGTGGGTTGGCATATCACACTATGTGCTCTGTTTTTTGTCCTAAAGATAAGCTCAACCAGAATATCCAAAAAAATTCGAAGGTAAAAATCATAGGATTTTCAGTTCACTAACCTCCCTGCTAAAATAGATTCAATTGGAAGGTTTCTATGTTTTTGGAGGAAAAAACGAGAAAGGAGAACTGATTAACTCATTACAAGTGTTGACCTACAACCAAGAAAAAGGCGCACTTACTTGGGAATATCCGAGCGTGAAAGGAAGCCCGCCTAGTCCAAGATATCAGCACACAATGAATTATTTCTCAGAAACGAATTGTCTTATTGTATATGGTGGAAGAGGACATAGCATCTCGGCAAATTCACCGCTTGCTGCCAAGCATTGCTATGAGGATGTATTCGTGCTCAACTTAGAGACGCTTAGTTGGGTCTTCCCCAAAACTGGGGGAGATACGAACTTCAAAGCTAGATTTGCCCATACATGCACAATCTTCGCTGGTCAGATGCTCGTCTTCGGAGGAAAATCCAATGAAGAGTATATTGAGACTGGAATCTCAATACTTGAGCTGAGTAACGATCTCCAATATTCCATTTTTTAATATAATTCACTGTTTAGAGCCGAACGACGTTGAAAAATTAGAAAGCATGACCTCTGTGATAAAAAAGCCGATCCCAATGGAAGTCGTTTCTCACTCAATTATTTTTCGGAAAGACAGTTCTCCTCTTATCTCTGGGTTCGTCGAAAGCCCGACCTATTATCGCAGAGAATTGCCCAATAATAGGTCCTCCAAATGGGTCGATAAACCAAAACAAAAGCATCTACCCTCTCTTTTCAACTCCTCTAGCAGTAAATGGACGCAGCTCACGCAGAATCCACCTCCTAAAACTACTTTTACGACCTTTTCACCTGCCAGTCGCCCTATTTTCAATTTATTTAAGAATAGCAACACCCCTTTGCACCCAAGCAACATCACTGTGGATGCATCGGATTAGCTTAAAACAATAGCAGTAATTTCAAAGTTTATTTATTTATTCTTTTGTAATGAAGTTTTCATATCAATTGTTCATTAATTTTGTGTGTTAAATTCTCTAATGACTTGCTTTTTTTTTAATTTTCGCTATCACGGGTATTCAAAATTTCAGTTAGCAAATTAGTTCGTGAAAGAATTATAAAACTTGATAATAATTTCAGAAGATCGTATCTAACAGATGTTCGAAATCCAGCAAAACAACCCTCACTCAAATCCGCAGCAAAGATATGAAGAGCTTGAAAGGACAGCTACCAATTACATTTGGTTTCAGATCGTCAATGTGATTTTGATTGTCATCTCTGTGATTGGTTGCATCGGTGGGACAATTTATATTGAACAGTTCAAGGATGCTTACTATGGCTGCGGATCTCCTTCTACAATGGAGGACGCCGAGGATTGTCGCCTTTACATGGCTACTATGGACCCTGAGTACTACTATTGGATGAAAGAAATGTTTATTGGACTTGAAGTGCTTCTGTGGTTGGCACTGATTTTCTCTGTCACTGTCTCCGGGATCTCGATTTGGGCTTACAAAACCAGATCTTATTCGAAGATCTATTGCATCTTTGTGACTTACATTGTAATCGAAGTGTTATCTGTTCTCTCATTGAGCTGGCCGACGATGATACTTTACGGAGGATTGATTTATGGAGCGTACAAATTGATGATTATCTTCAGAGAAATGCAAGAGCTGCAACGACAAGGTGTCGTAATTCTTCCACCCCACGGAGGCGTTCATCATGCTCTTTAAATTAGAATTATTTCAGCTATAAGTCAGGTGCACGGATTAAACTTCCTGCCTTCTACATAGAATACACCTTCATCAGAGCCTATATTTAAAAAGGAATTACAAAAAATATATGTATACTTCATCTGCCTGACTCAGAGTCTTTAGGTTATTGAAAGAACTCATAATAACATAATTAAATCTGCTGTTTTTTTGATAGATAGTGAGGGATAAATAGCATAAAATATTATTTTTCAAATATCTTATTGATGCTTGAGATAGAAGCGAACGATCCTCACTCACGGAATCAAGCACAAAAATATGAGGCGCTGGAAAGAGATGCTGCGAAGTATAGATGGTTCCAGATGGGCAATCTGATATTGGTCGCCCTGACAGTGATTATGTTCATCGCTAAGATGGGATCTATTCAAAAATTCAAATATTTCGAGACTCATTGCGGCTCTCCTGGTTCACTGGAGAAGAGCGAGGTTTGTCGTTTGTATGTGAAATATGTACCCGCTAAATACTCTTCTTACATGAAAGAAGCTATTGTAGTGATAGAAATGTTACTTTGGCTATCATTGATCCTGGTTATAATCACTGCTTGTATCGCGATTTGGGCATACAAGGCAAGATCTTACAAGATGATATATTACGTTTTTGTAACGTACATCGTACTTGGAGTGGTATGCGCCATCACATTGGGAATTCCTGAGATGCTGGTATTCGGAGTGATGGTTTTTGGAGCGTACAGATTGAGAATTATCTTCAAAGAAATGCAAGTGATAAGCGATAATTTATTACTGCAAGGAATCATGAGCGCTGTTCAGCATCCTAATTGAATTAGAAATGAGTAATGTACTTTGCAATATTTCAGTCATTATTTCAGTTTTTACTTCCTATTTTGACCATGTTCACAGTATTGTCAGTTTCTCTGAACATAATCTCCACACAATGTCAATAATAATTACAAATCAATCCACATCCAATCAATAAACAAAAAGAGTAGCTTTATAATAGTCGATTTAAGCAGAGTATTAGATCAAGATAGTCATTTCGTTGTAGCAGCTTTATCTCCGAATTTCCATTAGAAAATGAGTCAACTTGGTTTTTTGCAACTTATGTCTTTTTAAATTTCAATCACAGAGTAAATGTTTATTTATTTATCTAATTGAGAAAAAGAAAGAACAAAACCGATAGTTCAGAAGAGAAAAAAAATGGTTTTCAAGAAGTTATGCAAGTGCTGTAAGAAGAAGGGGCAGAAAAAGAAACCAGCCATCGAGCTTCCAGAATCCACCGGCAGTTGTCTAATAATTCCTTATCGTGGAGACCTCGAACGATGGGACAAGAGCAATTATGATCCTTCCAAAACAAAAGGAATTATATCCACGGATGAGTTTCGAGACTTCTTTTTTGAATTGGATAGAATGACTTACAAAAGCTTCTCAGCCTATACCACGTATAAAACTTTCATTAAGAGGTTCTTTTGGGGTAGTGGCATTCTGTTCGTTATCGGATGTCTCTTGCTCATAATCGGACTGGCTGTCCAACCATCTACATACACAGGTTCATTGCCTTCGACGGCGAAACTAGGATTTGCGATAATGGGAGTCCTTATCTTTTTCTGTACGATTTACGCTGTCTGTTTCCTCTCGCCAACCTACGAACGACGCAAATTTGAGTATATTATTCATGTAGAAAAGTTTCTGGAGGAACAGAATAAAAGCTATAAGGGCAAGGGAATAGAATGGAGACCTGGAAAAGAGTTGCAATGGTTGGAAGTGCATTTATCACAGGAACCTTAAGCAAGAAAGAAATATATAATGTTTCTCGTTTATTAAACAGTGCTATTATTGGCTGGCAGATGGACAAATACTGAAGCCAAAGCAAATAATTTACTATTTTATTGTATGAATCCTGCCTTGTGCATGTTTTATTTTTTATTTTGATATGTGCGTGCTGTAAAGGAATATCATCTCGAATTCACCCAACTCAGCAATAGATTGAAAGAGAATAGTCATGTCTGAGAGATGAGAGATTTGTTATAATTGCAGTATTCTCCAAAACATGATAAAGGAGAAATGCGAGTTCAATTACTCTTAAGCTGATCATTGAGGAATTAGGCGATAATGCAACATGTTTTGGTGTTTTCCCGGCATTCGTTGGAGTTGCCTTCCCCTTGTTAAGTAACTCCGGGAGGAATATTCGAGCTTGATGATCTCTTTGTGACAAATTTGCTTTCCAATATTGGTTTTTCAATGTGAAGTTATCCCTGGAGGAGGTCATTAAACTAAAGTTATATATTCTCAAGTGATATGCATAAAATTTAATTTGGTGACGAGTAAGTATCTCTTTGATGAATCTTCAAGCTGAGCCTATTCAAT
>ENA-UOTZ01002253-UOTZ01002253.1-compost-metagenome-genome-assembly--contig:-NODE-2253-length-10478-cov-3.343332_pt1 | contig 10478 bp, 4 predicted proteins | sample MGYA00238144_ERZ746983 | MGnify/ENA primary metagenome ERZ746983 (study PRJEB28759, sample SAMN06268863) | compost metagenome | isolation source: single cell | place: USA: California, Emeryville, Joint...
CATGTCCATCACTGTTTCGTTCTTTTGACCTAGATTCTCCTATAAATTGCTTTTTAGATTTCCTCTTTGAGCAACTTGAGATTACAAAATGGAGCTTAATAGATTCGAGGATAGATCTATTGTACGCTGAGCCAGTCCTCTCGTTCTTCTCAGCTTTAAATTTTATCTATTTGTTTAATTTCAATCTAGAATCCAGTAGAGAAAGGACCATACTTGCTTAACTTTGAAAATAGCTCTGCCGAGTTTTATCACATCGTTGCATTTTAAAAGATGTCCTTCTTTGCTGCAGGTAGGGCACTCTTTAACGACTTTCCAAAGCTGCTGGCCGAGATCCGAATCTGATGCGTCAGCCACTGGGCGCACCTTAATCAATCCTAATCGTGATAAAGTATCAGCCAACCATGTCGAACTCAAGGAAGAAGGAAGTTTTGAATGTGTTTAAGAGTGAACAAGAAAAAAAAAATGCGAGAAGAAAATATTAAAGAACATTCTGAACGTACCATCTTCAAGAGTAACTGTCGCTAGAGCTTCAATATTACTCCCATTGGCTGGTTTATAGGTATCGGTTGTTTCATCGGAGAGAAATTGTATGTGAGTACCATCACGGACGATCAGTCCTTGAGATCGGATGCTGATTGTACGCGAATAGTAATTCCCGCTTTCAAAATCATAGAGTCCGCAAGAATCTCGGTTCCAGGTCCTGGCTTTAAGTTTAAGGATTCGAGTCTCGAAGTTCATTGGTTAGATTGGATTTGTTTATTAGATATTATATGCTGAGAATCAATGGGATAGTAGTGTGTAATTTGATTAAGATTTCAACGTTCAAAATCCAAAGATTAACAACTGATTCTCAGTTCCTATCATTCAATTAGAATCTTAAACGAGTAAAAATCAGTGAATTAGCGTTCTTAAAATCATTCGATAAAGAAGTATCTCGTTCATAAATTTAAGGAAGATTGTTCAGCTTCCTATTCATTCCTCTGACATTGTCCTGGTTCTTTTAGAACCAAAAAATTAAATCCAAACATCCAGCGAGAATCGGAGAAAATGAATGCGAAAATGCTAATTTGAAAGAAAGTAAGTTACTGGACTGCTTTGAATGATTTATTAATCCATTTCGAAAATGGCCATAGTATTCGTCGTAGCAAGTAAATCGAGTTAAAATATAAGTTTCGAACTCATATTGACTCCTATTGACTGAAAAGCACTGATCTTTGACTCATCCATGGTTTTAGAATGTCCAGCGATTTTTCATTGAGGATAGCGCGATTTTATTGGAGGATAGCCATAATAGAGTTAAAAAAAACATTAATCTTAGCGTTCTTCTTGATATGAAATTTAGTTAATGAAAACTTGTATGTTCTGTATCATTGTGTTTCAGATGAATGTTAGAATCGTTATATGTGCGAAAAAGGAGTAATCATTTATAAACACATATTAGCTCGTGTGTCTATTCATTTCTCTTAGGAGTTAAATTTACTTATTGTCATCCAAGAATTCCACCTTTTTTCGATTGCTAATAAGTTCAGCTAACCTAGATTCTTGAGAATAAAGCAAGCGGAGCCAGTAACATAGCTTGACCTCGAGCCGTAACTTCGAAGGAGTGGCTAACAAGATAATATACATTCACATGAGCAATTCGACGGCAACCACTTCATAGGAGATTGACCTATTTTGGATGGATATTTAGAAATCTTGTGTTCCTCCGAGCTCAAAATTGAATGGGTTCGTACTTTAAAAGTTGTGTGGAAATAAAATTTCCTCATCACTAAACAAAATACTACTTCCCGAAGTTACTGGTAGAACTGGCAGCAGTTAAATTTTCAATACCCTTTGAAATCAGAGTATAATCAAGAAAATCTAACCACAATCAAGCATTCAGCAGCATCCGAACAAGAATTTTGAAGCAAAATCTCTGGTAGTTTCCTTCATTCTTTAATTGTAATGTATTCTAGAAATAAACCAGTCTCTTTCTTGGAAAATTATTGTTTTCTAGAAGATATGTGATTTTGTAGTAAGATGACAACAATTCCTGCCTTCACCAAAGCCTGATATACAAAAAAATTAAAAAATAAACACGAAACTCCGTTGTTGTAAAATATGTCATATCAATGAGTAGCCTAAGTTAATTATGATGGCATAATTGCAATCTAAACACTTTATTTTTAATCAGAATATCTGACGATGCTGCTTATTACCCTCAGAAGCTTGAGCAAAATATATCATTCTCATGTCAATTATTTGAAATTAACGATATTTAAGGCTTTCGATTATTTAAAACGAAGCTTATATCTCAATAATTTCTTTAGCTTGATTTTCAATGTTGATAAGGGTCAAAACAATTAAAAATGAAAGTTTCGAAGTAGAAGTCAATCCAGCTGGCAATGTAAGTTCATCCCATCTTGCTCTTTCAAACTAATGTCTAATCCTGACGACTCAACCTTCAGATTTTCAGTTTGAAAGAGGCCATCAGCTATGTTCAAGAAGCTCCACCGGAATGTCAGAAAATAATATACCTCGGTAAAATATTAAAAGATGAGCAACTTCTAGAGGATTTGAAGATCAAACCCACCGATTTTGTGGTTTTGATGACAACAAAAAAGGTGATATTTTTTTCCACAAAACTCAACTTATTTCTTCAAATCAAATAATTATAGCCGACTAGTGCGACCAAGCAGCAAATAAGTGAGCCTAAGAGTCAGTTTGTTCCAATATCTGACGAAGAATTCTCGAAAGTAACTTGCAATTATTTATTCTACTAACTGCGATGAAGAATCTTGATGAATGGAGCAAAAAGATGTATGAGAAAGGAAAAGCAGCGAACTCTTTCGAGGAATACAAGTTCGAGTCCCCAAACGTTTGAATAATTCGCAATTTTGTGCGCAATGATTTACAATCTAGAAAGATCTTCAAGAAAAGAGTGAGCTTTCTACCGAGGAAAGTGGTGGTGACGAAATGATTAGCAAGAGTATATTTGAGTTGGTTTCGTATGAACTAATTACAATGATAGAAACGAAAAAGGTTTCTTTTATGGAGTTAGTTGAGAATCCATTGCTTCCGCTAATCAGAGAGGCCGTCCAAAAAAGCCCGGAAATTTTTGAATCAATGCTGAATCAAATTTCGAAGAAAAGTCCTGAAGTATATGAAGTCATCAGCAAGAATAAGCAAGAATTCCTTGATTTGCTAATGAAAGGTATCCGAAATAATTCGGTGTTCATTGTTAACAATTTTAGACGACTAATAATCCGTGAGCAATAGCTCAAAACAGATTCAAAGCTTCGCTATCGCTTCAAAGAGGCTTTTAATTGTTTTGGTTCAATTAACCCACTAAGAAAAATTAGAATGTCTTTGGATATACTACAATTAATTTATGGCGCATTTTATTAATCTATTACAGAATATTAACATACTTACTAACATTAAATGACTCTTTGCTGACGATTACAACTTGAAGCAACTTCCTAAAGTTAAATCAGCTTGCTTTAATTACATAAAAGGAAGCAATTTAGCTAACTTGTACTCAAGGATTCCTGTAAACTTATAAGAAATTATGAGAAATGTGATTCAAGGTGATCGCTTGTTACTTGCTATAAATTTGGGTTAATTCCTCACGTCCGCTTTGTCGCTAATTAGATTAAAGAATTATGCAAGAATAATGAATTATTAATTGAAGTTCAGTTTCAGTGATTGACTGTAATGCATCGAATGTGAAGAGCTCACTACTTGTCTTAAGAATAATTTTCTAGAAACCTTGACATATAACGGCATAAATGAAATACAACACGCAATTCAAGTATTTGTCCATGAGCTCACTCATTTTCTATCATGCACCTCGATATTTTTTAGAAATTTGGAGGAGTAGGTGTAGGTGGGCGTCTGTTTGAGTTAAGGCTTCCAAAGGACTTGATGCTGGCTTTTCCTCCAACATTGGAACCAGCGACGTGCAAAATGGCATCAGTAGTGGTATCCTTTTGAACTGGAGTCAATTTGATATCACTTGCTGTGGTTGCGGATGGAGCTTTTAAATCAGCTTCTTTAATCGAGTTCTTACCACCTACAATGGTGCGGATAGTGATGGCTAAGTCTTCGAGCTCTTCTAGGCTGCGACTTGGAGGTTCTTGAGGTAGTTCATCCTTTTTGTTTGCAATCATAAAGCCACCTTTTAATGTGGTACCAATCTTCTTCATGACTTGGATAGCTTCAATTTCCTCTTCTGTATTTTCTTCTTGTTGTCCTTGATTTTGTCCAGACTTTGGCTTAACAATGGCCTTTTTACCTTGCATTATGGTGCCAATTTTCCTTCCTTCTTGAAGGAAAGAAATTTCTTCCTCTTCTCCTGATCCAACACGGCCAAAGAGTTGATAGGCACCCTGTTTAATGGTATTAATGGTATCTCCAAGAGAGAGGAAAGCTGCCTCTTCAGTATATGTAGGAGGGTGTCTCAGTCTGGAAAGTTTACCGAAAGACTTGATTGAGCTTTTTCCTGCAATATTCTTGCCGACGACCTGAGAAGTGTTCTGAGTAGTGGCCCACGGAGCTGCAATTTGGAGTTTAGGTTTTGGTGCCTCAGAGTGCTGTCCGAAGGTGCCGCAGGCAAGGGCAATACCCAATATTGAGCAGAGTACTATGATCTGTTTCATTGAGATTTCTGAGAGCAATTTATTTTGCTTCTAAATTATTAATGAAGTACAGCTTGAGCCTTTTTCAATAATCAGTTCAAAATTTCATTTTAGGAACTTGAAAACTTCGCGACAAACAATGCTCAAAGGATTATTTCTTCATTTAATTTTCATACCCAACACTAGAAATAGTTGCTTAGCTGATAGCTTTCAAGAAGATTTGATAGAAATTTTCAAATAGAGTTAATTCGGGAGAGTTGAATGGCTTCCTTTGCCTGAAAGTCATTTGATTGCATACCAGCATTCGAAATTTGAGGTATGAATCGTGAGCAAGAAGCTACCAGCGTTTAAACCTTAGATGTAAAAAATTGATGAATCATCAGACTGTCAGCCTAAAAGCAAAAAATACTTTATACAATTGGAGAAAAATATAGGAGAGAATGGCCGTCGAGAAATAAAAAGAGGCTTTCTAATACTGAATAGTGTGATATTTTCAGCAGATTAAATAGCGTTTGAGTAGAGGGAAAGAGAATCAAGGTTCTACAAATCAAAGTTTTGAAAATATTTATTCCACTAAGCATATCATGGCCATTTTTCGGTAAATTTCTCGATGGATCAAGGAATGCAGATCGCAGCTTTCTCATCTTTCTGTATTTTGAAGAAGATGACATCATTTTTCGTTTGTTTCTGATTGATTGCCTCTGCTAGTAGCCTCGTAGAGCCAATTTTCGATGGACTACGAAGGTGTTCGGTCCCATATCTATTAATAATATCCTAGTCCTCCAAACTATCCTGTAAATAAATAAACAACAATAAGCTAGTCTAGAAGATCTAAGCTACTTAAAGAGTTGAAATACGTTAGCACCTTCGTTCTCATTGTAAATCTCAAAAGCCTCGCTTTGACTAGAAATTGCAGAGGATCCTTAACGCATTTGTTGTTACGGCAGGAATAAAAATTTTCGAGTATTATGTTTCGTATTTACGCGCCGGGGCCAGGAGAATAAAGCAAAAAAGACGTGCTAAAGACAAGGAGTATCTGAAGTGACAAGACCAAGAGAGGTCAATGAGTTTATTGGGAAAAAATATGCAATCAAGCTCCAACACAAAGTTTCCTATTACTTTGTTGAATGGTTTGAAAATGATGATGAATAAGAAGAAGGTTCTCTTCATAATTCGGAAACTTTGAAAACCTTGAATGAGGTCAAGTTATTATGAATAACCAATGTTAGATTGCTCAAATTTCAAGTCTTCAGCAAACTATAAACCATATTTTACGCGTACTACAAATTCACAGGTAGCTGTTTCATCATGAACCCAAAGAGCTTATCTTTTGTTTTTCCGTATTGTTTTTGCCAAAAACTCTAATTCGAACTTAAAATGGGTTGAATATTTTCAGGATGAAAAACAGGAGAAGAACTTAAGGAAGAAAAGAATGAATGTTTTATCATCATTGCCATTACCATCGAAATTCATTTTCTTTCCCGATCTGGGAAAATCAACTTTTTAGGACTATGAATTATGCTTCTTGTCTTACAGTGGTTTTTATAGATCGAACCAGTTCTCTTCTCAGTTTTTCACTGCTCAGATGACCTATGCTTTTTGGTTTGTCATAGTCGACACTGCGGCACTGGAGCTAGGCTTTAAGTCTGATAAATGCTTTGTAGAGACTTTCTTAACGTCTTAACACAATAATAAATCATTGGCATAAGTATTTGACAGAAAGATGAAGCAAACCGCAACTCCAGTCCTCAAAGTTCAATTAAAGTTTATGAATTTCAAATTGTAATGAGAAAATAATATCCCATTACAATCAGGAAAGCTTGGCACTGTGTACTGATTCGAAGCATACTCATATTATCATAACAAGAGCGATTTTCAACTAAGAAAGCTGACGTAAGAAGAAATTACTCTAATAAAATTATTTGGATAGCAACGGATTATGCAATTTCGAAGCTTCGCTGGGATTAATGACGTAATTGCAGCAACAACTTTTAAATGTTCCTTAACTTTAATTTATTTATGTTTTAAAGAGCTGGTATGCTGATACAATCGTTGTCTATCAAAATAGATGGAACCTTTTTTTTTTTACACCTGGCAAATTCTGATGTGAGTATGAAGTCGTGCTTGATTTTCATTTGATAACTGGCAGCCATCTCTACACTTGTTTAAGAAATCTACGCAATAACTCTTTAGAAGTGAAATCTTAGGATCTTGCAAAACATATATTTAGTCCTACAAGCTGAAGTAGCTAAGCACTTTCTTGATATCCTCGCGAATTTCAGAGCAACTTTTTGCAACAGTAACTTTGAGAATTTATTTGTTGCTTCCCCCTTCCTATTCCCAAAAAGAAGTGTAGCCCCTTGTTCGACTCTATTTCTGGAATTTGGAGCATAGTAATTTGATGGATATTTACATTGACCAAGCACCCACAGAGCAGGTTTTGCTTCTATAAAATTAAGTTCCAAAATTATGTGTTTAAAAAAGGTATAATTTGGTTTTTAATGGATTTTAATTGATTATCCTTAAATTATAATAATCATCAATGCAGCAACAAATGTTTCTTCGTTTTGTACAGCTCCTTTGGGTTTTCACGCTCGTCGACTGCTTGGATGTTTACGTCGATACCTCTCTTCCATCGCAGTCAGGAAACGCTTTTCCTAATCTTCAAGAAGCTGCGGCTGCGCTATTTGATTCGAGCACCAATCTTCTTTATGAAAGCAACAGCACAATCACGTTGCACGCTAATACCGGTGGCACTCTTCAAACATTACCACAACTCGTCATCAACCAGGAAGGAGGCGGGATTTCAATAATTTACCAATCTCCTCCATCAGAGATGGCAACCTCAGACGCTTGCAAGGGCCTACCGATACTACAGCTTTCTAATTCGCTCTCTTCGATTATCACGCTTACTGGGCTCGATTACTTATTTATTCAAGGTCTTCACATAATAGCTGATTCAGAATCTCCTCAAGCATTTAATTCGCTGCAAAATGTTACTCTCGATAGTTTCTGCCTGACTTCTATCGATATTCTAGGCCAGACTCCCGTTGCACAATTCCTTCAATTCAATATGATTGAATCTTTGACCTTGAGCAACTGGGTCTATGACGTTCAGTCCGAATCAAGTCTCTTGATCAAAGTTTGTGCATCCGCATCCATTCATAATCTGAGGCACTATCTAACAGTAAGCACCGAATATCCAACGATACAAATCGACAATAGTAAGCCTTATCTACCCAATCAAATCCTCACCATCAGTAACTTATTTGCAACTTGTAATTACACTGGTTATAAACAAGGTCGCTCTATAGTATACGTTTTTCAATATCAAACAGTGACGGTTACAGGCCTGAAACTTCAATACTGTAATTACAATGGAAGATATGGTCCATCACCGTTCGATTTCTTCGACATTGGCACATTCAAGCTAAACTACGCTACTTTTCAGCATATTGATGCGTTCCTTCCTGCTTCAGGGTACGGTGCGCTCGATGGAGTAAAACTTCTGAATTTTGCGCATTTGAGGGACGGTGAAGTTTCTCACATATTTTTCAACAATATTACCTCCATTGCCGACCCGAAATTAGGTGGAATAAACTTTCTACATACAGAGGTCAAATACGAAATAAGAAACACTTTCTTCAAACTATATAATTGCACGGTGCAAAATTGTAAGGTTGAGGGAAAAGATGCCGTTATTTCGCATTATTCAGAAGTAATCCCGGACTCAAATCTTTTTTCTGCTGATGATGTCAAGATAATCAACTCGACTTTCAATTTTTCTACTATCATTAAAATTCAGCCAGCCTTATTGAATACACGAGTTGTCCTCGAAAGCTCATTTCCTTTTTATCTCCACAACATCCAGCTGATCAAATGCAGCCTGCTTTCGACGTCTTTTGTCGCGTTTCTTAGTATCAGCAGCGAATCCACAGCTTATCTTATTGATCTCCACCGAATTTAGATGACAAATGTCTCTTTAAAGAAAAATACCTTCGTAAGTACTGGTGACTTGAATCTAATGGAGAACTTAGGTGGTCAATTACGACTGACGAATTTCGTTATGAATGACAGCAACTTTACTCGATGCTCGTTTGTCATTCCAAGCACCCGAGTGAGTAGTTTCTTTCTCGTCAACTCTACAATCTCAAACATCAATTTTGAGAATGGTGCTGCTTTCATCAATTATAATTTACAAGAAACCCAATATTGGACTCCTGAATACGCTTTTTTCGAAAACGGATTTGTTTTCATCGAAGAAAGACCTTTCATGGTAGTCAACAGCGTATTCCAGAATATAACATTGTCAGGGAAGTCGAAGTTCATTGTCAGTCGTAATCCTGTGAACACCTTCATCAATAATTCTTTCGTTAGCATTATTTCGAACAACTCTGAGTTGATCCAATTTGGAAAGTATTCTTTTCCTTCATATCAATCACATTTCCGCTTTGCTGTGTCAACTAGTGCTCAGAACGCAATATTCCAAGATTTTGAAACCTATCAAGACATGTTCCGTGAAGCGAGGGACATCTTAACACATTATGAGGCGTCATAAAGTGAAACGGCTCTTTATTTTGTCTATTTCCGAGACAATACTTTCCTCAATATCCAATCGAATGAAGAAAGATCACTAATTGCAGTGACAGACCTTACGCTGCCAACAACGATAATCGGATTTTTTAACACGAGTTTCTCTGAGATTTCGATTCAAACAAGTTACTCATTCAACATGATTTCTTTTTCAGAAGTCCACCAAATTGTCATGCATGGCACGTCTTTTACTAGTATCCTAGGAGGAAGCTACATCGTCTCAGCCACGTCTCAAATCATGACGAATCTGGAGCTATCTTCGACTGTATTCAACAACATCTTTAATGTAGCTGGATACTATTTCAAGTTTTCGGTTTGCTACGGTATTACGATTAACGGCGAAAACTCATCTGATGTCAAAACAAAGAGCTCTTGGATTCAAGTTCACTCTGGTCTTGCTCAAGGTGAGATCTTGATTAAAAACTCATCGTATCGAAATATTAGTGTTGTGTTGGATCCATACGAGCTGGGCTCGCTCTATTTCCTCCAAATAGAGGTCCAAGGAAGACTGAGTTTAGACAATTCTGAATATCTATTGCTCCAAGGAAACAATTTCAGCTCCATCCTTGTAGATAAATCGCAGCAAGGGTTCATTCAAAACGTCTTTAGAAGTCCTGTAATACTGCTCGCGTTAAATAATGCCACCGTAAATATGAGCGAGAATAACTTTGATACGATGTCGAGCTTGCCTGACGACAATATTATTGGGATCTCTGCCACTGATATCATAATTCAGAACTGCTTGTTGCACAACCTAACTTACTATGAGCAGTCTGGTGCGATTTACCTCATTTTCTCAACTTTGAGCGTTCTCAACACGACTTTCAATGAGAACAGAAAACTCAATGACGGACCTGGTGGTCTCCTTACACTTGCAACTGCAAACCCAAATGAAAAGCAGGTCATGAATTTCACAGGAGTAAACTTCACAAGAAATATGGCACAAGAGGCGACATTGATGCATATTCAAGGTTCCCAGTTTAATCTAACGGTCGTAGATAGCGCATTCAAGGATAATTCTGCAATCTCTGCTGGCTTGATCCTTATTTCAGATGTTAACAACTCCAATGTGACTTTCTCAAACGTGATATTTCAGTATTCACAAGTGCCGCAAACGACTGGGGTGGAGTATCTCTACGACATTTTAGAGATAACTAAAGTTACCTCAGCATTCCAGATACGAGTGAAATTTAGCAGCTGCACATTAGAAGTAAATGGACCGTTTTCAGGATACCTCTTTGTCATTCAAGATAATGCTCAAGTGGA
>ENA-UOTZ01002255-UOTZ01002255.1-compost-metagenome-genome-assembly--contig:-NODE-2255-length-10457-cov-11.214162_pt1 | contig 10457 bp, 6 predicted proteins | sample MGYA00238144_ERZ746983 | MGnify/ENA primary metagenome ERZ746983 (study PRJEB28759, sample SAMN06268863) | compost metagenome | isolation source: single cell | place: USA: California, Emeryville, Joint...
CACATTTCTTCAAACTTTGAATATTCTAATCGAATTTCGAGATGGATGATGATAATATTAGTTATAAATGTCTTCTAGGTTCGATTTTAGCTTCTTGCCAAAGCATATGTGAAGGTTAGAGGCTTGAATTGCAGAACCTGAGTACCGAAAAAATTATTATGATGATTAGAAAAAAAATCGGAGGACTTTGAAGTTAACAATGTCATGATGTGGACGAATGGCCCCTTCTGGGTATGTCTCAATTGCGGAAGAACCATTAATGATGGCCAATACGTTCTAAATACTCTCTAAAGACCTTGAACTTGGTTTTTAATATATGCAGCATTATTAGAAATTAATCAATTCGATTGGCTTCTTTTATGCGATTACGCTTAATGGGGCTTAACTATCACTACCAACACCTAGCTAAAACAGGCTCTGCAATTGAGAAAGTCATTCAACTAAGACCAAACTCCTTTCTCGAAATCTAATGAACAGAAACCAACCTTCCACCTCATTAGAATAAATCACAAACTACCTTATATTACCGGCATCCTTAACTATTTCTCACACCAATCCAATATGTTTCATTTTTCGTTTTTTCTTCAGCTAAGTCTTAGTTGTTTTCGAGTGTTAGAGAATGTTTAAAGTATATTTATTAATTCGGATTTCAGAACAAGATAAAAACTAAATGCAACATTTTATTTCATTTCAGAACTCTTAGAACGCTTCTATTCTAATGATTTTTCGATAGCAAAAGCAGACTCTCAAAACGATTCGTTAAACAATAAATTTATTAAAAGAACTGCTTTAGAGTTAGCCTCATTTGATCCGCATGTTCCTGGTAAGATTCCGAAGAGGGAAGAAGTTTATCGTTAAGTAAAGATTCTAACTTAAACGAGAAAGAAGTTCCTACTAGCCTCTTCGCGATATGGCAAGAATGGGCTTACCTTGCTTGATACCCTTTGGAAGCTAGCAACTAAGTAAATTACCCGTTTATGGGCGTAGAATGCGTGAAATTTATTTTTGTAAAGTCTGATAAAGAAATTCCAAAAGTTTCTATTTTGAGCACCAAGGATTTTGTTTAAATTTTTCTAAGTAGTACAAATATCGGAATTACCGAACATTGTGAGTGATTAAAATAATTCCAGTCGTCTAAATTCTGACTCATTTAATTTCCTTTTGATTACCTCACTCTCAATGTTATCAAAGCAAACTCCATTTGCGCAGCTGATCATTCCACTCATCCTCAGTGCCATTATCTCGCCTCTTCTGGGTCTCCCTGTGGCTTTCCCAGATTTCACTTGCAGCAATTGTCCAGGAACCACCGCCGGAGTGGGTTGCAGAAAATCATATATCTCGGCAGATCTCCCAAACTGTAAGTTCAGTTCTGAATGACAAGGCACATATTATCTGACAGATGTAGGAGCGAACCAGAGCACTATTGCAGTGTGGGCAAAGTTTTCAACGCCTCTGAACGATCAGAATACCAATATCTTCCTTTTGGGAAGAAAGTACTTATTGCAGATTCTCAACGATCCAAAAATTTATGGTATTTAGATCAGTATCGAATCCAGGGTACCCGATGAGCTACTATCGCTATCAATCGATGTATTTATTCCAGAATAAGACCGTCTTCACATCGCAGGCCTATACATACGAAAATAGTTTTGGTCCTCCAATATACCATAACACGACTTTTAATGTATTGAGATTATTTTCTACACTCGCTAAATGTTTAAATTAGCACAATTTTGAATTGAATCGCTGGTACTTCTTCTACTCATCCGTGGATTTCAGCGGTCTATTCAACACTCAGGGTTACTACGGCTTTTATAATCCAAATTTGAATTTGCCTCCGGCAAGTTGGACCAAGTGGATAGACAACCAGTTGTGGTCCAATCAACCCTTTGAAAATGATATTATGCTAAGTTTTGGTGTTTTTGACTCCAATTATATGCAGTCCTACCCGTGCGGTTCGTTCTCAGGAGCCTATGCGTCGCCAGCTTTTGTTCAAGACCCTAACGTGGTTTATCGAAGTTTGGGGTTATATAAAGGTAGATCTCACATCGAATTAGCCTATATCTGAATTTTATTCCTCTTCTAGCTCATGTTATCATATTGTATGTGTTCGATGAAAAAGACAATGGCTTGATTTTGGATCGATCCGGAAACTCTTTTGACGGAGTATTAGGTAAAATTTTCCCTTGAGAATGCGATTGTGACACCAGGCAGGATTAGAAAAATCCGATGGAACTGTAGATACAACTGTTGCCCCTTCATGGAATGCTTCAGATGGAGTAAAATAATCTTGCGTCCATTGATTCATTTTAAATATCGATTACATTAGACTTCAATATTAAATGGAGCGACATTTAAAGGAGAGCATACGATTATTTCTCGCTCATTCCCGGTGTCTCAACTTACTACTGCAGCTCAGATCATCGGAGTTCATATGCAAGTCAAAATTATGGCTTCTCCCTCGTCGCATTGCAATCCGACCAAAACAAATAATGTTATCCTATTTCAGCTGTTATATAACACAGACACCATTTCTGCTCCTGTTTTTGTCTTTGGAGTGAATTACCAAATCAATGGCGCCTTTCATTTATTTTTGAATAATAGCCAGGGCCAATCCACTCATTTCAGCGATCAATATAGCGGTAACAAACTCATATTCTCTAGTTTTGATTTATTGGTTATTTAGTTGGGGTTTGGACTGATATCATAGTATTTTGTGGCGAGTATAGTCGCACCGGCCAATTTAAACCTGTTTGTACAGTGTATGTGGACGGTTTCCAAACTTATTCGAACGTTTTCATTCCCATGCCGTCTCAAATGACTACAAACTCCAACTTAACGTTCAAGCTTGGTGATGAGAAAACTTCATTCTGTGGCTCTGTGAAGAAATTTTTAGTTTTCTCAAACACTACCTATCTTACAATATTCTCTGGTGCTCAAAAAGCGATTTGTTCAATGACTTTGGGGTTTGTTTCTCCGATCTGTTTGAGCACATATAAAGGAAAAGATGTCTGCAAAGTTGGAGATTACTACAATTCAGCAGATCATTCATGTTTCAGTAACTCTTGCTTCCAAATGCAATTGATTAACCAATCACTTTCATTCTAGAATGCAGTCCTGGGTGCTTTAGTTGCACTTCCTTCGAGAATTGCTTCGTGTGTAACTCGAGTTTTAAGTTAATTAATCAAAAGAGATGCGAAGAGAATAAAGCCATTCTCCCTTGCCCTTCAAATTGCCGAGAATGCTCTTCTTCAACCTCTTGCTCCGTATGCCACCACGGCTATTATCTCTCAGAAGGAGCTTGCTATGATGACTGCAAACCTGGCCAATATTACAATCAAGTCTCGCAGCAGTGCGAGAACTGTGATTCCTCTTGTGAGACATGTTCTGGACCTCTCAACACAGACTGTGAAAGCTGTAAGTCCCCAAGAGTGCTTTTCAACCAGCAGTGTCGAGTGAATTGTCCACCGTACTCGACCTACGACGCTGAAGACGGTAAGTGCGTCTATTGTGACCCGACGTGCTTAAGTTGCAATAAAACTGGATGTACGCTGTGTCCAAATGGAAAGTTCCTCTTTCAAGGCATGTGCTTCCATGCATGTCCTGGAGGATACTACCAAGCAACGTCTCCTACGCTGCCAGGGCCGATCTGTGTCCCTAAAAATTCTTCAGAAATGACGCTTCAGCTAACGACATCACCAACTACATTTTTAGTCACTTGTAATGGTAGTAATGAGCAGCTACTGACGGAGTTGCATAATAGACTTTCTGTCTCAGTGGGACAGCATGTGTTGAATCAATCAAATTTTACGACTGAGGTAATGGATAAGCGTACTATCATGTTAACATTGAATTTGGAGAGCTATGTTCCTCAAGACACGATATTGACGGTTAAATTGAACTTACCCTCAGGCTATAATAAAAATCCGAACCACGCTTTTTATTTTCCCACTACCTCTGCGACTATTTCGATGAAGGAAATAGCATTATTAAGCAATTCATCGGCACAGACGATTACAGAAGTCAGTGCAGCTTCTAACAGCCTCAGTAACTCTTTATCTACAGTGCAGACAGCGAATCTTGTGAAATCTGCTGGAGTTTCGACATCAGTCATGAGACTTCAATTTTCAATTCAAACTTTCCAAATGGCTCGGCACATAGAAGCCCACTATCCCCCTCTCATTCGCAAGTATTTTGAGACCTCGGATAGCAATTCTTTCATAATTTCTTCGGGATTCTTTTCATCATCATCGATAGCAACTTCTTCCTCTTCGTCTAGTGTATCTACGAATAGAAGACTACTAGTAGCCTCAAGTACTTCAAATACCTCTGAGGCAGCGATTGGCTCAAAAACTACGAATGAGACTTTCATTAAGCGATTTGACGCACAGATATCTATTGGAATTATCATCCTCTTTGCTGGTATAGTTGTTTACAGTTTAGCCAATCTCTTCTCTTCCAGCTCCTCAAGCAAAGAACCCTCTTCCAGTTGGAAAAGACGTATTTTTATCATTCTCAAGTTTGCTGACTGGCTTTTCAACTTCAACCTGACGATCGTTTACTTCTCTTTCATTCAGTTTACTGGAGTCTATTATGGTATGACTGAGATTTCTAACTCAGTTAAAGGAATTCAAAATCCGCTGTCACTCGCCGTTGCAGTGGCTTACCTCGCGTTCAATATTCTACTGATCATGTGTACATATTGCATGGCCACCAATATCAAAACAACAACCAACAAAAAAACTCCGTCACCAGCATCAAAAGCAAAAAGAAAATCTGAAACTAACCCAAAACCATCTCAAATATCACCCAGAACAGCTTTCATCACAGCTGAATACAAGACCAATAACCGACTGCAGACTTTATACGTTCCTTTCATGCTCACTCGTATCTTCATAACGGCTCTACTCCTGGCTTTGTTAACAAACCTGCCTTGTCTACAAGCTAGCTTGGTCCTTGCAATCAATGCAGGATTTCTTCTTTACTCTATTCTACTCAGACCATTGTTGAACAGGTGCATCATGGCCTTGACAATAGGCACCGAAATTTTAGTTACCACAGGATGTGTATGCACTGTCATCTTGACAGTTATTAACTCCACAGAAGAAACTCTCAACTCACGTAATTTCACTGGAATTGTATTCATTTGCTGCTCAGTTGGTGTTTCAATCACAGGATTGATAATCTCTTTCATCCAAATTGTCAATACGATAATTAACATGAAGAAATACTGTCAGAAAAAGAGTTCTTCATTATCAAAATGGTGGCAGAATTTGGAGCAAGAATATCAAAAGCATGCGGAAGGACGAGGCATCAGCTACGAAGAAGTAGATGGGAATAAGAAGACCGCAGAGGTCCAAGACCCTAATGAGTACGCTATAGAAAACATTTGGGGTGTTTGGAGGAAAAGCGTAGCTGTGATAAGTCAAGATGAATGGACAAAGCCAGAGAATTTAGAAAAGTTGTATGAAATTATTAATTGGGCAAAAGATCTAATGCCAGAACAGAAATCTCAAGAGAATCAACATGTAACAATTGATGGATTAGGATTCGAAATTTTGAAACAATTAAACGACTGTCGTAGCTCAGCATCTGAGTAGAGGGTATTTATTTTATAGTTTTGCATAATAAACTGATTTATTTGTACATCGATCTCTCTTCATCAAGAATGACCCAATTTACATTTTTTATGAACTAGCGGGATAGCTTTGCTATTAATCTTATATTAGCGACTAGTATTCGTTGCTTGGGAATCCAGTTTGAGTGTTGTTGTGCATGTATAAGGAAACTGCATTCAATTTTCGCCATCCTCCTAACTGGCTCTAAAGCACTCTGAGATGACTCTGAGCTCAAATGGAACCTTGGACAATGGATATGTTGCAACTTTAAGTTGGAAAGTACCAAAAGAGAAAAATTTCCTTCTGACCTTCAGGATACGATTCGAAGTACTGGTTCTGCATTCTCAGCTCCAATCAAGCTTCTTTAAAAAAAATAATGAGAGGTTAGGTTTTGATTGTGGATTCCAAACATTGCTAGATGAAAGGGCATAAATACATGAATGATACGAAGTACTATATGTTCGTTAAGAAGGAAATATGGAGAATCTTCAAATTTTTCATTCAAACTTGATTTTGGCTTTTTCAATACAATTACTAGTTTTTGTTCGTAAGAATGGAGCTAGAAAGACACCATCGCAATCTCACATGAACAGATTCTGTGCTTGGTAGAGTTATCTGAAGCCTCAATGTCCTTATTGGGTTTCTGGGAAATGTATTTATGGAGATTAACTAACTTTACCCGCCTCATTCGTGCAGGCCAGAGACAAACAGACATTACACTCTCACTATCATTCAATTTTCTCACACTAAACCCAGATATGTCGCTTCTTTTATTTTTTTAACTAAGTCAGCTGGTGGGTGTTTGAGGGTACTGAAAATATTTCGTTAATTAAGAATCCAGAATTTCTTTTTTAATTTCTCCAAGACTTATTAAATCTCAAGAACCCTCAGAACACATCCAATTGAACTTTGTTAAACGAAAACCGTGATTCCTGAACAACAAATTTAACCAAAATCCCTTTATGCTTCGTTTGTTTTGTTCATCCTGCTGTCCAGTAACTTCCTGAAGAGATAAGAAATTAATCAGTTAGTGAACCTAACTGAAATGAAAAAGAAACAGCTAGGCAGTTTCTTCGGTCGCGAATAAGGTTAGTTTCCATTATTCCGATATGCTTTGGAAGCGAAGGAATTATTTGTGGATGGACATCTAATGTTCTTATAAAAAAATTCCATAAGTTTCTGTATCGATTATCGAATAATTTTTATTTGGTATATTTGTTTCTGAGATTGAATCGCCGAACATTGTTAGAGATTAAAATAATTTTAGTAGACGATAGCTTAGTCACTGTAATTTCATTGTAATTAAAATCCTCTAAATGTTTTCGAAGCGAATCTCACTTGCTCAGCTGAAGATTTCTCTCTTCATCAGCATCGCTATCCCAGCTGTTTTGAGTCTACGGGCCTTCCCGGATTTCACTTGCACCGACTGTCCAGGAACTACAGGACCAGGTTGTAGACAATCATATACCTCAACAGAAATACCTGAATGTAAGTTCATCAGTTATGAATGGCAATTGATTGATGAAAAATTTGACAGATGTAGGAGCTAGCCAATCCACCATCGCGGTGTGGGCAAAGTTTACAACTCCTATGGAAGATGCGAACATCAATATATTTCTTTTGGGAAAAAAGTATTTATTATCGAGTTCCGCTGATACTAACAATTATTGAGCGTAGATCGGTATTGAATCCAGGGTATCCAGTGAGCTACTACCGCATTCAGTCGATCTTTTTGCAGCAAGATAGGACGTTCTTTACTTCGCAGTCCTATACACACGAAGCTAGTGTTGGTACTCCAGGGTTGCGTACAACTAGTTTTTCTGTATTAGAATTATTTCCTGCGATTATTAATTGTTTGAACTAGGCTACTTTTGAGATGAATCACTGGCACTTCTTTTACCATTCCGCCGATTTCAGTGGCGGCAACACTCAAGGCTACTACGGCTTTTTTAATCCATACACGCATCAGATACCGTCAAATTGGAAAAAGTTTACCGACGGATCATTGTGGCCCACTTCAGCTTTCGAGGAAGATATAATGCTAAGTTTTGGAGTTTTCGACTCCAATTATATGCTATCCTACCCGTGCGTTTCGTTCTCAGGAGCCTATGCGGCACCAGTTTTTGTTAAAGACCCTAATGTCGTTTATCAGAGTTTGGGGCTATACCAGGGTAGATCTCACAATCGGATTAGCATATATCTGAATCTTACCCCCTTCTAGCAAATGTCATCATATTGTATGTGTTCGATGAAAAAGACAATGGAACGATTTTGGATCGATCTGGAAACTCTTTTGATGGAGTATTAGGTAAAATATTTCCTTGAGAATGCGATTGTGACACCAGGCAGGATTAGAAAATTCCGATGGAACTATGAATACAACTGTTGCCCCTTCATGGGATGCTTCAGATGAAGTAAAATAAATAATCATGTGTCCATTGATTCATTCGATCACATTAGACTTCTCTCTCGAATGGACCAACATTTCAAGGAGAGAATACAATTATTACTCCGTCGTTCCCGATATCCCTACTCTCCACTGCATCTCAAATAATTGGAGGAGTTCATATGCAAGTCAAAATTGTGACTTCTTCCTCAGATCATTGCAATCCGACCAAAATAAATAACGTCACCCTATTTCAAATATTATATAACAATGAGTCCATTTCTGGTCATATGCTTGTCGTCGGAGTGTCTTACCAAATCAATGGCGCCTTCCAATTGTTTTTGAAAAATAGTAATGGACAAACAGCCTTTTTCAGTGATCAATACAGCGGTAACAAACTCATATTTTCTGGTTTTGATTTATTGGTTATTTAGTTGGGGTTTGGACAGATATCATCGTTTTTTGTGCCGAATATACTCGCACACTTCAATCTAATCCTGTTTGTACAGTGTATGTCAACGGCTTCCAAACTTATTCGAGTGTGATCATTCCCATGCCACAAATAGTCGGGAATTTCAGCTTAACGTTCAAGCTTGGTGATGAGAGCAATTCATTTTGCGGCTCTGTGAAGAAATTTTTAGTTTTCTCAAACAGCACTTATCTTAAAGCAGCATCTGCTGCTTCAGATACCGTCGATACATGCCCATTGACTCTGGGATTTGTTTCTCCGATATGTTTGAGCACATATAAGGGAGTCGATGTTTGCACAGGTGGATATTACTTCAATTCAACAGAAAATCAATGCTCCGGTAATCTTTACTTCCTAATGCAATTGGTTATTCATTTTCATTCTAGAATGCAGTTTAGGGTGTCTTAAATGCACTTCCTCTGAGAATTGCTTCTCCTGTGACCTGGGTTATGAGTTAATTGATCAGCAGAGATGTGATTCACCAACAATTGACCCCATCGTTTGCCCTTCAAACTGCAAAGAATGCTCTTCTTCGACCTCTTGTTCTGTCTGCAACGATGACTTTTACCTCTCAGAAGGAGTCTGTTTCATGAAACCTGACTCTGACTTTCATGATGTTATTAATGACTGCGAACCCGGGCTTTATTACAATCAAGTCTTACAGCAGTGCGAGAACTGTGATTCCTCTTGTGAGACATGTTCTGGACCTCTCAACACAGACTGTGAAAGCTGTAAGTCCCCAAGAGTGCTTGTCGACCATCAATGTCGAGTGAATTGTCCACCGAACTCGACCTACAACTCCGAAGAAGAAAAATGCGTCTATTGTGACCCGACGTGCTTAAGTTGCAATAAAACTGGATGTACATTGTGTCCAAATGGAAAGTTCCTCTTTCAAGGCATGTGCCTCTTTGCGTGTCCAGTGGGGTACTATCAGACAACGTCTCCTACGGTTCCAGGGCCGACCTGTGTCCTTAAGAACGCTTCAGAAATTTCAATCCAACTGACGCCATCACCAACTAAATTTTTACTCACCTTTAATGGTAGTAGTGGAGATTTACTGAAGGAGTTGAATTATAGACTCTCAGTAGAAATGGGAAAACAGAAGTTGAATCCAACAAATTTTACGACTGAGGTTATAGATGAGAGCACCATCATGTTAACGTTGAATTTGGAGAGTTATATTCCTAAAGATACGATATTGACGGTTAGATTGAACATACCCTCAGGCTATAATAAAAATTCGAACCAAGCGTTTTATTTCCCAAAAACTTCTGCTGCTGTTTCTATTAGAGAAATAGCATTGCTGAGCAATACATCCTCAAAGAGAATCGCAGACACTACCGCAGCATCAAACACCCTCAGTAATTCATTGTCTGTGGTTCAAACTGTGAATATCATAAAATCTGCTGGAGTTTCGACTTCAGCCATGAGACTCCAGTTTTCAACTCAAACTTTCCAGATGTCTCGTCTTATAGACGCTCACTATCCCCCTCTCATTCGCAAATATTTTGAAACGGCAGATCTAAACCCTCCCATGTTCTCTTCAGGATTCTTCTCGTCGTTGTCATCGTCGCCATCAGAAGCAACATCTTCCTCCTCGACTAATGGATCAACTAATAGAAGAATATTAGTAAGCTCAAATACCTCTGAGGCACAAATCGATCTGACTCTGGCGAAAGGAATTTTCATACGAGAATTTGATGCTCAGATATCTATTGGAATTGTAATTCTCGTTACTGGGGTCATTTTGCACAGTTTAGCCAATCTCCTCTCTATCAATCCTTCAATCAAAAAAGAGTCTTCTTCCTCTTCCAGTGAGAAACGGCGCCTTTTCATAATCCTCAAACTCGCGGACTGGCTGTTCAACTTCAATCTGACTATCGTGTACTTCTCTTTCATTCAGTTTACCGGAGTCTATTACAGTGTTGCAGAAATTGTCAACTCAGTTGAAGGAATTCAGAATTTGCTGTCATTAGCTGTTTCG
>ENA-UOTZ01002256-UOTZ01002256.1-compost-metagenome-genome-assembly--contig:-NODE-2256-length-10447-cov-20.652555_pt1 | contig 10447 bp, 12 predicted proteins | sample MGYA00238144_ERZ746983 | MGnify/ENA primary metagenome ERZ746983 (study PRJEB28759, sample SAMN06268863) | compost metagenome | isolation source: single cell | place: USA: California, Emeryville, Joint...
TAAAGAAATCATTAGCAATCATCGGTATTTTCTAGATTCATTATTTTTAGTCATATCATTCACACGATTCTTTTTTTCAACAGAAAACATCCCTTCACAGCCGAAGCTACTCGCCTGGTCCTCAAACTGGAATAATAAGATTAGTATTGTTGATCCCGGAACGAAGCAAGAAACTGCTAATTTCGATGGAGTGCAACTCGACGAGGCAGGCAGTATTTTTCAGCTTTTCATTTCTAATTCAAATTCTCTAACAATGCATTAAGTTGCCAGCTGGTCTCATGTGAAAGAGATTACCAATACGAGACTTCTTGTTTCTGTTCATCACGACAAGTACGACTCCGCCAATCTAGCAGTGTTCGATGTCTCCCAGAAAGGGAGACCCAAGAAAATATATTCATTCGAGGAAGTCTCTGGCAGTAGAATATTCAATAACTAAAATTTATCTCATATTTTCTTCTCGATTAGTGAATGGCTTTGGAGATGTGACCTATAACTCAAGAAGGAACTTTCTTGGAGCAATGTGTGTTGGAGAGGAGATTGCATACCATCTGTATAATTTTGGCACATGGAAGTCTGATGGCATTGTAAAACTCATTCGAAAATCGAGATGGCACTCCCAATATAGTGCTCAATTTGGTAATAATAAATTGATTCCTCACTGTCGACCTATTTTAATAGGTTCGTATCTAGATAACTTTAACACCAGTCTTGATTTCAGTCCTAGTGGAGAGACTGTAGCAACCATTGACAAGTATGGAGTGTGCTTAATTTCAGATGTAAACACCGACAGTTATCGCTTCCACTTAACCATGGAGATGGAAAATGGTCCTGGTAAGTAATGTAATATTTTCGGATTTCTATAATTTTCCAGTATCTTTCTTCCTCTACTGTAACTTGTTATATTCGTTTCACTTTTGCTATAATTTCTTGACAGCATTAAATTCACTTATTCTTATAATTACTCCTAAGATGAAGAGGGCCGCTGCAGATGGAGCACTAATCCTGATGAGCCACTATTATTTGTCAAGTATAATCAGAGACTCCTCAATATACTAGATACTGAGAAGAAAGCTTTCATTTTGAAGGATCCGTTTAAAATCGAATATAGTAAGCAAGCAGATTTTATTTTTCCTCTTCTTCTTCTCCTTCTTCTTCCAATTGGAAGATAACCTTATAATTTTACGTGTTGAACTGATTTATTTTGATAACTCTCGTTTGATTTGACATTCCTGACTTCCTGACTGTTAGATCGTTCATACTGGATTGATCTATGCCAGAGCGACGGAAATATCTTGGCTTCAGGCGGTTCTGATACAAAGGTGAAGATATTTGACAAACGAAAATCAAAGATTGTCCAAACTTTTGATAATATTCACACAAGTAATATATTTTGCTTAATAAATCATTCCTGACTTCTGATCGCTATTTGATAGATGATATCAATTGTGTAAGATGGAGTTCAAGCGGTGATATGCTTGCGAGTGCTTCAGATGATAAAACAGTAGCACTATTGGACGTCAAGACTGGAAAAAAGCTTTATACTGGAAAAACCTCAGACGGGAGTAAATTTTCGCTGCTTGATCAATTATTAAAGGTTATTCCGCTTTCTTCTTAGAATCTGCCTGCTCAGTCTGTTTCATTTGAGAAAGAATCAAAGTCAATCAATCATCTCAGAGAAAAAAGCAGCTACAAGAAGAAGCAGTTTGGGAGAATAATCACCAGCCACAATGAATACTAAGGTGTTGGAACTGCTTATGTCAGCGATTATAGACATTCTTTCTTATTTTTCAGAATATCATCATGCATTCTTCTAGTCTGAAAAACAAACAATTGGTTAAGGAAAACTGAACATTCACACAAAAAACAGAAAATGAGATTTTCTTAAGTTTGCCTCATCGCTAAATGCGAACTCAGGTTTTCGATGTTAAGGGAACTTTAACCACACATGCTACGTCGACCTGCTGGCAATAGGCTTGAACGGATAAATAGTCTCGTCATTACCAGCTGGCTGAACCCTCCTGCGGCATAGTCCGTAGATGGGTAGCGCCCAGCGGGTGTGCTGTTCTATCGCTGAAGATCCTAATAGTCGCTTGTTTTAAATGACTTTGCACTAAATTTGTCGTATTTTTTCTTTTTGGACAATTCTTCCGGGTCCTGTTTTCTAGTTTTGAAGAATCAAGAATGTTATGGATAAGATTCTTGGGAACTTCGCTGCATACTATGTCTGAAGCGAGAGATTTTAGAGCTCGAGTGTCGTCTTTTGTGCTATTGTAAACAAGGATGAGATTGTCCAGCAGATCATTGAATGCGTTTTTCAGTTTGCGGTTTAAGATTCTGATCGTTGAGCAGATTACTCGATTATGATAGAGTATCTTTGATCGAGCTCATCTTCGTCAACAACTTTGAAAATTGCAAGTAAAATGGCTTCATAGTGACTAAATTTATAAACGCCGCTCCAAAGACAATCATGACCGCGATTCCAAAGTTCGTAACAGGCCTTTCAGTGTTCACTTCTTTTGTTTTAAGACGCCATGCGATTTATCATTAAAAAACCCGACTGAATTCGAGTTAAAACGCATACCTTGATTAACATGTTATTTTCCCGGTCATTTGCTCAGAAAGACATTTTTCTCTGAATTCCTCTCTCATCGCAGTTAAAGTTACATCGACTGTTTGCTGGTGAGTATATGCTCCACGAAAGCCCTTGAAGTTTGCATGACAGCCATAAGGAACGTCTCCAATTGAACAGTAGTAAGTTCGAACTTAGGTGCTAGCGTCTCTAATCCTCGTACCTGCTCGAAGAATGTGAAAAGTGGCCGCTCTCCAAGAGAGACAACCTAAGAGAATGCCTTAGAAACATTCTTTCAGATTCTCTTTCTGCCTTTTGTCGCTTTTAACCTTGTGAAAGTTCCATATAGCTTTCAGTATTTGTTTGCGAAAAAGAATATCTATCTAACAACTCTTTTGCTTCCTAAATAGCTCGTTTGGCAACTATCCGGCACATTCAACTTCTATGTTAGCTTCTTCTTTTTTTTTCTTCTCTCTCTCTCCAGTCGCTAGTATACTGCATGCTTTGCGAATATCCCAAACGATTGGCTAAATTGTCCTTTTAGATTTAACGATGATTATGCCGGTACTTCCAAGAGCTTCCTCAAATGTATATATTTTCCTCGCTTGCCCTTTCTGTGGGACATCGAAGACTTCAAGGTTGGCAGAAGCGCCATGGCGGTGGTGACTAAGAGTTTTGAGTTTGAAATCTCTTTCAAGGGAGTCCAAGTTTGATCGAGTCCTTGGAGGATTGTTATCAAAAATGAGTCCTTTATGAAAAATAAAAATAATACCGAGTGTGTTGAGTTGAACTCCATCAAAGTTGGCGAACTCATGCTTCATTTCCAGTTCAACAATAGTGGTCTTATTTTTCATTGAGGACCAGCAAGTAATGGTGGATGTAAGGGATATCTCTTCTATCCAAAGTTAGATCATAGATTCAGCATCTTACCAGTGTTTATCAAGTTTTTCAGCAAAATCATCACTTGGTGTGTCTCTTTTGGCGCTTGACTCCTCAAAGACTGTATGAGTCAATTTCTGGTTGTCACATGACTCATTTTTTGGAAGAATCACTTTTTCACTTTGTTAACTATTCTTAGGCTAGATAAGAGAAAAAATAAATGAAGGGGGGAATCCAAATTGGTTGCTCATACTAATAGACTTAACTTGAAATTTCATTTATTTTTTCTCAAAAAGAAAATTTAAATACCAAAACCTCAAATATTCGACCCATTGGGACTTCCTTAAGAAGAGACTTTAATGAGAAAATTTGAGATGAGCTTGAGAGACAATTTTTTGGTTTGAGAACGAGCTAAATGATAAATTCTAGAGGGCGATTAACTTATTGCTCATCTAATTTTCACTCGATAGATGGAGTGAAAATTTTGGGTCTTCTTTGGATATCCATTCATATGTCATCAATCACTTTTAGAAATGGACAATACTTGAAATGTTTTCAAAGATGATCTAAACTTTAGATCCACTTCTTGAAAACTATCATCCTTCATTTCCAACCTCAGTAGCGCGTGGCTTTCAATTTAATTAGTATTTAGATTAGAAACCAAAATCAGTTTCGCTAAGAAACAAATCGTTAATTTCGTTCATTCTAAAAAAAGGAAAAGAACGATACAAGCTTCATCAAAATCAGGATATGAAGAGTCAAAGCGGCCTGACAGGATGTGAGTATCGAGTTTTCAATTGAGAAGTATGTCAACTGTTAAGGTGATTCAGAATTTAATACTCAAACTATTTTCCTTGATGATGTCTTCTGATGAGGAAGACTATTAAAGATCAATAATCACCTGATTCGTTTGGTGCTCCTCAATTAGAAAAAAGCTCTGATTTTGATTTTGATAAGAAGCAAGAATGTGGGCTTAGGAGTTCATAAAGGATTTGAAATCGAAAACTTTTCTTGAGTTTGAGTATATCGATAAAGACATGGTCGTACTCACATTTGATTAAGAGAGGAAAGTTCAATTTTGATCATTTAAGCGTTTTTTCTTTTTATGAACTTGTGATTTAATATACTTTTAAAGTTTTCTATATCTCAATAGATTGATAAAACATGAGAATAACATAGTTATGTGAGTTACAGAACGAAACAAGCAATATCTGCTTTTCAAGTGGAAGAAATATAATGGCATTTTCTTCTTTCGCAATTATCCAAAATATTTTTTTCAAAAGCGCTCATCCAGCATAATCATGGCTAAGTATAATGATATTATTGTTGCTAGATTTCCCGAGATTCCAAATAAACTATCTGTGAGTTAGAGCTTAATAAAAGAATCATGTTTACTCATTTTAGATTTGATACAACCATCATATTTATCGAGTGTTCAAACACTAACACACTATGAAATTAAGTTCGCAATTTAAAAAATTAATCGTAACTCCGAAACGTGTAAACTCAAATGGGAAATACTCACTCAGATTCTGTCCAGAAAAAGAACTCAGCTATTGGAACGACGAAATATTCCAAATTCGACATTGGTAATCTCATTTTCATAAATATGTTGACATAATATTCTCATTGAGTTCCCTCTTTACTCTACATTATTAATTTTCATGTAACTGAGTCCATTGTGGATAGAAGAGACAGCCTCCACGCCTCCAATATTACTCGCCTGGTGTTCGGTTGCTAACAAGATCAATATTGCCAGCCTTGATCCGAAAGAACGATACGCAGAATTTGACGGGATAGAACTTAGCGACAAAGGCATGCTTTATCATTATTGTTTCTAACGGAATGTCGCTAGGTTACTATATTCGCAAAATGAACGTGAAGGAAATTCCAAATACTAAATTACTCGTGCACCTTCATTATCAATATGGATCGGCCACGATGGGGATATTCGATATCTCAAAGAAAGGTAAAGTAAATCGAATTCACGCTTTTCCAGAAGTTCAAGAACGTAACATGACTGCGCTTCCTCTTTCAATAATACTTTTTCTTTTTTGTAGGTAGTGATACCGGGGATGTGGCTTATAACTCTCGAAGAGGTATCCTTGGAGCAATGCCTATCGTAGAAAAAATAAGTTGCCATTTGTTCAATATCGAATATTCTCGCAAGAAGAGCCAATTTGGCGTCAAACTCTTGAAAAAACTGAAATGGCACCCACAGGAGAGCACAAGCGAAAGTGGTAATTATTCAATTTAGAGTTCTCTTCACGAAGTCATTTGCCATATTCACGTTAAGGAGCCAACATTACCAGTTTCGATTTCAATTCTAATGGAGAGATTATGGCGTCCACCACGACGTTTGGTAGATGCTTAATAACCGATTTGAATACCGGCAAATGTAGCTATCAATTGAATGCGGGCAAATCTAGTAATTCAAATCTCCGAAGCATATATCTTCCTTTTGATCTAAACAATTATTCAATTGCTTCTATTTGGTCTGTTGGTCATTGCTAACACTACTCCTTTTGCTCATAAGCTGCTGGAGGTCAATGGAATCGCTGCAGATGGAGCACTTGTCCTGGCGAACCTTTATTATTCCTCAAGCATGATGGGTATCATCTCCAAATAATTGATGCTGAGAAAAAGGTTTCGACTCTGGGAGAGTCGATTATACTTTCGAAGGGTAATGAGTGTCCTTGTTATCATGTTGTTCTTTTTCTACCACACAAGCAGAGAATTGTGCTTTGTCTTTAGGTTAAAGTGATTGGTTCCTCGAGTCTTTTTGTCTCCTCTTTTATTCAAGCCTTTTTTGCTCTTTTTTCAATTTTGTATTTATTTCCTATAGATTACGTAGATTGCATCGATGTCTGTCAAAGTGATGGAAATTTGCTGGCAGCTGGTGATGCTCGTAAGATCAATATCTTCGACAAGCGAGAATCAAGAGTTGTTCGAAAATTGTTTGTTACCGGTAAGATTTTTGACGCGATTACTTTATTTTCGTTATTATTGGAGACGTAAACTGTGTACGTTGGAGTCCAAGCGGGGACATGCTTGCCAGTGCATCCAAAGGGACTGTACAATTGCTTGACTTTAAGTCTGGAAAGAGTATATACACTGGAAAAGCATCGGATGGAAGTAGCTTATGACGAATTATCTATTCTTCTTAACCCTATTTGCAAATATTGAAAGAGGTGAAGTCTGTCTGTTTCGTTTGATCAAGGTTCGAAATCAAAAAGGAGATTGGAGCCCAGAAAATAATCGATGAAATATTGCTAAAGTAGTGGGGATATGTAATTTGAATGTGGTTTCTTCTCTCTTTCCATATCAAGAGCGTGGTAATGAAAAATCTGTAAACGTTAAAAAACATGAATAATAGAATCTCGCCAATAACAATCGTCGCTTGGGATTTATCCCAAGGCAATTAATACTAGCATTATAGCATTTCGCCAAAATATGTCTGCATTATTATTGTTTTATTGTTCCTATATTTTTAACTATATATCTCTCTTTTCAGAAGAAATTTTAAAAAAGTAATAAAATAATGAATGCTGAAAGATCAATCCTGAAATTCAAGGTGTCTTTTTATCTTTTTAGATATGAAATCTTTTGCTTTACGTTCTACTATGCTTCAGTGAGTTGATAAAATATGAGATTAATATTTTAAACAAAGATGAAGAAAAATCTTTGCAAACTTTCATACATGTTAAATTTTGTTCGATCATGTTTTTAGAAATGTGAGTAGGCTACAGATCAGGTAGAACCCCTTCAAATAAGCTAAATTTCTCTTATTTCTGCTACAATACGAGCAGAATGAAGCATTGAGGTAGTAGTTAAAATGAGAAAGAGGTGTGCCAAAGACATTTTTACCTGGTTATTGCTGCCACTCTCTTGAGATTCTAATTCTATTAACCTGCTGAAGAAGCATAACAAAAGTTGATCCTTGCTCATTTTAGATTTAATACAACCATCATATTTACTGAGTGTTAAGCACTAACATACTAATAAATTAATTTCTCTTTTTTATAATTTTATCTTATCTCCGAAATTTGTCACCTCAAATGGGAAATACTCACTCATGTTCAGCCCAAAAAAAGAACAGAGCTATGCGAACTACGAAACAATCCAAATATGCCATCGGTAATCTCGTTTTCATAAATATTGCTTTTATTAGTGATGTTTTCCCCTTCCTTCCTCGTCATTACGAATTTTCATGTGACCAAGATTATTTTGAATAGACGAGACGGCTTCCGCATCTCCAGCATTACTCGCTTGGTGCTCAGCTGCTAACAAGATCACAGTTACCAGCCTTGAGACAAAAAAACCATACGCAGAATTTGATGGAGTAGAAGTTAAGAGCAGAGGCAACTTTTTTAAGCTTTCCACATTATTTTTAACGGAATTTGGATAGGTTGGATTCCTAGTCTAGCGAGTGTGAAGGAAATATCAAATACCAAATTACTCGTGCATATTCATAATATTCACAATACAACAGCCAAGATGGGAATCTTTGATATATCAAAGAAAGGGAAAGTCAACCAAGTTTATGCTTTTCCAGAAGTTCAAGAACGTAAAATGGCTGCGCTTATTTGCTAGCTTCAATAATGATTTTCTTTTGTAGCTAGTTCGACCGTGGATGTGGCCTATAACTCTCGAAGAGGCATTCTTGGGGCGCTGCCTATCAGAGAGAAAATAAATTGCCATTTGTTAAATATTGGATATTCTAAACTGAAAAGCCATTGTGATGTGAAACTCATAAAAAGACTGAAATGGGATCCGGAATCTCATCCTGATGGAAGAAGTAATTGTTTAATTTCTCTTCTCTTCACGAAGTCACTCACCATATTCCCGTGAAGGAGACAATATTACTAGTTTCGATTTCGATTCTGTTGGAGAGAGAATGGCATATGCAACCGAGCTTGGCGGATGCGTAATAACAGATCTGAGTACCGGCGAATGTAGCTTGAAATTAAAAGTGGACCTATTGAGTAATTCAAATTACTAAAACATATTTTTTTTTTGCTGCGAAAAATTACTAATTTATTCTTTTTTCTTTTCTTTGCTTGCAGTTTTAATTAACACTTTTGCTCGTATTCAGCTGAAAATTGCTATAATCGCTGCAGATGGAGCACTTCTCCTGGCGAACCCTTATTATTTCTCAAATATAATGCGAGTAAACTCATCATACTTGATGCTGAGAAACAAGTTTCGATCCTGAAAGAGCCGATTATGCTTTCCAGGAGTAATGAATGCCCTTTTTTTAATGATATATTAGGTGAAAATAGTTTGGGCTTTGTGTTATCTTATATTTATCCACTCCTTTTTGCTCATCTAACAAACTTGTATTTATCTCCTGTAGTTCCCACATATTGGATCGATGTCTGCCCGGTTGATGGAAATCTACTGGCAACAAGTCATTATGGGTATACCAATATCTTTGATAAACGAGAATCAAATATTGTCAGAAAATTTGACCATCCCGGTAAGATTTCTATGGTGTGTTTATTTTTCTGAGTTATTATAGGACATATAAATTGTGTACGCTGGAGCCCAAACGGGGACATGATTGCGAGTGCATCCGTAACAGGGACCGCACAATTGCTGGACTTTAAATCTGGAAAGATAATCTACACTGGAAACAAACCAGGTGGAGATAAACTTTGATGAAACATCTATTCTTACTCTAATTACGATGATTAGCAAGAATAGAGTCTGTCTGTTTCGTTTAAGCAGGGATCAAAATCAAAAAGGAGGAGATAGTCAAGGACACCAATAATGAAAAGTTGCTTAAGTTAGATATGCACTTTTTTTGTTTCCTTTTTTATCAAGAGCATGATAGTGTAAAACCTGTAAAAACTAAAAATCTGAGCACTGAGAACCTTGTCAACTCCAATTGAATGACGCTTGGTATTCATCCACAAACCCATTAACACTCTAAGTATATCAAAACATCTCACAATAACTTCCTCAATCACTTCTTGCGACAACCTTCAAAACGATCTTTATTTTGTTTACGTTTTGCTAATGCCTTAAAGTAGTGATTATGAATGAAATCACTTCGAAAAAGTTCTGAGTCAGCATTTTTATTGGAGAGATTAGCGTAGTAATAAACGAATTTAGTTGTTGAGTGAATTTATACATGGCTGAGCTTAATTAAAACTTGATGAATTCAAAAGTTATATAATTTGTCAGCTAATAAATTTATTTCATCTCTCTCTCTAATCTTAAACCATAAAAAAAATAATGCAGATTCCGCTAGAATCCAACCAGGAAGAGCCCAAACAAGTCAAACCTGACTCTCAGTTGGAAACCACACTTCGGAGCGCTCTCCAAACAACCGGTACAGCCATTTTCTATGCGAGTATTGCTTTCCCCGCTCCATGATTTCGAAATGATTCCAAATACCTTCATAACTAATCAACTATGAATAGAAGCCACGCCTTCGAGCCTCCTTGTCTGGTGTTCAAGGGCCAAGAACAATATCGATGTCTTTGATCTCGAGACGAATCAAGAGCAATTCACTTTTGAAGAAGCCCAACTTAAATATAAAGATCGTATTTGACTATTTTAAAACGCTATATGAGTGCATTAAAAACGCCATATAAATAGCTGCTCGTGATGAGGACTCTGACTATCGTAAGTTTCCTTCCTCTGCTAACTTTAAGATGCTCGTAGGTCCACCACGATAAGTTGAGAAGAATCCTTTTAATATCAAAACTTATAAGAATATATTGTCTGGCAAGATTTTTGACTTCACCTGTATGAAATTTTCTACTGTATGTATACTCGCGAAAATTAAAGAGAAGGCGTTTTTCTCCAAAACCCCTCAAATTAGAGGAATGCTAGGAACAAGATAGGCTCTCCGTAAACGCTGCCCAATTTTAGAATTCTAGAGCTTAGCATGGAGATGATCAATTTCAAAATTTTGACTAACAATTCTCAACAAATTTTTTGTCTTTGAATTCTCTGAGGTTTATACTGGTCGTCATAATGATGAAATGT
>ENA-UOTZ01002259-UOTZ01002259.1-compost-metagenome-genome-assembly--contig:-NODE-2259-length-10440-cov-30.341889_pt1 | contig 10440 bp, 12 predicted proteins | sample MGYA00238144_ERZ746983 | MGnify/ENA primary metagenome ERZ746983 (study PRJEB28759, sample SAMN06268863) | compost metagenome | isolation source: single cell | place: USA: California, Emeryville, Joint...
TTTCTTTCAGCAGGTTTCAACTTTTTCTGGATGAATTTCTCCAGGATCAGACCTATCATCTTGTAGTCTTTTCGGAACACAGCAACTCTCTCAGCTTTATCGTTCTTTTTCAGCTGAATAACTGTTCTGAACAAGCCTTTATAGGTCAATGGGTCCATATCGTTGAGACAGAGGTTATAGAGCTTCAGGTATTGAGATTGTATGTCTTTCAGCACTAACAAATATTTTAGGGAGGATTGATGTGAGATAATGTACTCAGATCCTTTTCATTAGGGAGATTGACATCAGCACCGAATAAGAAGTCAGCCAGAAGCAGATTAGCTTTTCGTAAGCTATCATTGTCCAATTTCTGTGTAGTTTTCCCAGCGCTACTGTCGGAGCGACTAAAGAAGAGTATCCTCGAGACCTCGATGCAGTGGAACATCAGAGAATCGATTTCTTCATGATCAAGGACCCGATCGATTGAAGTCGTTCGTCTCCTACGGTTCGCAGTATCGCTTCTTCGAGAGATTGAGTAGAGCATCGAGAAAATAATATTTTTTAATCCGTGTTTCTGAAGGCCCTCTTTAATGATTTCCAAAACGTCTTTATTGTCTATGTGAGGAGATGAGAGTTATTAAAAGCAGTTGATAGTCATTACCCGATGTCAATAGCTTCAATATAACCTTGAAAAACTCCAAAAGAAAGACCGAGGCCTGCGCTGAAGCGATATATTTGACTATAATCTCACATTCTTTCTCACAGATCTGAACATTCTCCACTTTCTCTTTCGAGTCTTTTTGATCTTTTTGCTGTGGGAAATGTTCTAGCGGCGTTGATAACACCTAGTTGAAATCATTTTTCATTGAGCCAGTTAGATAATAGTGATAGTTACCCGAAGTAGCGTTTGCCGAACCTTTTCTTTAAATGTTTTCACTTCCTCCATGTGTTTTTTCTCATCCCCTTTGCTCTCTTCCGGTTCGCCTGAGGTTGTATTGTACAGCAAGAGTCCTAGAAGAACGCTTTAATGAGTTTCTCAAAAGATTATATACCTTTTTTTGGAAAGAACAGCGCCTCTGATTTAACGAGCTTTTGGAATTGTAATATGAGCGCCTTGAAGTCGTAGTTCTTCTTAAAGTGGTAGTAAATGCCAAGGTCTTTTGAGAGTATTAGGTCTGCTTTCTCGTACACCATCGTCTTAAGGGGGAGGAGCAAAATTCAGCAAAATCAAAGGGAAATCCTTGTTACTCTTATCGGTAAGGGACATTCGTTCCATGTGTCAAAATTAAACAAGAGAGACATGAACCCTTTGTAGCGGTCTTCTGGTTTACTAACGTTCTTGATGAACCCGGCGAGACTATCGATTACGGACTGACTGGCTCCGAACTTTGAAACATACTATGCAAAAAATTAGCCTGCTGTCCATTTCATTGAAATTTACTTGTTTTATCAGTCGCGACATAAAATGAAATCCATTCTGCTGCGCCAAAAACACCATAATATCGTCTTTGTTGCTCGTTCTGCACATAACCACTCCAACTAACCTGATGATCTCACATAGCAGCTCATGCCGCATTTCTGACTGCCAGCTGCTGTCTTCAAATTTGTTCAAAATCTCAAGGATGTAAAGTATAATCTCAGCATTTCCGATTCGAAACAGAACGTCCTCAAAACAGCTTTTCTCGAGATGCGTCACTCCTCTGGCTCTGATTTCATGCTTTTTGTCAGCCATTCGCTCCGGAAGCCCTGCTTTCGATTTCTTGAGTTTTTCCGCGGTTTCTTGTATGCTAACGATACTGTGGGTGACCTTCGCATCCTTTTGACTCAGACTCACCCATTGGTCTTCTTCCTCTGCACCGATTTCATTCAAATTGGGAAACGCATTGAGATTAAGCAACGCTTGAGCCTCAAATTGCTCGAGATCCATAATTTCCTCTGCCTTACTTCCAAAAAGCAAGCTCTTTCGCTTTTTCGTTTTGATGGTAGAATCCTGCAAAGGTTCGCAGTTGGAACACCGTGTTTTCATTTTCTTAAAAATACTTTCCATGTCCGCATCAGAAAGTTCTTTCTTGATCATATAAAATTTCTTAATCTGGCCACAGAAGCTGTTTTCAACCAATAAGTTCGCCTCTTCCGGATTCTCCTCTGTCCTAACTCTCGCCATGATCTTTGGAGGTGATGTTCCAATACAAAAATGTTGCACAACTCCAAAGTTATCCATTATCTGAGAGAACGAGTTGTTTGAGCCTCTGTTTATCGGTTTAATCGGCTCTTCACCATGATCGGAAGCGATATATGCTTTGAACTTTTGAAAATCATATATATAAGTACATCAAGCAACAAACATCATTATCTTACCGTGCCTTTCCCCGTGTAAATTAAAAACATTGTGTACCATTCATTCTCTTTGGGACAAAAGTCCAAATATTCCCGATACTCTTTAATCGTACCATCCCTTTTCCTATATTTTCCCTAGTTAATATTCAAAAATAAAGCCAGGAGCTCAGAGCCTTGAGATTACGTCGAGCATAAGACAAGGCTTTCGATTCTGTATCCCAACGTAAAATTCAAGGGTTGTATTATTCGCGACAATACTGAATATTCGCGGGTAGTATAACTCATTGTTTTCTGTAGGTAGAATGGAAGGTCGAGCTAGTCCAATGTTCGAATCTCGAAGCAACCCGCCGCCTTTGGAATTATCAAAATATCCTAAATTTACATGGACTGAGCCTTCCATATTCGCAACGAAGCTCCTTCGATTGAAGTTGTCTTCGAAGGTGATCTTGTCCTTCAGGATTTTGTAGTTGCTCACGATATTCCTTTTGTCGCAGGAAATGTAATTTTCGATACGAAAAGTGATCAAAAACGTCAGACTCGATCTCAATGATTGGTTAAGATTAGATATTATGATTCCAGAGTGCTCTCCGTTAAAATTCGTAAAATTTTCGCTGTCCTCCGAACTAAAATGATTGAATAAAGCGTCATATGAGCAATTTGGTTCAGAAAAATAAGGCTTTACTTCTCGAGCACTTTCCTTAGGATGAAGAGAGAAGACATAAAGGAGTGATAATAGTTTTCTGGGTCGCTCATCTGGTGAATGAATTTCTCTCTTGCGAATTCCGATACCAGCGATTTGAAATAGTCTTCATGCGACTCCCAGTAATTATAACGAAACGCTCTCATGAACGCTTTGATATGTGACACGTTTACACCGACTCTCAATATCGAATAGACCAAGTCTCGCAGCCGTCTTTTGCTGCTCTCATCGAGCTCAATCTTCATATACAGCATTATTCTATCAAAAATGTCTCCCTTATATTAATAGATTAACAATCAGACTTTATCAAGCGGACATATTTACTTGAAGGCAGACAGCAGCGTTTGCCAGGGAGTTTTGTAATGCGCTTTGGAGGACTGCCAAGTAGAAGTTCTTAACACCTTTGCAAGTATTCCACTCAAAAAGACATTTCAGCAGTAACGAGAGTATGTATCGGTTTTTGATGGGGATATAGCTCCAAAAGGCTGAATAGTCGGAATAGACAACTTTGCTTATTTGTTCTTCTAAGCAGCGTGTGATGTCAAAGTTTAATGGCTTTTCGACTGCAAAGTGATAGTGGCCTCTCGTCGCGAGATTGAAGAGAATGTTCACGATTTCTAAAATATCTTGCTCGGTAAATTCGAAACGAAGGTGCGCTTCCGAGAGAATATAGTAAAGCTTTTCAAAGCACCCTCGTTCGAGCAGGATCGTGCTGAGCTTTGGGTTCACTAGCAGGAGGGTGGAGGTCAGCTTTAACAGAACTTTCGCGATTTGTTTATCAATAAGGCTATGTCAAAGGTATATCTGTTAGCAGAGCAAATTAATCAAATAAAGCTACATCTCGTATTTGCCAGCGTCGAGGAGACTATCGTAGAATTGCACAAAGGCCAAAAGGATCATCTGAGAATCAATGCTTCGCTATCATCAGAGTTAATAGTCAATGAAACGATAAGAGTTATAGAGAGATTACGCTCGCGGAAAAGATCGATTCGTCGTGATAGAGCTGAATCTTCGCCTCGAAGAAAGCTTCAAAATCTGTGATACACCCTTCCTCTACCAGCACGATGTAAAATCTAACAATAAACGAAAATATTTTCTGGGCCATCTGACATTCTTCGGGGTTTTCCGGGTCGAAGAGTACATTGATCGAATTGCAATACCTCCGCAGGCAAAGAAATACTCTCTTTCGAAGTTCAGCATCCATATTTTCCTCATTAAATTCCATCTTCTCAAAAAATCGCTTCATTAAATGCAGGATGATAGGCTCCTTCTCTTTCGTAAAGCACTCTTGAATAATTTTTTCAACGATATCCTCAGCTAATAGGAGCTGATACACCAAAAACTGTGACTTGCAAATGGCGTCAATAATCTGTTTGACTTGCTCCTCGTATTTTTTCAATGCAGCTGAATGGCTCTGACTGATAAATTGCCAAACAAAATCCGCAATATCAAAGCCTTCGCCCTTTATTTCCAAGGACTCCGTGTCATCAACTTCCCTTATAACTTCAAACAAATGAATGATTTTATCGAAGCTCTCCTCCGGAGTGAAGATGGTTTTGGTTGTTACTTCCGCGCAGGTTTCGTTGATTACGTCCTTAAGGGTTTCAAATTGTACTGCAGCAAGACTACGCAAGCAATCCCCTCGTGTTTTTGAGATTTCTTGAACTGCGTCCCAGAGATTTTCGATTTCTTCCTTACTCTCTGCATAGGAGAAGTAGGTCCTAGGCAGTCGGTTGAACACAACTCTCAATATTTTTTTATAGTTCTCTTGAGACACCACAATGTTCAAAAGAATTTCTAATGTAACAGATGGTTATTAGTCTCAGCTTATATATGAATAGCATTACTTAGGATATGGTAGAATTTGCTCTTGTTTCGTGACGAAACCACTTGGATGAAAGTTTTCGAGTTGTCTTCCTGGATTGGAGCATTCGTTATAGATCATTGTTTGATAATGATGCAATTTACTCGAGTTATTCCTTCGACATAGGCCACGATGAATTTCGTAAGACGTTCGATATCTTTACTCTCGGGAAGTTCTGAAATAACATCAATGATAATCTAGCCAGGGTTTTTAACAAATGTTCAAAGGAATGGATTACCTGATCCATTTTTTCTAAAAAGGTCGAAAAATAAGCCTGATCATTTGGCTCGGCATTTGTTTCCACGGTTACTGCAAGATCAGATGCAACATGCTCCTTAGCACCACAATCATCATCATGACAACATTTGATGAAAGGGAATAAAGCATTCTCAACATTGGTTTGGTCGTTCTCGATTTTACATGTAGATAAAAGAATATTCATGAAAAATTCCAGCCGAAATGGATCTCCAGCCTGCTCATTAGCGATGCTCCAATATTCTGCTTTTAATCTCTCCGAACGAAAAACTCCCAGTGCTATTTCAAATGAATTGAAAGCAATCTTTTTGATGATTTCCAAAGGAACCGATTTTTCGCATGATATCTGACAAGAAATCTTCCTTGCAAATTGATCAAATATATCACCCAGAGCCTTGATTTCCTTATTGAAATTGACTGGCTGCTCCATAATTTGCTTAGAATACTGATCCTTTAGCAAGTTCACAAAAATGAGAGCCACTTCAGACAAAACAGCTTCAAGAGAAATGCCTTTTTCACAAGAGAAAGCTCCCTCTATATTAGCGCTGAATGACTTAACAAATTGCTCTATCGTTTGAGATTTCTCGGGGTAGATTTGAGATAACTTAACTAAGGTTAAGGATTCGCAGACAGAGATGACTTTGCTATGCAACTTGAGATAAATGGTTAATATACTGCTGATGGTCCGCGCAAATGAGATTGGATCGGTTTTCGAGTCACTGCTGATGCTGAAGAGTGGCAACACACATAATAAAAGGTTTGCACAAAATTTAGCTAATGCTTGTTCGGAAATTGAAGTCGTGTCCTCAAACTGTTTGACTAATGCATCGAGATATGTGGGCAAAAATAAGACAGAATAGTTATCATTTATTGACTCTGAGGCCGAGCTAATCAGTTCATCGGTTAATCTGTCGAGTTTTAGTTCGGTATTATTGCTAATTATCGGAGGAATGTCCTCATTATTTGCATCCATCTGAGGTTTTGTCTCGGATTCGTTTTGCTTGAGTTGTTGTGACTCCGGGGATTCGGCTATCGGGTTGTGATTTGGATCCATTGCTCTGTGGAATACGCCAATAAAAAATTAAATCAGGAAAATGAACTCTTGAAGTATTTAATATACTAAACTCAGAGTTGCAAAATGTTTGGTTCTAGACGTCTCTCTTAATAGCGAATTATACCCACAACAATTTCTAAAACTGGTCGGGTATACGTTTCGACTGGGTGAAATACTATTTCTAGAAAAATAATTCGCAACATAACAAAACCATTTTCAAAATCGCAGTGAGTAGTTTGATTGTGTAGTATTCATTGCATCAGAAGGCATACCCTCTATTTATCCAGATAACATGCTTCCAAAGTCGTCAATTCTGCTTTTTTTACTCCAGTTTGAATACTACAGGTATCTTTATCTTGACATTGATGTTTGGTTTTGCTTTTCGAAAGTTGATAAATTAGAACAAATACGATTTAAAAAAGAGAGCTCTCTTATTGTTAGCTACCACTCAATCGAAATCAAGGAGGTAAATTATATCAAAAGAGGCCATAATGATGGAAGAGGAATTTATTCGGTCGACTCATATCACATATTGCTGTTGCAATAATCCAATATATTCTTTATCAATAAAATAAATGCAAGAAACCAAAATACATCCGCAAGCCCAAAAAACCATTCTTCTTGATCAAAAAGCGGATACAGATGAAAAACTTTCTCCCTTTGAGGCTCTACTTGCAGACACTCGCCGTCTTATCAAGCAGGTATTCTCCATCAATTCGAAAAATCACTAAATTATCAAAAGGGAGCATTAAAAAAGGCCTTTCGTCTGCTGGATGACTATTTCGTTGATCCCAAAAAGATTCCTTCAGTTCATAAAATAAAACTCTGTCGAAGAATAATGGAAACGGTTGTTACTCTTAGCTCAAAATTTCTGAACAAATATGATGACTCACACAAACCGGAGTATGTTATTAAACTTTTGGAAGCAGGTACAAAATATCTGGTGCAATGGTACAACGGGATTTCTACTTATATCACGAAATCAAGCAAAAAATTCGAGCATTTGAATGGCTTGCTTGAGGAGGTTCCGCATCTATCTGATGATGATTCTGATTATAACACCGGTGGGACGAGATCCAGAAGGTCTAGTCATCGAGATTCAACTCGAGTGCAGTCGCCGGTGCTCACTTCAGGAGGGAAGAACAGAAACGAAAATGAAAAACAAGCGTCGCGATTGGTCAATATTTTAAAAAATCAGGAAAACAGAGAAGGGACTTATGAGAACATATTGGACAACTCCTTCAATGAATTGGATGGATCGAACGTCATGGTTGAAGCATTCAATGGAAAAGAAGTCAATGGTATGGGCATGTGTCTATTTTGATCTCGTTAATAAGGTATTTTGTTTAGTATTCTTTCATCTCGACGAGTTTTTTGGCTATTTGGTCCGGCATTTGACGAACTATGCGCTGTACTTCAAAAAGCAGAAATTGTATGAGGAAAGTTTGCAAACTTTTCATTACTGCAATCGAGTGATGAGACAACTGGAATCCAGTCTCAATCCGACTCTCTTGCATATTTGTGCAAAAGCAAGGATTCCTTTTGGAATCTTTTATCTTGAGTTTGGAAAGTAACTTGTCAATTTCCAAGGAGATTAGAGCGATAAATTTGTTTTAATCACAGATATAAAGAAGCACATGATATCTTCGAAAGCGTCACGACAGTCTTACAAGCAGAGCTCACGACGAGGTTCAACAGCAAGAGAGATTTTCGAGACGAGGAAACGTTTTTGGTACGGATCCGCAAAACCGTCAGGATGCTCTGCATGAATTTTGTAAACATGGCTAAAAATTATGAACTTCAGTTTAAATATGCTAATGTCCTCGAATGCTATAAGTAAAACTTTGACTTTGGTATTTTATTGGCTAATCTGAACCACGTTTAAAAGATTAGCGAATTGGTTTGCGAAAAAGCTGCTACAACAAGAAGAGGAAGTTTCTAAAGAGATCACGAAGCTCTATGCCAAGGCAAAAGAAGCCGTAACTTGTTTTTTGCTAAATAATTTAGATGACTAATAATTTCTGGTTCACAATTGACTAGTACGCAGATCATATCCAAGAAATGGGAGAGATGGATCGAGTCATGTTCGCGAATAAAGAAACTGTTAAAACCAATAAGGAAGAAGAAGAAAAGAAAACTCACAATAACGATTTCTTACGGCTTCAAGAGCAGCTTTACTTCAAGTTTAACAACGCCGAGCTCAATAAACGTCAAGTGCCAATCAAGATTGAAATTAGTCCTATCTTTACCAAGAGAAATGCAAAACTCGACCTCTATGAAAGCCATTTAGAACTAACCTCTGCAACACAGCGCACTGGAACTAGAACTTCGAGCAGAAATCTGGGATCTCCTCTGAACAGTCAGGAGCTGATCTTCAAAACTGAGCCTGACTCAGAAAGAGTTGAAACGCAGGCGTACTCCGAAAATATCCACACGCGAAGGCGGAAAAAGCATCCAAAGAAACCACTAGGAAAGCCCTCGAGTGACACGCCAAAAATAATAGAAACTGACAGATATTTTAAAACGGATCCTGATACTGTGATAGCCAGTATGCAAATAACTGAAGAGGAAGGGAAGAAAAGTGTTCAGCAGCTTAACAAGAACATCAAATTGCAAAGAACGAAGACGCTTTCTTCAATTATAGGAGCAACTAGTCCACAAACGACGAGGAGTACTGCCGCTACGAATGATTTTGTTGACGTTGACACGTTCTTCACGAATCAAATCGAGCATAGACTCGCGACGAAAGAAGACCTAAAAACTAAGCCCCAAGATTTTGCCAGGTACTCATCGAGACCTTCTCCTCTGAAAACTCAATCTTATTCGCTAGAGTCCTGAAAAACTATATCTACAACCAAAGAAGCGAAGAATTTGATCGGAAAAACTTTACCTTTGGACATAAAATACTGGAATGTAAGAAACGGGAGGATCTTGGAGACCGAAGGTCTGATTTCAAAGAGATGCTCGTTAGTGGCTTTGTTCGAGAAAAAGCTCAAGCTGACATAGATAGCAAAGTAAGAGCGAATTCCTTTGCAATAGTGTGAGCTAACTTCGTTTTGTCAAAGTTCATTGCGACCAGAGCTCAAGTCGAAAACACCATTCAAACGCGTGTAAACGTTTCGAAAGGTACAGTTTTTCCTTTGAAATCAGTTTGCTTAATCAGACTTTCAGCTCTTAACATGAAATCCCCTCCAACCAGCCCCAAAAAATCGTTCACGAGAGTGGGTTTGCTTATGCCGCATAAAAAAGAAACAATTCCTGATGAAACTGAAGCGCGTGAGTTAGAGAACGTTCCTAAGCTGTTCTCGATCGTGATGAAGCATTCGGAGAAACTCAGGATTAAGCCTACAGCAGCAAGCACTATATTGGACTTGCAGAGAACGAAAAGTGAAACTTCTTTGAACTTAAAAGAAGTCATCATCAAGGCCATGCAGGAGAAACCTGAACCCCCAGAGGATAATTTTGATCCGGAGCAATTGAAGAAAATCCACTACACCGTGAAAGATGTAAAGTTACTCTTGTGCTGCATGTTGGCTTACTTTTCATCAGAGAATAACCAAAATGATGGAGGAAATCAATTACGAGATCAAAGACGATGTGTATATCGCGAAACAAATCGAGACAAATCAGCCGATCTATCAAGAGAAAAAGAAAAGAGAGAAGTGAGGACATATTGCAAATAGAAGTTGTAACATGTGTTTAATAGGTTCCTCAAAGGAATAGATGAGTTATCTAATTCATGTCGGTTGCTATCGATGAAGAAAGATGCAGCGAAGAAAACGTTGGATTTTGCGGATGTGGTTATGATGCAAATGAAGCTCCGGCCGGAATTGAAGAAGGAGGAAAAACCGAAAAGGAAAAGAGTATTGTCGATTTCGCACAAACCTTATGGGCTAGAACCAGAGCTTCCATCTGTCAAACAATCTCCGGGTCATTCTATACAGTTTAAAATGTAGAAGGGATTGTAGAATTTTATTGGGTGAATGAATAACAAAACGTTTAATGTAATATTTAGTGTATGATGAGTGTTTAGGCAAAGCAATAAAAAGGTTTTGATAATATATATTTCTTTCATTCTAATGCAAGTGTTTGAATATTTTCTATTTGATACTTTACTTTCTTGGGAAATTCATAGATTTATTCTACATAAAAACATTTATTAAGAATTCATAACGCAAATTAGCTACCAAGCTGCTGAAGTGAATTACAATTTCAAGGGGTTTTGGGGTTTTGGGGTTTTGGGGTTTTGGG
>ENA-UOTZ01002263-UOTZ01002263.1-compost-metagenome-genome-assembly--contig:-NODE-2263-length-10433-cov-2.486288_pt1 | contig 10433 bp, 9 predicted proteins | sample MGYA00238144_ERZ746983 | MGnify/ENA primary metagenome ERZ746983 (study PRJEB28759, sample SAMN06268863) | compost metagenome | isolation source: single cell | place: USA: California, Emeryville, Joint...
TACTCTTGGCGTAAAAACGTGTTGGCACCCTATGAAACATCTGTTATAACCATCAGCGAAGAGCGAATGGGTTTACCCTTGAGATAAGGTCTCCGATTTCAAGCATTGCGAAGATCTTCTCCCGGTCCAAGGCAGCGGTATCTTCACGGTCTGAATTTCTTCCCATTGGAGCGTTGGTCAATTCAAACTCCAGTTGTTCTTTTACGGAAATGCTCTTGACTCGTGAGTAATTAAGCCAGGCGTAGGCAACGCCGATGATTCCGCAAAGATATATGAGGAAGTAGCAAGCAGCGACTGATATCATTGAAATCGCAATATCAGAAAGATTGAATTTTTTGAAAATTAAAAAAAGGCTTTTATGAATTTATTCGAAAGTTTGATATGAGTGTAATTTGTCTATGTAGATATATAATCAGCCTATCATACGTTGATATGGTATTGATGAGAGAGATAAGTATCTAAGTAAATAAATTTTTAAAGGAATCACTCCTCTAAGCCATAAAGAAACCACTAATATCTTTTTTTCTTTTGAGTGGCGACTAAATATTCATATTCTGATTTCCTCTTTTCGTAATCCTTCAAGATTTGTCCATTTTTTAGCTAAAGGAAGGCTTAAATTGATTGAATGTAGAGCACAAGAGACCTTACTACAAGCCCTTTGGAATATGGTGAGTGATGGAGAAGAGTAAAATAAAAGTTGTTCGCTAGTGAATAAATAATTAATCTATTCGAAGATTCTTTGGATTCAACAAACCGAAAGAGGATAATTAGGATTGAGTACTTGGTATGTAGTGAAAATACAATCCTTTAGAAATCTCTCTCAGCGTGGACTCATGCGTCAAGGATTATTGTTTTCATGCTCTCACTAGCTTCGAATAGGTTTTTTTCTTTTTGTTTTTGAAAAATACTTTTATTTGAAACAAAATAATTTGGTGTTGATACTATACCAAAAAAATATTGTCGTCATCACTAAACATCTACTAAACTTATGGGAAAGCCACATATCATTCTTCTAATTCCAAGCATTCTCTTCTTCATTATAATAAAAATGAGTTTTCCCTTTTTCCATTCTCTTGGGAGGTTTCGGAAGACCAAACAAAGGACAATCTTTCTTCAAAAAGTTCGCAAGTAAAATTTCTTTATAGTCTTGTTTATATATAGATATCATTTCATCTTGCTTAGGTGGAGCTGGAGATCTCGTTCTTTCCTCCATATTCATCGAAATTATCGGTTTTTCTTCGCTTCGCTTTAGAGTTTGAGGGGACTTTGGGCGCAGATTCGGACTCTTTAAACTGTCCTCGAATTTTACATTACGATTGACTGGTGCCTTGTTTCGCTGCGTGGGCGCTTCAGTCCTTAAGAGAGACTTCATTCCTGATTGATTTAGATCATCAGCATCGACTTCTTTCTTTCTCGTTGGCGTTTTGAGATGTCGTTCTAGCATGGCTTGATCAGTTGGTTTGAAAGGAGAATTTTCAATTCCCTTTGGAGTTTTTTTTCTGAAGGTCTTTGTTGTTCGTTGGTGATTTTGTTGGTATATTTTCCCGCTTTCTCAACGGCGATGTTCTGCTCTCTCCAGGAAACTGCTCGCGCTGACGCTGAGATTTAGTGCTTGCCGCGCTGGAAATTGACAGTGGTGAGAGCAATTGGATTTTCTCCTCAGTTAGCGTCAATCCTTGAGGTTGAGCTTTAGTTTTGTTTTGATTTCCTGAAACCCGCCTTGCTGGGCCATAGCGGTTTTGACTTGCGTTTTTAACGATAGGATCAGCAGATTCAATGTCTGCTTGATTAACACCCGCGAAGTTATCATTCTTCTCTTTAATCTGGCCCCCTTCCTTTACTTTTTTCTGGAGAGCTAACTCGCTTCGATTTTTCGCTGCAGAACGCGAGATAAAATTATTTCCCCTTTGGCTTCCAGAATCATTTGTTTTTGTTTCAGAAATCTCTGATTTTGGAGTGGAAATTTTCGAAAACTGCTCTCCCTCATTAAGAACTGAAGCCCTCTCTGATATTTCATCATCAATAACAAAAGATTTCGCTTTGAATTGTGATTGCTGCAAATACTCTTTCCCTTTTCAGTCCAGTACTTTAATGAGATCTCAGGCTACAATTTGATTTTACCTGGCTGATCGAACGGAAAATCTGGTGACGTTTCATTAATTCTCCTCGTTCTCGTTTGCTCTCCTGATCGGCCTCGAAAATCTACCTCTTGCGCATTCGGTCTCCGGCTCGGAGAAAACCGAGCAGTCAGCTGATTTTCTACATTCATTGCTGGAGACCCAGAGCGACTTGGCTCTTTGCGAAAAATGTCAAAAGTTTGCTCTTGAACGATCGACCTTGCGGTAGGTCGGATATCTCGCCTGTTTGCAATATGAGTAACAAGTTGGCCAAAGTAAATATTCTTACAAATCAAAAGAGCGAGTGGCCCAATAGTTTGGATAGCAATGCTGGTTCGACGTCTCGAAAGGGTTATCATGTGGTGCATCGGCCAGCGATTTCCGGTGTTTGTGTCTCGGTGGTTTGAATATTGGCAAAAATGGGTTCGTTGCACAGAGTTCTTCTTGACTATAGGGCCTATAGACCTCTTGCGAGACAGAGCGCAGGTCCTGAGGGTATTTGGACGGCGAAGTTGAAGAAGATCTGTGCTGTTGGCCATGAGTGAAGATATTTGTGAGGAGCTTGTTGTAATCCGATTTGTAATCAGATCTAAGAAAAATAAAACATTCAGATTTCGAGAGTACTGTACTTTGAGCGTTGGTCTTGAGCTGTTTTGCTGGGAGTTACTGTAAAGAAGCGGTTTCGATGTGGCATGTCTTCAAAAACATTGGGTTTTTGTTTCAAACGATCGAACATTAGCAGACAGAACTGCAATACCGAAAGCGAAATTTAATTGAAAATTGAGCTGTTATCAATCGATACGTTAAAGATTTTAAAGCGAGAAGACAATTATATAAAACGATTCGATAGTGTAAGTGGAGGATATGAAAAAATGTGATGTCAATAATTTATTGTAAGCAACTTAGACTCCTTAAGAGATTGATTTTCATCTAACATAAAAGAGGTTCCACAACCTTTTTCTTTTAGTGATCTTTGTTCAACTGAGCATAAGTCATCGCTTGAAATTTATCAACATAATGCATAAATTGGATGCATTTGAAGTCTATGTACATAATACGGGTATTATGTATTCAGAAGGGTACAAGAATAATAAATCAAAATTGATTTAAGTTAAATAATAAATATTTTGTTTGACTCTGAGAACCTGTTGATGGTATTATTTTATTTTTTGTGTTGAAGTAAAAATCTAACGAGTGCGTCAATCGTTAGTAAGGGAGGGAATCCAGAAAAATTTTTGAGTTCTATTAGTACACTCGCATTCTTCGAGGTAATATTGATTGGCTAAGAATATGAAAAATTTGAATTTCAACAATTAGACTCTAAAACGCAAAAACTGATATAAAAGAACGCAATAAAAATCAGCTTAATCAATCTATGAAAATGAGACTAAAATCTCTCAAACACTTTAGAATACTTTAAAACAGTAGAGTTTGAAATCCTCAACAAAGAGCACTAAAGAGTATGAATACAGAATTGAGACTTATAGTTAACCTCAAAAGAGGAAATGGGATGATGATGATGAATTAAATACTGTGAATGACTAAATCTTTTTCAAAGAGAATAGCAATTTTGATCCCTTCACTAATGTAATGATACTATACATCGAATGAGTGTTTCAACGCTCAGTACACTCACGTACAGTGTATTGGTATTTATCGAAGGGTTCAGTTGCATCTACAATCCTCCAATCAAACTCTCCAGTTGCGATGCCTTAGTTAAGCTAACATGATCCCGCAACAATGCTTCGGACTCGAAAAATTGACTCACAGAATAGAGAAACTAGCCTCTCTTTCATAATAATCATTCAGTAATTAAATGACTCAATTGTTAAATTTGCTGAATGTCGCTAATCCCCAGCCGAATTTTAAATTGCTGACTTATTCAAGTTTTATAATCATAGATTCGAAGGTCTTCTAGAACTCCAATTGGGTGGCTATTTTGAATTCCTATACACCGAATTCAACGAAACCAAAGTCTAGACAAATTCATCTTGGCTAATCAAGATCACTATTACCGATATAATAATCAATTATTCATTCCTTCCGTTCATTCGCCATTTCACATAATGACTACCCAGCAACCTGGACCAGAAAACAAGCCCTCTGATATTTTCCACGAGCAAGTCCCAAATAACCTCGGAGTAAACAGTCAAACATCTCGTACTTCCTATATATATTGAAATTTTTCGAAACACTCACTCTGTCAGCTGCGGAGAACTTCCCCTTCAAGAATATGGACTCTTCGATGGTAATTCCTATCTTCGCTTGACACTTTACAACTTCATTTTAGGAAAAGTTAACCGATAGCGATTTTCTTCAAAAAGGTAACTCGAAGAAAAAACTGCATGAGCACACTGATACGCCCTTGCAATCTCTGTAGATAAGAAACTCTACTCGTCAGAGTCAGTCTCTTCTATCAGGAGTATTGAAAGCTCTCAAAGGTTCTCCTTAAAGCACGACATAAATAGAATAGAGTACCCTATAATTATTTTCACTTCTCAATGGTAATTGATACTTAGAGGAGGATTTGGCATGTTTGGAAGTACTCATCGCATTTTTCCATGTCAACTTTCCCCCTGTAATCTCAGAGATCTTCTGAGATCAACATTTTATCCCAACTTTGGTGGGTTGAATGGTTGCGATTTGAATGCGCCGTAAGCTATTGTCGAAGGTTTATCATTTTAATTTCAAGCAATAGTCAGCCGAATGTTAACCAATTACCCCAAGGACAGGTATTTCAGGGTCAAGTTTATCCCGCTTCATCAAATGTATCTTTCAATGCCAATCCCATTCCAGTAAGAAATTAATTCTCAACACTCTTATTAGAGACCTATTAGAATTTGACAGCCAACACCAATGCATCACCAGCAAATAATTATGATAACCAAAAGATAATGGAAAAACGGAGGTTGTCTGAAGGCCAAGAATTTATTAAAAAAAGAGGACCAATCGGAAAGAGCTCGAGCAATGAATTGGTCTCTCCTCTTACAACAAACATTAATACTTCTACTCCTGTGGGAACTTTGAATAAAACTGTTTCCGAATCAAATTTGGAAAAACAGAAATCCGTGCTGGCTTCTATCAATTCTAGTGGGAATAATAGCAATATCCTTTCAGGTGAGTGCGATCGTATGAAGCAATCGCTGCAAGCTATCCCATTACAACTTTCACCTTCACTTACAGATTCGAAAGTGACTGGAGCAAACGCTGCTGTTTTGGGGTTGCCAGATAACTCGAATTCTCCCCTACCTCTAAATAATGAAGGCAATTTGATTCCTAATATCGAATGTTGTAAAGCACAAGTAAGCATGATTTTGATTTTTAAGTGATGCCATCATTTACAATCTTTTTAGAGATTCATTTCTGGCCAATTCAAACCTCCGGTGAAGAATTTTATGAACCAACACTTTAACACTATTACGAAGGATATTTCAACTTCTAATCCTTCAACTGGTATAATTAATAATAGAATTACAACAGGTAAATTCTTTAATTTTCGCGAAACACTTGGTTAAATAATAAGATCCATCGGTACATTGCCCAGGAAGCGCAGAATGGCGCATGAGAATAAAAGCTGAACGTGCTTCAAAAATTGCCAGCTACAAAAGGAAGAAACAAAGGTTCTCGAATAGAATTTCTTATGTTTGCAGAAGCCAGATTGCTGATACCCGCCTGCGAGTCCAAGGACAATTTCTTTCCAAAAAAGTATATGCGCATCTACTCTTCTCTTTCCAATATTAATAAAATCTAAAGGATTCTAAGATAATATATGAGTTCTTGGGCAGCGAGGTAGAACTAGCTTTCGATGAAAAGAGAAATTTGAACCTCGACTATGTTATTGACAAATGTAACCTTAACAATGAAGGCAGGCATGATGCCATTGCCAACCCAACTGAGATGTCATTGGAGGAGTCGTCACAGAAAGGGCAATCACCTCAAAGGGTCCAAGGGGCTGATATAAGTGTAAACCTAGAAAATTATGAGAAAAAGCTCAAAAGGATTGGCGAAATGCGAAAAGTATTGGAGATCCTTCACAAACATTACAAAAAACACTCGCGTATGAGAATAGTTTCGGCTGAGACAAAGACGTCTCCTCCCCGAAAAAAGAAACAGCATCCACCCGTGATTATGCAAGACTCTACCGAGGATTTTAAGCCTACTGAAACACGTCCAGAAAATAAATCAAGCTCTTTTGACTCATTCATGACAGATTCGATGAAAGCTGAATTGGAGCAGAAAATTCAGGTGTACTTGCAGAATCAGTCAAATCTTGAGCAACGTTGCAGTCAACAAGAAGTAAACTCTTTGAAAGTACCAAGTTTGGATGCACAACTGCTCGAATTTCAAGGGCACCATCGAAGCAACTAACTTGAAAAACAAACTCACACGAAGCAAAAGGTTTTGTTCTTTCAGCTAAGGTGTGATGTATAATGATGATGTGATCGTTATTTCTATGAGTAAGTATTACTGTTTATTATAGCCTGCAATTGGTTGAATGAGCAGGGAAAATTATATCTGCAACCAAATTGCGAGAGATCCATACTTCAGTTCTCGGCAATGAGCAGTTAAATAATTCATCCCACCTCCTGGGAGAAGAGGAGAAAAAGAATTTTATGATTTAGCAATTCTCATAAAACCTTAGCTCTAAAATAGAAGAAGCGAGTAGAATTGATTTCTGAGTATTAATGACTAGAGGCATTTCCTTTGGCATGAAAGATGTTAATAGAGACTGAAAAATCATTTTATTCCTATTTCGAAATATTTTGTTTCAAGGTTAGTCCGGTTTCGTAGAAGGAATTGTGTTGCATTAAGACTGTTCTCTGTGATCTATAAATTTAAATGTTTAGCTCGATTACACTGGATATCAATGGAATTCAATTTTTCTGAGACTTTTCGATATGAAAATTTCGAAATCGTTCTTTTTTGTGAATCTTTCGAACCAAAATCTCTGGATTAAATAGTGATTATTAATCGTAATATAATACTATAATAATTCAAACGCTTATAACCACCACCTTCCGGAACCATCCACTCAGGCTTTTCGAGGTTCTTAAATCGCATTAAAAATATCTAGAATGGATAACCCACAAGCCAACTCAAGATTTAACACTTACAGTATTCTTCAAGGGCAATTTTCAGACAACCCAGGACTCAATTATCAGAGACAACGTACGCTCTTCTGTTGTTGTGATAATCATTCTAGCACTCACTCCTAGTTGAGATGGACAGTAGAGTCATGGCGAGCAAAGCTGACCCAAGGATGGTGATCCTCAAATTGTTTTAACAGTAAACGTGATTTTAATATAGGAATCCTGGAGCGATCGCGAGTATCTCCAAGGTGATCAGCAACAAGAGAATCGCAGTTGTATCTCACCTTCTATACAATTATATAGAAAAGAAATCAAATTTCTCAGGACCTGATTCTCTCATAAATAGCTCTGAAGGTTTTTCATTGAACCAAATGTCTAATATTAGAGCCGGGTAACATCTGCTACTGGATTTTGCTGGTAATATACAATAAGGAGGAACTTTGGAATGTTTGGAAGCACAAGTAACGCCTACCAAGGACATTCATTCTCTAGCCAGACTAGTGGGGTCGCAAATACGCAAAGGTCTATTCGTCCTGGTGGGTTGTGTGAGCTAAACGGCCGAGATTTGAATGCGCCATACCCTTACATTGAAGAATTATTGCAGTTATTATCACCTAATTCGGATCAAAGAGAGCCGAGCAGGGCTGATAACTTAAACTCAAGACAGTCAGCTCAAAATCAATTTCACTCTGCCTCAACGAGCAAGTCATTGGTTCCTGATTCAATTTCGGTACAACCTATCCTAACATTGTTTGTTCTATAATTTCATAGGAATTGAAAACTGGAAATAATGTATCGCTAGCAAATAATTCAGGCCAGGCAAATCTTTCGAATAAAGCTTGGGTCAAATATTTAAATGTTCTCAACAATACCTCAATAGACTCAGAGAACACTGACCTCCAACAAACTCTACCGTATTCAATTTATCAAAAAAATAATAATCCTCACGATTTGTTTGGGAGTAGCAGAGAACAACGATTCGTGACTGGCATTTCACGACAATCATATCTGGACTTCAAAATGAACGAGCCTGTTCCTTATCTAATGAAGCATGGGCAAAATAACCTTGACTGTTGGATGTCTCAAGCAAATATCATTAGCAATGGTAATTTTTTGTAACATTTCTAACAATAACGGTCGAAATGTGTATGTAAGCAGAGTCAAACTTCCAAGGTCTTAGACCTGAAGCGTACTTAGTGTGGTACAGAAAAATGAAAGCAGAACGCGCTTGGAAAATCGCGAGATATAAAAGCAAGAGACGAATTTGGGAGAAGAAAATTTCTTATCACTGCAGAAAAACACTCGCGGATTCTCGCCCGAGGATCCAAGGAAAATATATTTCCAAGAAAGTAATTCAGCTCACTTGATTCGTATATCTGAAATAATTCTCCGGCTTTAAAGGATTCTGAAAAAATATATCAGTTCTTAGACGGAAAGCAAGAAGGGGCGTTTGATGAGAAGAAAAATCTAAAACTCGACTACATTGCCGCTCAGTATAATCTCAAAAAGGAAGGAATTGGCAACGGACTTTGCCCAAGTTATATACCAAAAGAAGAGCTATTGAAGGAAACTGGTGTTCACTATGGCAGGGATGGAGTTGAATATACCGATCACCCAGTTAGGCTTCCATTGCCAGCAATCACTAGAGTTCCTCAAATAATTCAAGCACTTGGGGTAGTGAGTTCGGGTCGCGAGAACGCAAAGCACCAGACCAAAGAGGTTACAAAAAAGAAACAGATATTTAAAATAGTCCGAAAAAAGCATCGAGGGAAAAACATCATTGTGCCTGTAGCAACCATAGATTCTATTCAAAAGAAGGATTTGATTCCGACGTTCTATGAGAGAAACTCAAACTTGTCCAACCCTCTTGTGACAGAGGCGAAGAAAACTGAATTGGAAGGGAAAATTCAGCAGCATCCCCAAGAACAAGGGGACAACTTGCTTGCCCAACAAAGCTGTCAGCTTCATCAACAAGATTACGATCCTAGATCCCCAGAGAATCAGGCAGCGCATCAAAACCTAATGCAATTGCTACTTGGAACGACTGACCTAACGACGAAAATTAATTGAGGAGAGGTCCTAGCCCACTATCATGTGGATAAAAATGAGTTTTCCTGTGCTCTGTGTATATCGTTAGATTCTGAAGAAAGGATTATCCATCATCGGAGAAGAACCCATTAAATATTTAAGACTAATCATATAGCCCAATTGTAAAGTAAATTTTAGTTATTCATTGTTGTTATATTTACAAACCGAAGGCGTCATACAGATATGCGATCTATATGTAATATAATGGCCTATCCTGTAAAATCTCCAAACGAAAACCATAGTTAATTCATCAGACATTATATTGGCGAAAAACCAAATACAATTACATCCGAAGCAGTATTTAAAGTGTCTACAAACAGTTTTGTTAAGCTTATTTAATTGTAAAACATATCTCCCGATTTGGATATTATGGACGGTTTATTTCCTCCCCGAGCTTTTGCTTATCTTCTTGCTTCGCGAGGTAAGCTGAGGGAACTGCCCGGCAGGAATTTCTTCAACTTCTGCTCCATGCACCTCAGGCTCATCAAGTCGCTTATTCGTTGGTATTTTGACTTTTGCTTGTACTCTTTTATCAATATTGAGGTTCCTTGGCCTCGTAGACGCGTTTTGTTGCATCTGTTGGGCTATTTTTGCTTCTTCAAGTTGCATGACCTCAAGCGGATTTGTAAATTGCCTTATGGGCTCTACATTGCGAGTCGAAACGATAATCAATGTTCGGCCGGACTGGAACCCGAGTTTCTCGTTCTTGATCTCGATGGGCTCTTCCAGTTTGATCAGAGTGCCGTATTTTGAATTATTATCGATAATGATGAATTTCCCGTTCTGATAGCGGATGAACGCATGCCATCTTGACACAGATATGTCTGATATGGGGATATCGCAGGAATGTCCTCGACCCTAATTCATACAGATAGTAAATAAGACCAGAACTGAGGAATTTTTTAAAAATTTACCAATCTAATGTCGCTATTTTCGACTCCTTTCACTACTGAAAAGACTTTCGGTCCTTTCCCTTGCGAAAGTCTCTCTAAAAGAAGATAAGGGGTATTCTCAGGTCTCGAAATATTGGCAGTTTCTGTCTCGAACTTGTTCTCGACTTTGACGGTAAAAGGGAGAATCTCCTTGCAAACATCACAAGCGAAGTTGGAAAACCAGTTATTCTCGACATTCAATGGTT
>ENA-UOTZ01002264-UOTZ01002264.1-compost-metagenome-genome-assembly--contig:-NODE-2264-length-10424-cov-5.752875_pt1 | contig 10424 bp, 9 predicted proteins | sample MGYA00238144_ERZ746983 | MGnify/ENA primary metagenome ERZ746983 (study PRJEB28759, sample SAMN06268863) | compost metagenome | isolation source: single cell | place: USA: California, Emeryville, Joint...
CAGACGATTCGCCAACTTCTGGAAGCTTGCTGGCGAGTACCATAGAAATTCTCCTTTCTTAACATCTGGAATTGGCCTCTTTAATATGCTGGACTCTTTAGAAAACGATAACCCACTTCTCAGGCACACTAGCAAGACTTGGTTGAGTGACTCGATTCCATACCTGTTCCGAGTATTAGACCCGATTTTTGAGGTTCTTTTGCAGATGACCTCGAAACGCTACTTGACTGAAGGGAAACAATATTTCTACACGAAACCCTACGACACGACCCGAGCCAACGACGCGTTCAAGAAGTTGAAGAGCATACTGATCGTCGCAAACGAACTCTTTATCAGGTATATTTCTGTGATAAAAGTCAGCGAGAAACTAAAAACCTTGTGCCGCCTTAACTTCGATGATAAGCTTCAGAACCTCGACAAGTTGACCTACCTAAACCTGCTAGTTGTGCTGTGTCTCCGCTATATTCAAGGACAGGTGATCGAGTCATTATCACTTAGATTCCAAACTGAAAACGCTTCCGTTAACGCCAGCGCTTGCGAATTTTTGGAGCTGCTGATCGTTCAAATCGAAAATAAAGAGCAGTCTGCCCTCACTACATGCGACATCATGGAGCCATTGCTCATTGTTATGAAGAACGCCATTCAAAATCGAGATTACGTAATGCAGGTGCAACTGATCAATCTGCTGAAGGTAATCCTCTTCCAATCAAGCTACTGCAGATTCGAAGGGACTAAAGCCGAGTGCGTTTCCATGCTAAGCTCGCAATACTTTATCCCAAATCTCCTTAAAGGTCTTGAACTCGAGATCTCTTATGTCAGAGTGCAATATATTAACTTCATCTCCCTATGCATTGGAGTCCTCACAGACCACCTTAAGCACCCAGTTCTCACAGGCCTAATCCAATCCGTGCTGAAAACCTATTATGACCTGATCGTCGCGAAGCAACTCGACCAGTCGGAGGAAGATGATGCTGACTATGATAAGTTCCAAAGCGAATTTTTCTTAGAAGCTGATGGAGATAAGGCAACGGCGGAGAAGCAAATTAAAATGGAGGGAGACCAGCCAGAGTTGAGCAAGTCTCAATTAAATGCTCTCAGTCCAAACCGCCAGCAAAGCATGCACAGTTCGGTTCCACAAATGATGCCTGAGAAAAGAGGTAGTAAAATCTATGCGAGGGACGAGATAGACCCCAAAAGAAAAATGAAAGATGCCTTTTCTCTCAGACATCAGAATCAGAATGATATAAGCATGCTCCTTGAAGGTGTTAGGAAGATATTGCAGTTCTTTTTGAAGCTGAAAACCCAGGTAATGATGTGATGAGTTGCGTCTTTTTACAACTTAATTTCAATGAAATTTAGGTCGAGAGTGACGTTAAAACCGATAAGAAAGACAACACACCAGGAGCACTGGAGCAAATGACGGATTTGATCACTTTCAGATTTCTTTTCAGACGAGATGAAGAGAAGAAGGAGATATCAGTCTCCCAATTCCCTGAGACCATTGAGGTGAAAATTTTCAAAATGACTGCTGATTCTTATGTGGTATGTAGGCTCTGATGCGCGATTTCTTCAAGATTCTTTCGATTCAATTATACTGCTGGAGGATATCAAAAGAGTTCCGACAGTATGCAAGCTTTACTGTTGAAGGAATTACTTCGTATGTGTTCGAAAAGTTTAACGAAGCGAATAAAAAACTTCATGAGGTGCACACAAAAATTGACGCAAACTCAAATAATGTGAAATCGAAAATCCTCTCCGTGGTGAAACCGCTGACCTACCAGTACCCTACAGAGATTATTAATACATTTATCAGCCTTTGGATCAATGAATGCGACAAATCTGATTCAAATTGTACTGATTCACTCTAGAATTCACGCTTACTTTAATGCTTATAGCAAACTATATGCTCCAGAAGCAGATTGAAGTTTTGGTGGCTATGAACATATCAGTCGAGATGTTCATCAATTATTTGTCCAAGAGCTTGTTTGTGGCTAACCTAAGCACGTTCTATACAAAGAAAGGAAACACCAAAAAGAATGTGTTCACGCCATCCTACGGTACTTAACGTCCTCCTAACATCACTGACGTCATCTCCTTTTATTATTGAAAAATAGAGGTTGCCTTGAACGAGAGCAGAGTTTTCTTCTTTATGTATACTTACATAGCCTACGCCTACCAAAACACTGCCGACATCCGCAAGGAAGTGCTTATCGGCATCTGGAACGCAGCTCTGCGCTTTGTGAAACTATTCGTCGCGAGCAAGACTCCAAGTTCTATCATCTGGCTTCTTGAGATTCTCTACTTACTGTCAGTTAAATACATTCCAAAGGAGCTGCTCAGCGACGCCAGATTTAAGAAAGAGCTGCATGAAACAATAAGTGCTCTTCTACTTAGTTGCGCAAATATCTGTGCGAAAAATGCCCAAATCATATTCAACGACACCACTATGAACACGCAAGACAAGTTCAGAGTGGTCTTCCCGCTTCCGCCGACCATATTTGAGTTGTATAAGCAATACTGTGAGGAGAATCCAAATAGAGACGGTATTGTCTACAATTCTAGCGAATTTTCTGTGGAGCAAATGATGTTTGCGGGAATGGAGAAAGATATCATGGAAAGTACGCTCTATACGCGATACAGACTCTTCTGCTTCAAAACGTTGCAGAGGGTCGCTTTGAGCCTCATACAGAACACCTATGCGGCTGATAAAATAGACCGAGTAGCAGCAAGAGTAAGATATTTATTTATCATCTTCAACCTTACCTTACTCAAATTACAATAGTCGAAGGAATTCATGGATATCATCTTCCCAATCATGGAAAATAAAACACAAGAAAACCAACCATTCATTGAATGTGCGTCTGATCTGCTGGAGAGACTCGTTGCCAATACCATGTTGATCAAAGACTTCAAGAAGAATATTCTCGACATCTTCTCTGGAAATGTAAATTATCTATTCAATTGGGATGAGTAATAAAAACGTGATACAATCTGCTAGGATTTCTTTAAATGCTCTCGAAAGACGCTTAGACACTGGAGCAAGATTATTGACGCTGTGCTTACTAACGATAAAGGAGATCTATTCGCTGAATTCTTGACTAAGGCAGCGTCGTTCAGCATCCTATTCAACAAGGACGCAGATACCAAACAAAAAATCAAAAGTTTCGAGAGAATCTGCTTTGTTATCTATAGTGGCGAGAGAGACAAGTACCAAGGAAAGCTTGTTTTCCTCATGGAGAAAATGGGAGAAGTTATCAAAAACGCTGAATCTTCCCCACCGGCGCTGGTTATCCTCGTTCTTTTCTGCGTCAGAATTCTCATCCTCAGACTTTCGTCTATAACCCTCAATGAGCTCTTCAGAAATATCTGGCCCCATCTTCTGACTCTCTTGGTAAACTTGAAATAGCTTTTCTTTGTGATTACGATTGAAAAATAGATCCAAATATTTAATCAAAATAACACCCAGAAAAACCCCAATCTCGTGCTTGCTGCTCTCAAGCTTGTCGAGTTAATGTCTATTGTTGGTCTCGAAGAGTTCTATGGAAACCAATGGGTCTTTATTTTCGACTGTAAGCACCATTTCTGAAAAACTGAGTGTGCTAAACTCTTTATTCTCTCAAAAGATTTTGGACTGAGCATTGAATCGAACATGAAGCCGATAGACTACAAGCAGCCTCAGAACAACCCTGAGTCTCCAGTTAAGAGTGATGTTACTCCGTTTAGCTTTGTTCCATACATTGGAAACTGCATCCCTGAAGATTGCCGCATTAATTACAAAGAGTCCCAGCAGGACTACCAAAAGAGTTATCAAAAAATTAATCGTAATATTCTGATTACTCAGTCAAAAGTAACTTTGAGACGGATGAAACAAGTTAATCAGTGATATTTTTTGAATAGGTCGATACTGAACTGGAAATAAGAAGCAAAGCCATCGTTCTGTGTAAATATTTGATGCATACAAATGAGTTCCGTACTGAAGTCAACCCCGAAAGCGTCAAGTTGGTCATGGAGCGAGACTTTATTACTTTGGATGATTTTATCTTTAAGCTCAACTAAAAATACAACCTACTATTTAGAATTGTATAAGGTCGCTCTTGGAGAGACTGCAAAGTTCATGATGTTGTGCAAGAGCTGCATTTTGATTCATTGCGCTAACCATTCGTTCAGTAAGACTTGCATAACTTCATAATCGAAGTAACTCAGTAAGAAGCTGCTGCTCATTGAAATGGGCGATAAGACACAGGACTAAATTATTACATTAGGAACGAAATTACCTAATTTAACAACATCTATCTCATAGCAGTATCAGAGTCTTATGAACTACCTACCGACTTCATTGGGAACTACTACCTGCAACACCCCTAAGCATTTTTCAGTTGTTTTTTTTTTATTTCTCACTCCCTCTCTCTTTGCAGTTATTAGTGACGTCATCATGTAGTTGAGAGAGCAAAACGAAAGAAGCACCCCAATTATCTGTAAATATTGGTTGCTTGGTCAGAATAGAAATACCTGAAAGATTTTTTAAATAATTAATAAAATTAAATCGAATTTTCCCAAAAAATGAACGTCATGTCAACTCTCAAAACTGCAATGGCCGCTGTCAAAACCTACGCTGGACTTTCCCTTCCTTATGTTATCACAAGTCAAATCGCGCTATGGGGAATATACTGTGTCACCAAACGTAACGCTTTGATCGATTGCGCATGGGTCTTCAATCATTTCCTGATTGGAACATCCATTGCGACAGGCGGATTCCTCAATTTAGCAGGAGTCACCGCGAATCCTAAAAATGCTATCACCCTTCTACTTCTTGGGCTGTGGACGGCCAGACTAGGAGGCCACTTATTGACAGAACGCGTGCTTACTCCTTACACTGACGCAAGGTATGTTCAGCTTATGAAGAGAGGAGGTGAGAGAGGCCACTATATCAAATTTTTGGTCCAGTATTTGCTTCAAGGAATCTTAACCTGCTTTTGTGCATTCCCTCTCTATTTTGCTCTTAGCCCAAGCACTGCAATCGGGGCGCCTCAAATACTTGGATGGTCGCTTGCTTTGATTGGAATCGTTGGTGAAGCAATTGCTGATAACCAATTGAAAGAATATAAAAAGAGAGGAGATAAAGGAGGAATTTTACGGGAAGGACTCTGGACGAAGTCCAGGCACCCAAATCTCTTTTTTGAAGTTGTGACTTGGTTCGGATTTGCTATTGCTGGCATCGATAGTATTGGTGGCCTTTCTGGTCTAATTGGCCCGATTGGATTATATTTGGTTATGAATTATGTCACGATCCCAATTACTGAAAGATCAATGCAAAAAACTCGGCCCAACTGGAAGGAATACGTCAGAGAAACCAACAAGTTTCTTCCATTTTAATTCGTATTAATCGTATTCACAGCGTTTGTATTGCTTAAAGATCTTGTGTATATGCGTGATCTTCGAAGTTTATCATTACTCATGGAATGCTTTCAATACACTATCTTTTAGTATGTCACAACTCTCATCGTACTGTCGTAGAACTGCAACGAATGAGGTAGGTGAGTCAAACAAGAACTACACAGCCAAAGTGTTTTTATATTGAATAGTGTTTTCTACTTGCGTAGTTTCTTTCACACCAAGTTTTATATTTAACTGACCCTTGCATTAGTATAATTCCATCCAGATAATTAGAATTTCTTTAATTCGAAGTTATCATTTATTTCTTTTTTTTAATTCACTGGTTTGAACGATTTTAGCAAATTTTCCTTTGATACATATGTTCATTGTAATTTTGAAGGTTGATAACCTTTCCCAGTTTGGTCATTTATGAGATTGATAAAAAAAAAAAAGCAATATACGGTTACACACGTGATTTTAATTTAGCAACTCACATCTAGAGAATGGGCATAAACTTGCTTTGAATGGGTTCTAATGGACTGCCCTCAAAAACACGTTCAAGAGACCGCGCTTAAAAAAAAGTGAGTTTCAATTTATTAATTAATAATGATTCAAATTTTTTCGATTATAATTAATTCTTGAATTCAAAATTTAGCTCAGCTGTATCAGATATATTCAAAAGATTCATTAATTACAAGAAAAAAGCAAAAAAGCAAGACTCACTGCTGCATCAAGATAATCCATATAATAACCAAAACAGAACATCTCTTTGAAAGAATGCTGAACATTTTGTTTGCAATGCCTGACAGCTCGCCGATTAGTGAGAGCTGACAAAGAGATCGCTCTGAATTATGTGGGAATGTCTTAATTAATTATTTGCAGTTTGTTGGATATAGGTAGTTAATTCCAGAAAGGCGGGTAAGGTTCGTATCCTCAGAAAGTTACAATTGGGATTGGTATTACAATTATCTATTATTTCTGAAAAAGTGATTCAATAAGCCGTCGATTTAAGAAAGAAGGAGAATAGCATCAATATGATTACACAGGTCATTTCAATGCGGTTTAATTTAATATTGGCTCTAAAATAGAATGCGCAACTAAAAAAAAGCAGTATTACTTTAGGATCTCATATTGAGCTTACAGAGTTCTAATAAAGAATGGAATAGTAAATCCTCCTGCTTTAGTGCAGTGTTGGACAGTAAATCAGTTTTGATTTTGAAATCTTTTTCCTCGTATAATTGGATTCATTGAGTTGTACGCAATTGCTATCTATGAGTAGATAATCCCAAAAAAAATATCAAGTCATATATCTCAAAATATCTTATATCTTGCTTGGACAAATAACACTAATGCTAAATGTTTTCAGCAAAAAGAATTTTTGAATTTTCATCATCAAACTAATTTTGCAATGGCGATACCTTAGTAAAGAATTTCTACTTTGTAGATACATAATTAAGTATAGAAAGATACTCCATGAAGACATAGGAAAATAATAGGGTAATATGATAGAGGATAGTAGATGATATTAGATTTTCATTCTCATGTTATCTTTCTTTTAAAATCATACTATGGCGCACACTTCGCTTAAGGAAATGAAATTTGGAAACATTACAAAAGAGTATTCCTTTCTATTCTCCGAGAGCGATAAGCTTTCATTCAATCTAATTACAGTTTCTATTAAATATTCTCTTTCAAATATTAGTACTTTGAATTTGTTTATACATGAGTTATTGAAAATGAGACACTTTTTTCAAATACAACAATTAGCATTGTAAAATAATTATCTTTCAATACCCTTACTCCTTTCCTAATAATCGCTTGCAAATCTTTATTATTAATACTTGTTTTTCTAGCCAGAACCCGAATTAGTGCAAAAAGATTGTTGCTCCAATCAATCCCTTCTTATTATCGCACTAATGATCAAGCTCGACATTGGCTTCATTTACCATCTCTCAATTTGAGAGCCATTATCTTAAATAAACATTCAGTCATTTCTTTAATTTTGAAAGATTAATAATAATTACATAATACTATCATACAAAAAAATTAAATTCCAAAAACATATCAAATTAGATAAGACTCCAACTCTACATTAATCGCTCTCTGAGAGATTAAATTTTCCACATAGCTTGCTAGTTCAAGATTCTCAGCATTCAATTCGGCAATTGCTGCCTTGAGAGTGTCTATTTCTGCTACAGCGAAAACATTGAGATTAGTCATTGCACTTGAGCTTGCTAAAAACATTAAACAATCACTTGTAAGCTTTGGGGAGAATTATCATTACTTTCTGCGAATTTAGAAAATATGTCGTAGAGGCGCATCACAAAATCTTGCTTGATTATAGGAGTGACTATGCCCCAAATGTAAATCATGCACCATTCAATAGAAACATTTACCATTAGCGTCAATTACAACTACACTCTCTTCTTCATTCAATACATTCGTGAGATCACTGGAAGTAGTGCCATTCAGAGCGGAATTTATATAACCCAAGAGTTCATATGTGACGTTGAAGAGAGTCCGCATTTGATTAGTATCAGCAGTCGCAAGTTCAACATCACTCAAAATATCACCTGCTAAACAAACTCAGTCAGCTGAATATAAAAAGAAAACTTCAATACCCTCTTCAATCTTTGTAATATTCTGTTTATAAATTTCTGCATATGCAACCAGTTGCACCATCGTATCATTCAAAAAAAGAATATTTTCCTTGACAAATTGCGTGACTTCGATCTCATTGCTCTTATTTGCCATAAGCACATTATAAAATTCAAGGAATTCATCCTATTCCGCAGAAAATTAGAAAACAATAAAACGCAAATAGAGATACCTCGAGCTGCGTAATACATGTGGTGGTATTCGTTAGTAAATCCGAAAGATTCGTCAAAACTTCGATTGATGCTCTGAGATTTGCGATAGTTTCTGTATTTTGATCCTTTAGTAAAGTCACGTTCTATCATTTTACGTCAAGGTGAAATATAAGAATGTTTTCAAGTGAATATTACCGTCATGCGTTCCTCAATGGCTTTTATGTTCAAATCCGGAAGGTCTTGGCAAAAACCATACATATTCGCTTTTGAATGATAAGATACTCCAATCAAGAGACTCAGTTACATCCTAGTGTAAGATCTTCAATTCTTGCGTAATGAATCAGCGTTGGGACGACCACATTGCCACACTTATCACAAAAGACTCAGTCATTCGTAAAGATAGAATGGTAAGTACCACGCTCCTGATGTTGTCGTTGTAAAGCTTGACATGCATGCCCTGATACATTTCGAAATTCCTGTCATAGCAATTGTTTAATGACTCTGCGCCCATCGCACCATCTACATAAATGCAATAGTTGTAATTCTCCACTATTTGTTTGCATTGTGCATATTCCTAGAGGACTATCAGCTTCATATATAATGGAAGTAATTATTACAGTATCTGAAACATATTTGTAAACCGTCCTCACGTCAGGGGCAACTTTTAAGGACACTAATGTGTAATCATCCTCATTTGCTACATCAGTCATTTTCCAAAGTCCTGAGCAGAAAGCATCGAGGTCTGTAACAGTCTGAGTCTTTATATCAAGCGCAGGGCAGTAAACTTGAAAAGATGACGTGCTGACACCCTGAGAGTGATAGATCAATGTCGTTTAGTATGAAGAACACGATGATCAACAGTTACCTTGATGCAATATTTGATGCTGCTCACAACAAAATCGAATAGCTCTCTCGATAATACAGTATCTTCACGTTCCAGGTCAAATGTGCAGAAAACGTCAACCACATCACCCAAACAGCTGGGAACTTCATCAGCAAATTCTGAATTTGAAATGCCAAGCAACTCGCTTGTATAACTGCAAGAGTCGAAAGGCTTGATAGTATCATTTCCAAAAGTCATATAGAGTTCAACAGCTGTGTTGCATATTGATTCGACTTTCAGCTGAGCGTTGCTTGAGTAAGCAGCTCCAGAGATTGCGTTTTGCTCAGAGAGTAACTCGCTCGGCAAGTCATTAGGGGTTTGCAAAAGCACGCTTGCACCTTTCAGGTAATTGTTGTATCCATGCGTACTGTAGGTTAAGGTAAAAATTAGCAAGAGAAGTCCTAGGCTGATGTTTTTTTGGTTCATTTTCAAGTGTTTTCTGTGAATTTTACTCGTTTATCAAATTAGAAGAGAACTTATTTATTCGTTTTATCGAACTAAACAGATAACCAAACGGTACCTGCCGAATCGAAGTACAATAAATTTATTCATGACTATTTTGAACGAACCAACTAACATCAGGAAATTGGTATAATAATATATTAGTTTAGTCTCTGCAAAAGCTGTCCCCTTTTTATTTCTTCCTAAGAAATATAAACAAAATTCAAGATACATGATGTGCAAGATTTTGAAAATCTAACAAGGTCATTGTATAAAACCAGCCTGAAGAGGTGAGTTACTCTCCAATGAAATTGTTATATTCTCCCGAATATTAGCATTCTCGATAATTCTCCATAGTATAAAATAAAAAATAGCTTTTTTCTATGCTCATCAATTGCTTCTTTGATATTCTCATTTTCTTACTGATAAAGATTTCAAGTTCAAGGACCTATTTCAGCCAGATCAATCTATATGCACTATTCATTCCAACACAGAGGATAGAAGAGGCGAAATTTTCAAAAAATTTTCAATATATCAATTGGATTTGATCTTCCTCGACTTGAAACAATTCATTCCCGATGCAAACCTTTCTACTTTGGCATAATTGCTTTATGAACAGGCTTATGGATGGCCTTTGGAATGTCCTTTCCGAGGTTGCTGTGTCCAGACTTCTTCTCCTCGCCAGGAAGAGCATAGGAGGTGGTGGTGTCAGCAGTTAATTTCTTCTTGAGTTCTTCAACGAGAGCTTGGTCGAATTTGCCAGTGTCTCTTCCGGTAGTGATGGCCCATTTAACATAGAACTCCTTGAAATCGAAGGTTTCTCCTTCAGGAATGATGGCTCCAGGGTACAATTTGATGAATCTGTTGACTTCATTCTCGAATCCTCTTCTGCCTTCTTGGGTTTCGAGGTCGTATTG
>ENA-UOTZ01002266-UOTZ01002266.1-compost-metagenome-genome-assembly--contig:-NODE-2266-length-10419-cov-43.743570_pt1 | contig 10419 bp, 17 predicted proteins | sample MGYA00238144_ERZ746983 | MGnify/ENA primary metagenome ERZ746983 (study PRJEB28759, sample SAMN06268863) | compost metagenome | isolation source: single cell | place: USA: California, Emeryville, Joint...
ATTATTTTTTTAATGCTTCAACGGTGCGTTTCTTGATGCAGTACAGACAAGTATGTAATCTTATATCCATCATAAGCATTGAGTTATTTTTTATTTCTCTTGAAACAATCAGTATATATGAAAAAGTAGATCAAACTTAAAAAAATGAAATCTTATGTAAAGCTTATTAGTGCCTCTCGGGAGATGTATGCAAGGATCATAATCATATAGCGTTTCAACTAGATTCTCTTTTTCCAGATCTTTTTGTCGTTTTCTTTCTTTGCAGAGCCTGCAGTCGAGCCGAAGTTAGCTGCGCCCAAAGTATCAGCAGTTTTATTCGATGGTGAGGTTCGAGTCAATCCCAGTTGAGACTGCATGCCTTCAGTATTTATAGAATTTGTAACCGTCATCAGAACTTCTTCTGAATTTTTGCTGTCGCCTCCTTCGTATTTAGCCTTATAAGGCTGGTCGTTTATATTCTCCTTCGAAACCGCTAACTCAGGTGTACCGTTTGAGTTTTCTCCACTTGTTAGCTGGGCTTTGGAGAGCAAAGTGTCTTGGGAGGTTGTTTTAGAGGTTTGAATGAAATTTTCATTGAAATTTCCTTTCTACAAGAGACACATCCCTCAAAATCAGTTGATATACAAGTGTTTCTTTTACCGAAGGAGATTTCATGATCTTTTCTTTGGGAAGAGCATGGAGCTGGGTCATCATTTTCGCAAGTTTGGCATACTCTTCGTAATCTTCCATGAAAAGCTTTCCTGCTTCCTCATTTAAGGCGCTTTCAGGGAATGGCACGATGAGCAAGCATTTTATCACCTAAGTGTCAAAAATCAATATTTAAACCAGTACGAAAGAAATTTTTCAACCTCGAAAATGCTGTATAAAGACCATTCTTGAGGGTTCCAGTCTTTTTTAAGAGTATTGACGCAAATCTCGCCTTTTTCTGAGACGTTGGGGTGGAAGATCTTCGTTAAAAAATAGCCTTTGAATGTTCATAAGCCCCGTTGCTTTTAAAATAAGAAGAGAGAAAGTTACCTTTTGGTGGAGCCTTTGGGAATTCTGAATTAAATACGAGTTTGCATCGGAATACTCCTCCGGCATAGGGTGTACCAACTTATTTCAGCAACCATTCAATAAGAACAATGAAGTAGTCTTCAATGTATACTTGGTCCATAGACATCACAAGCAATCTCAGATAGATCGTAGTCTTGCTGAATCGGTTTGATTCCTTTGCATCAAGTGAGTTAATGATGAGATATTTTCAAATATCTACCGTCTGGGGCTTTCTTCATGAGCTCGTTCAGCTGCTTCTGAAGAGCAATAATAACTTTAGGATGGAGTTCTGCGTCCTGCTATATAATACAGCAAAGTTGTTGAGGCTGGAATTGTTGAAGACGAGAAATTACCATCTTTTGTTCAGTGTTTCTTTAGAATCGTAACGTTAACGTTATTATCCAGATTTAATTAATCAGGTCTCTAAAATTAATGCTTTCGGACTCATAACTTTCGTTAAATTAGCTCACTCGTTTATTCTCAAAGAACAAGCTTTTTCTCAGCTGAAAATTCGAATACTCTGTATTTGAGGGATTTATGAAAATGACCCCCCAAAAATATTGATTAGCAGAACAACTTGGTCTGCGTTATGAGTCTGAAGTGATATGATTTGGATTCGGTAATATACCAGAACGATTTCCAAAACTTGAGATTCGATATCTTCATGCATTAAATCTAGAGGAAGTAAAATTGAGAAATGGCTTTTACCAATTAAATGCAATTTTAGTGAGGTTTGGCATGTTTTTTTTTCCCACAATTAATATGTGATGAGAATGAATAAAGAAAATCTGATTATTGTCGATGCAACAAGCATCATGACAGCAGAGTTTGCTAAGATGATTTACTTTTGCTTCTCGAAAGAAGCAGGATGAAATGCATTAATTCGGATGATTTCATCAAGAACCAACTTCAAACTTAATTATTAAAATAATGTATTCTAGAAAGTGATGCTTGCCTCACTTTCTAACCACGTAGTGAAGGCAAAAAAGTTAGTCAAATATAAATGGGAGCTTAAGAGATTGCAAGCAGCAAGAAACGAAATAAAAATTAAAGGGTTAATTTTATTTGCAAATTTTCTAAAGAAAAAAGTCGAGTTCGGTGTAATGCGAAAGACATCGATAAGCTTCCTGGAGAACGATGGAATTATCGAGCAGTTTTATCACCTCCTCTGGGTTCGTGATCCTTTTCTCGGAACGAGTAACTCCAAATGATTTTGTAACTTCCAAATCAACATGAATCTATCACAGTTCCTAGTGTTTCGATACCTGACACGATTATCTACAAATACGATGAACCTGAAGTGTGGTATTTCACTAGTAATGATTCCGTCAAAAAGAAGAGTCAAGAGAGAACCACGAATGAAGAGATCTTGAAAGCGATGCTAAAAAATACTTCAGCATGTGGAATCATCGCAACTTACTTCTACGAAAAGACGGAAAATAACTCAAAGCAAATCTGCTTCGAATACTTCGGAGAGAATGAATTGAGTAATTTTATCACTCGCCACTGTGAATTACATTTATGAAAAGAGGAATGGTTTAATAAGAAAAAGCTCTACAATGGAGTCCTGCAAAAATTTATAGAACCCAATGGAGAAAAGAACTGTAAACACAAAATAGAGCTAATACAATTTAATAAACGCGTATATTATTGATATGATGATAGTCATTATTCGTGCAACCTGGTCTCCGAAGCTTTGTCTGTTGGAGAAGAAGGAAAACCTACAGAGGATCATGAATACCAATCTAGACATTTATGAAAGAGCTGTAACATTGGAAGCTATGGCGCATCATGGGCATACAGGTGATAAAACTATTAGTGATAGAAATTGACTCAGAAATGTTAGTTCCTGTAAGAGGTTACGTGCTACCGACGAAAATAGGCCGTATTTGTTCTCTTATTGTGCAGGTAAACAACATTGTGAGTGAAATTAATGGCAGTAATGATACAAGCATATTATCGGTTGCAGCATGGGTCATATCAATGTTAAACGACTGATTCTCAACTTGAAAGTGGATCCTAGTGGGAAAATTTGGGTGCTTTTTTGTAGTATGATACGCCTGGAACCAACTGATATTGTATACCTCCCTCCTAATTCGAATACGAGTATGTTGATAACTTTTCGGGGATAATAGGGAGGGAAAGAAGATGATCCGATTAGACCAGAGAACACGAATATCACATATAAGGCAAGCTTTCTCAATAAAGAGCTAGATTCATGTTAAAACTTTTTTTAAGACTCCTGATTTTATCAACGCGAAAGTGGTTTCAGTCGCTCAACGCCCTCAAAATCTACATAAGAATCACATCTGCACCAATTGCGACAGTCAACTTGGTAATCGAGCAATTCCATAACCAATGTGGCATATCTATATATACTTCCTCCACTTTAGATGAGAAGCAAGTGTTTTACGCGAATTATCAGCAAATTATTAAAGGCTATGAGATCGATCATGCTGATGCTATCAATGGGCACTTTGTGAAGCCATCGAATGTTAGGGCCGTCCAGCAGCAACAGAAAATTGAGGAAGAAATCAGGACGAGTTTCAAACAGAATAGAGCTGCACCTGTTCAATTTGTAATTGAAATATACTGAAATCTCGTCTCATACTCCCGAATTGCAAAGCCGATTGTGAATTTATCTATTCCACCATTGATTTTAAAGATTAATCCAACCCTGACATTAAGTGAGTATCAAACTCTCAAGAATGAGCCAGGCTTTTGGAAGAAGAAAGCTGCACTTTGCGAAAACTGTTTCATCGAGCTCTGCAAGAGTCTTCCATTCACAAATTACTTTAATAAGCACAAAGAACCAACTTTTTTTCAAAAATTAATTGGGATTGGGCCACTTCGTCCTGACCTCCTGAAAGAAAATCGTGAGGTATTCATTTATCACTTAAGTATTTTGATTAGCAATGGTGATTATTAGAAAATGCTTGAGACAAGAGCAGAAAAAATTGCGAAAGATTCTACTTTGAAAGCGCAATGGGAATGTAGGCGCTCTCATAGCAGCGATTTCCGTAGCACGAGACAAAAAAGGACGAGCTCTGAGGGTAGCTGGTATCTGAAAAGTGAATCTGAAGCTGAGGTTGAAAATTACCCGATCAAACCTCTTGATAAAATGGTGACAGATCAACTTGTGGAAGAAGTAAAAATGAAACAGCCCTTTAATGGAATCATATTTCATAAGGAGGAAGGCTATGAATATGACCACCAAGATGAGAATTATGTTAATGGAGATTCAGCGAATACCAATGAAAATTATAATAGCGCTCATACGAATGAAAATCAAGAGCATGATTTGCTGATTAGAGATATTGAGTCATTTGTAGTCATGAAAGAAGCTGACGGAAAAGAATTCAATAGAGATACGGCGAAGGAATCTCCTCCGGCAAAAGTTCGATTGGCATCGCTTTTCCGTGTGAAAACTGAGAATCGAAAAAGGAATGGGAAGAAAGTATACAATGATAATCGAAATTCTATTGGCGAGAGAATAAGTATTTTTTCGCGCCATAGCAGTATGGTATGAATTTTTCAGATAATTGAAGTCATTATTATTCACTGATATATTGTAGGGTTTAGATCACCAGATTAAAGACACGATCACTCCAACTGAAGCAAGTACTAGAAATAGTTCTGTTCCATTGGTTACTCCAATATCTGTTCGAATTTCAAGCACAAATAGTGGAACAAAGCAAAGCCAAGATGAGAAGAGTAAATAAAATTACAGCCTACATAGCTTGGAAATAACAAATTTCTTTTTGTTCTAGAGAAATGTATAACCTCAAGTTACTTTTTCAGGACAAAATCGGTAAACCCGTTGAGCACTTCCAATAAAAAAGCAGCTCACAGATCAGAGAATATTTCTGCTGACTCAATCGATGAGTCAGCAGGTGTAAAAAGCTTTGAAAAAGTGGTGTTGAAAAAGAAATATCTTGCAGATATAGCGAAAAAAATAAACAAATCTCAGCTCATACTCAACACTGCAGCACTCTCAAGAGATTCATTGGATAAAATGATTTCATTCAATAAAAATGAGCAAACATTGCTCAATTCATTCGATATTGTCAGAAAAACCACAAAAGAAGCCGCTAAGCTATACCGCGGCGGACCAGGGACCAAATACTTCATTTAACTGAAGATATCAAATTGAACATTTGATGCCACCCTTCTTAATCAAATCAAACTCGTCATTATTTAGCGATGAATTTAATTCATTTTTCCTAACAAACCTACGTTTATTTTTGAATCAAAGTGTTTTTTTCTCTCTCTCAATCATCACTATTCTTTACATCTCAGGCATTTCATATTTTGAGGTCAAATATCACCTATGAACAATAGTATATAACTAAGATACTCAGATACGAATTCCCTTCAATGTTATTAGATTCCTTGCCGCCAATAGAAAGAATTTTGTTGAATAACCCATATTAGTGACACTTTTAATTTTGGAGAGATTTCATATTTGATGAGATCTACAAAATATCACTGACAAAACAAGCACAAAGCTTTTTTCGAAAAATACTCTATTCAAAAATTATTTTAACAAACTATTTATTATTTCAAAATTGGTATGAATGCAATTATATTTCTGCAACGAGTTAGCATTTCTTTTGATGAGCTGAGGAATCTCCGCCACAACCACACAACGCTTTGAGCCCCTTACATAGCTGAGAACCCTCTCCGCAATCGAATTCTTTTTCATGCCAAAACATCTCTCATCCCGATTTTGAAATTCCAATAGACGATTAAAATCGGCGGGTCGATCCAAGAAATATCCCGATAATAACAAAATGCTGAGACATCTGAGCCTTTTCTCCTTCTGAGACCCAATCTTGTATTCCACAGCAACATTAACGTTCAAAATGATCAATTTTCTGAAGGCCTTTCCTTTCAATTTTTTCTCATAATAAGCCAACAATTCTTCCAAATCTTTAAAATTTTCGCCTATATCACGATGATGATGTAATTGAGTTATATCTTGTGTTGAAGAATAATATTCCTTACGTCGATATTCATTCTTATGATTTTCGAATTCCTTGAAAGAATAAGAAACCCCAGTGACTCGGAGGACACAGGTCTCGAAGCCTTTATAATAGCCGTTGATGGATTTTAGCAGTTCAGTTAATGTTCGTTTATCTTTCTCTCCAAAGAACAAGATTACTCCCTTGAATATAAAATAAGAAAAAGGGGTTGACAGCGATGACTAACCTCTTTCTTATTGATCGTATTACAATCATCATCATCCACTTCATTCTGAGAAAGCAGATAATTATATTTCTTCGCAACGGTTTCCCGTGGCATCTTCTCGTGCTTTTGGAGCATTGAATGCCAAACCGCAGCCTTGGGATTCACATTCTGGATCATGAATAATTTATCGATTTCTGGACTGTCGAATCCCATCCGCTGATACACTTCCTCCGCGTTGTCGTAAAGTAGCGCTTTTAGATACAATTCAATCTCTGCGCCCAATTTCGCTCTGGTGTTATAATTGAACAGAGAAGTATTATGGTTTTCGGTTATCACACTTTCGAATCTCACGTTCAGCGAAGGCCCTCCAAATTTCCCCAACGACGCTTTTGGATGGTTCATTTCGATCAGTTCCATGTTACTCTCGTCTCGGCTGCTATTCCTATCATTTATTGATCAAAATACGAAAACCCCAATTGCAATACTCGAGTTTTGTTCGGAATTTCTGCGCGTTATTGATCGATACAGTCGTATAGTGCGTTGATATTTTGTAATATTTTACGTAATCACGTTTCTCCCTCAGTCTACTTTTCGGTCGAATGATAGCGAGACACCTCAGCCCTTGCTTAAATACATGTTTTTGTTCTTGAAGGACTCTGCAGTTTCTGTACTCGTGATGTAATTGCAATTGCACCATGATAGCAGGCTCCTTACTCTGCGTTATCATAGTTTCAGCTCTAACCAACCCAAAGTTTTATGATTAGAGGGAAAGCAATGATAATTATCAAAAATTACCTCTTTATCAGAAAATCCAGCCGTTGATGCTCTGCAATCCTTTCTTGTCGCTCTCGTTGAAACTCTTTCATTGCCATATTGAGCTCTCTAAACTACGCCCCAAAGAAAAAAATTACTCCACATCAAGGGCATTTGTTACCTGCTGGTCTTTTTCCTTCGCCTTCTCCATAAGTCTTTTAAATTTGTCTTTTTGGTAGCTGATCAGCTCTTTCAAAGTCTCGATTTGATTCAAATAGAATCTCACAGCTGCTTGAGTATTTTTCATGCCATTCACGTACAAATCCATGTTTTTGGTCTTATTATCCAACTGCTTTTCAGACTCCTGCAAGACGATTTGGTTCTGTTCTGTGCCTAAGCTTTCGACGATTTTTCGAAGCTCTATCCATTTGCCAAACGCACCATGTATGTCTCTCTTTTTGGTGAGGTTGAGACTCAGCAGTTTTTGCGTTTTCTTCATCGCAGTCGCCTGGTTGAACACAGCTTTGTCTAAATCTTCCTTTTCCGATTGCTCCCGCTGTAATCGCCTCTGTTCAAACTCGCCTAATCAGCATTGGTAAGCAGAATAGATAAGAAAGATCTACGATGTTGCTTCTCTTCGAGAATTTTGAATCTTTGGAGTAACGTTCCTCCCACAATGGCTTTATTCGGAGCGACGTTGCATGTACGGATGACACTTCTTTGGCTCACGGTTTCTTCGAGGTATCTTTCAAGCAGTTTGTCGTTGATCTGTAGAGTGCCTTTGTCGTCGGTTTTCGGCTGAACAAGGCGACAGAGCGTGAAGTCATCTATTTCTTCTCTCGGTCTTTTGCGTACCAGCATCATTTTTATTGAGGATATTTTATTCAAATTTGAATCTTTGAGTAAATTGCATCTGTAAAAACAGCTTAAAAAATTCGATTGATTTATTATGATTGCACTGTCTAGAGTGAGAAAAAGGAAAAATGTGCATAAACTCAAATATTATCCATTAAAGCACAAGTTCAACAGTATGCTTCCTTCCTAGGGTTGCAATGTGACTCTTAGGTCGAAATTATTAGTAATAGCTAATCTAACTCAATACCATCAATACAGTGTGTTAATTTCATCACTATGCGTTAAAACTAAAATATTGAAAAAACGGTACGCATCAAAAGTAATGAGCTGGAGCCTTGGACTGAAGGCGGAGAAAATTTCTCAGTTAAAGATAGAAAAATGAAATGAATTGCTAGCTTGGAGAGTGAAAAGTGAATGGTGGAAAAGCTTTTTCACAAAGTCAAAAAAAATCAGTGATTTGATTTCTGCCAACTCCAGTTAATTTGTTTTTACAGAGTGAGAGTTCCATTCAAATAATTCTTTAAATTTCAATTCTTTCAGATGTCCGATAGCTTGGAGGATCAAAAGCTGAGTGAGGAAAGACTGATACAATTCTATCAGGAAGGCCAGAAGAAATTAAATCGTGAGCTACAATTATTGAAGAACGAGAATGGAACTCGACAAGAGCAAATAAATAGGATTCAGGTTCGCAAATATTTTCTACATCGCTTCTCTATTCGCATATATAATGTCGTCTCCAGCGACTTCTCTGCTCTCAACGCTCTAGATTGTAATTTTGGTACCTGCAATAGGAAAAAATCAAAACTCTTAAGGCTGAACAAGCTGAAAGGAAGAGAGAATATGAAGAAATGGACAGACAAATCGGTCAACAACGTGGAACAGCGGGTGGGATGGTATTAAGCTGATTAATTCTGACAGAATTCATTGATAAATCTTCTCTATGGATATTAATAGATCAATCTCAGGAAAAATATCCATGATGCAGATATTAACGACACTAAAATCAGAGAGAAATTCGATAGTTTGCTCACTGATCTCAATGAGTTGATCTTGAAGAACTACGAGGAATATGAACAGTATAACTCTTGATTTAACCGTCTCTAAAGAAGTAAATAGAAGAATGCTGAACGAAGATCCCAAACGTGAGAAGACTATCAAAACAAAGTATCTTTCTCAGAAACTGTCAATGGTTCTCTAACAGCATTGGCTTCGTGAATAGCAAACACGAAGAAGAGGAGGACGCTTACACAAAAAGCAATCCGATGAGTGCTATCTGTGTCAAATACCTCATAGAAAAGGAGGCTGCTGCGAGTCCAGAAGAACTTGAAGACGAAGATGAGTCAACGAATCTCAAAGGTTATGTGACGACGTTCAGAATTTCAAATAAAACCACTTTCAATGACTTACTCAAAGAAGCCTGCTCATTTTGGGTATTTGTTATTTTGAATCGCGAAAACAAACTTTTTGAATTGTAAAGGGGATCACGAAATACTCCGAGTATGAGCTTACCGATGAGAAAATGAACCCTGTTTCAGAGAAAGAAAAATTGGATAAGGATCCAACAAAGTACACTACGAAGAGGCAAGCATCAATTGAAGTCTACTACAAAAACAAGGGCCAAGAGGTGACGCAGTATATGGTTTATCTGAGAAAAACCCCCTCAGATCAAAGCATTGCAGATTCGAAACAAGGTGAAAACTCAGTCGCATTACCCGCCGTGTTATAATGGGTCTATCCTTATTGTGTAGATGCAACAAAGATTGAAATTCAGAACGGTGATGGTGAGTATAAGAAGAAAGAACATGACGTGTCCCAAGAGTTCTTTGAGCAGTATCCTGGATTGAAAGTAAGTTATTTTCTTTTAACACAAAGAAAAACCTAATACCTTTGCATTGATATCTCCATTAGGCTTATCTTGAGATTGATAAAACGAAAATTGGCGAAAGAAACAAGGAGATTGAGACCAAAAAAGATCCAATAAATAGGCTTAGTGATAACCACTGTGCTGTTTTCACAGTGATCCTCTTGATACTGGTAACACTCGTACTTTCCCATGCAAATATTTGAAATATTTTTTGCCAGATATTCACAATAGTTCCTCTCACCGGTGAGAGAAGCATTATAGCACTCTATTATACACTTTCCAGCTTTGAGAAGGCATTCGGCGTTAACAGTGACACTTATGACGTTTCTTCGTGAGCTTTGATCAGCTTCTTTCACTTTTTTAACCTCTATTATTAGGCAAGATTACACTTGGCAAGGAATTGCCCGAGAAACCAACTTTTACGAGTTTTTGAACTATACTCTGGGAAAGAACCTCTTCTATGCCGACCCATCACTTGCAGCAACTGAAGGAGGAGCTATTCTCAGTAGTAACTCAGTTATTGGAGGTGTTCGTCTGCGTCAGATGAGAGTTTTAACTCGAAATTGCAGCAACATTCCTAGCGAATTTCAGGCGAAAATTCCTTGCTATTATCAGGATTACGATAAATCTATTCGTGACACACAACAAATTAATCTTACGGGCTTCACGAGCACCTCGGGACTGAGCTTCCAGAACGAGTGGACATCCTGGAGAGACGCAGA
>ENA-UOTZ01002268-UOTZ01002268.1-compost-metagenome-genome-assembly--contig:-NODE-2268-length-10418-cov-12.675370_pt1 | contig 10418 bp, 6 predicted proteins | sample MGYA00238144_ERZ746983 | MGnify/ENA primary metagenome ERZ746983 (study PRJEB28759, sample SAMN06268863) | compost metagenome | isolation source: single cell | place: USA: California, Emeryville, Joint...
AACATTGAGGTTTTCTAAATATATTTGGAGAGAACTTTACTGAATTTTCTTCCGCAATAGCCCGACGATGTTATTATGCTGAAGAAACTCATCACGATTATAGCGAATATGTATTTAGCACGCGGGACTAAAACTCCTCCTTGTGAAGACAAAGTTATAGAATTAGCGTTAAAATGCCAAAATTTCCACTATCGAGAAGAAGAAGCTGAAGCAGAGCCGACTGTGACAATCGGAAGGTTCAAATATAATCCAACTCTCGAAGCCGTAGAAATTCGCCAAGATGCGAAGTTAGTGCTCGCTTCTGTCACAAACATGCGTAAAGAGGAATTTTGATATCATTTTTCTGATGATGCATTTGCTCCAGAAATCCAATCTAAAGACGCGCATGCCCTCTATAAAATGATCTTTAAAATGATGGGCATGAGCAATGCCACAACTCAGTATAGAGTAACACTCGTTCTTGGCGACTCCTCTCATACAAATCATGTATTTAGGCATTATGTTGTCTGGCACACTTGGCTCTTGATCAACATCGAAGATTCATACTCTTGCAATCCAACATCATAAGAGTATTCTCACTTGCTTTTGTCTGAATTGCTAAATTTCACATATACGATAGAGACTAATTGAGATGCTCAGTCTTGAAAGAGACGAAGAGACCTATCCTTTCATCGTGAAAGAGGCCGCGAAAATATTAACAAATATTTTTAGATCACCTGATGGTAAAAAGCCTTTTCCATAACAGCGGAAAACTAAAGGTTATTTCAAAAGGAATGGCTCTCTGGTTAAAGTTCAATTCGGCGAAGCTCTCAATCGATAGTTCTTTAAATCACAATTTGCTTACTCAAGGGAAACCAGAAAAGCTCAAAGAGAATGCGAATGTGAAACTTCTTAGGAGATGGCGCGCTAATAAGTTGTATTTAGGCAATTTTTGGAAGATGGGGAGCAAAGTTCGGTCAGGGCGATGTACTTGAAATCCCCGGCAAAGGGATCGTTTTGGAAGAGTATACTTTCTGCTGCTGGGTTTATCTTCCTTTCTCTTCAAATGGTAAGAATTTTAGCAGAGAATAAATCAATCTAACCTGAGTTAGAATCAACTTACTTCCACACGCTGGTTCAAGAAGCGGAAGGTCTCGGTGGGCTAATCGTGATCGATCAAAATTGTATAAATATCAATTCTTGTAGAGTAGCAACTCACAAAACCAACCAGGTACTTGCATTGGGACGTTTGATGAAGCGACCGGCCAATTGATTGAGAGTCCTATTAACCTTTTCAAATTAATGAATCAGCCTCGGAAATGGCACCATATAGCTGTAACCGTTGAGAACAATACTGATCAGTCGTAAAAACATTCTCATACAATCTTGAGTCTCACTCCTTTTCCAGAGGCTCAGAGAAAAAGGCTCACAAAATAACCTATTTCTTTGACGGCGTACAGCAAGGAGAGCCAGTCCCTATCAATGCTCCAACAAACATAAAATACATTGGGAACTCAAAAGATCGTAGAGAAAGCATTGGGCGCATTGCAGATCTGAGAGTCTACCCCTATATTTTAAAAGACAGCAACATCTTGGAAATCTACAATATTCTTCAAACCTACGAAGAAGATGGTGACTAGTTTCTCTATTGCAAAATTCCTAATATTCCTTCCTTCCCTCCCTAGATAACTTCGATAACATTGGAGGAGCATTCTCAAAATGTGGAATAGATCCCATTCCTCTTATACTCAGGAGCTTAAAAACCAATGTCCCTGATATGCAGGTGGAACTTTGTAAGCTAATCGCTGCCATGTGTACCACTAGTAATCTGCTCTCTTGTACTTCATTGAATAACACCGGCTTTTTCTCTCATTAGGAGTAAGCAGAATGGAATTTATCAGGCAACAAACATTTGACGTTCTATTGACAAACTGTACAAGTCTCGACGAAGATGTTAGAATTGAAGCCTCGAGGGCAATGATGTATTTGATGTGATTTCGGTTGGTTCGAAGTGCCTGGCAGTATTGTTTTTTATCAATTTAGATATTGAAACAGGAGTTCATGATAACGTTATTTTCATTTTTCAAGAAAGTAAAGTCGTCAATATGACGCGAGTTATGAATATTCTCTGACCAATCACCATTCTCTAGCAGTTTAGCTTTTTTTTTAAATAGAGTTTTTACTCAGAGAAGACATGCCGTCTTTGAGTCTTAATCAACAAGCTTTTCGATAATATTGAATTTTTGCTTTCTTTTTCAATATTGCCAATGAAACTCACAATTTCATAATACACTGATGATTTTTGACGCTTTAATAACACTCACAAAATCAAAACTCTATTGAATGCTGTTTTGAGAAGAAAGTACAGCTGCTTCTTAGTGAAAAAAGCATCTTCGTTAGTCATTAGTGACTCTATACCACTGATAGCTAAGTATGTCCCAGTGGTATCAATTAAATATTGTATGTTAAGTTTTGAAATTTGACAACTTTCTTATCAAAAAAATAAACGATAATAACATCAAAAAACTCTGACTTTACATAACTTCCAAAAATGAGTGAAGAAATCGAACCGCATATCCTCCGCAAATTTGACATTATTCAGAAACTTGGTAAGGGCGCTTATGGTATCGTATGGAAGGCAATTGATCGCAAGTATAAACAAGTTGTTGCTCTCAAAAAAGTTTTTGATGCGTTCCACAACGCCACTGACGCCCAGCGTACCTTCCGAGAGGTTATGTTCCTTCAGGAGATCAACGGACATGAGAACATCGTCAGGCTATTAAATATCATCAAGGCTGAGAACAATAAAGATATATATCTCGTATTTGATTTCATGGAGACTGACCTTCATGCGGTTATTAGAGCTAACATTCTCGAGGAGATTCATAAGCAATACGTCATCTACCAGACTCTAAAAGCGCTTAAATATCTTCATTCAGGAGACCTTATTCATCGTGATCTTAAACCATCAAATATTTTGCTCAACTCTGAGTGTCATGCTAAAGTCGCGGATTTTGGTTTGGCTCGATCAGTGGCTGCCGATAATAATGATGACGGAAGCAATCCTGTGCTCACGGAATACGTTGCTACGCGTTGGTATCGAGCTCCTGAAATTCTTTTGGGCTCGACTAAATACACAAAAGCGGTGGATCAATGGTCCGTGGGATGTATTCTTGGAGAGTTAATCGTCGGGAAAGCCATATTCCCGGGGACCTCGACCCTCAATCAAATCGAGAGAATCCTCGAACTGACAGGCAAACCTAAACCTGAAGACATCGAATCGATCGAAAGTCCGCTTGCTTGGAATATCATTGGGTCTATTAATCTCACTAAAAAAAGGAGTTTCCATTCGTTTTTCCCAAAGGCCTCTGAAACCGCTTTGGATCTCCTGAGAAAACTCCTAAGTTTTAATCCTAACAATCGTCTTACGGCCGAAGAAGCCCTTAAACATAAATATGTGGAACAGTTTTCATCGCCAGAGGAAGAGATTGTCTGTGATTCCATTATCAAAATCTCTATGAATGATAATAAAAAATTTTCGATTCGCGAGTATCGTGAGGCCCTTTATAACGATATCGCAAAGCAAAAAAAAGAGCAGAGGAAAAAATGGCAGGCGAAATACTTAGCGCAGTTGGGTGTTCAACAAGGAGGGACTTCAACCAGTAACTACGAGCAGGAGAAGCAATATGCTCCGACTCAGACCTCAACCCAGCCAGAAAAACAACAAAAACAATACCAATCTCAATCTCAATCTGTCCCTCAACAACAAAAGCAATCCCAATCTCAATCTGTTCCTCAGCAACAACAACAGCAAACGCAGTACCAAACAACTCAATATGGAATGTCGCAATCAAAGTATGCTCATCAAGAGGAAAAAGCTCCAGTGGAGAAAAAGCAAAGCAGTACCGTCCAAACGACACAAGGAAAAACCACCACTAGTGGTTCTTATGGAACAAGTGGTTACAGCCAAAGTGGCTCGTATCCACAAAAGCAATCGCAATCTCAAGGCACAACAGCAAGTATGACCAAGCAATCTACTTCGCAGGGGTACTCCGGCTACACGAAAACAAGTTCTAATGGTATGATGAGCACTTCAGGCACGGGTTCTGGAAACTATTACTATCCTTCGGGTTATACCAGTACTATGACACAATCAAATACTAATAGTCGGCCTGTTTCTCAGGGTTATGGCTCGCAATCCTATGTATCAACTAAAGGAGGCACAGTAACTACTTCTCAGCAAAAAGGTTATATGAAAAAGTAACTATGAGACAATAACTAAGGGTTAAAATTTGAAATATTGTAATGGATACTTCTATAGAGCGAAAAAATTAATTAGCTTAGTCACGTTTACATATCTTTTGTGTTTGTGTTTCCAAGCTAAGAAATCTCTTTAAAGTATGCTATGTAGGATACAATATCAATTACTAACCAAAAAAATGAATATATAGAACTCAACAATATTCTCTGTGCTCTCAAATCTCTGTAGATGATACATGAAACATGTTTTACTTCATTCTTTCTACTATATATATATAATTTCATTGTTATCGTCATAAACCTACAGAAGAGACTAAGAAATCACTTGCACCAATACAATAAATAAAAAGCGTTACAATTATTGCTTAAAGAAAGTTGGCAGAGCAACTTTTAGCTATCATGCAAATATGGCATGGGTAAGCTAATTATTAAAATTTTTGAATACCTGTTTTTGAAAAATATCGGACTTGAATAAAATACTTTTTATATTTCTGATCCTCTTTTTACTTCTGTTCGCCAGGCATCTACTAGATTCGGCTGCGGTTGCTTGCTGCTGTGCACATTATTCGTTGATAGCATTTTCCCAGTCTTATGAAACATTGCAGCATTTTCTGCTCTAACTGGCTCTCTGTCTTTCGATATCACCGAGCCCATTGTCTTAGATTTTGACTCGTGCCATCGCTTTGTCGGGAGCTGAGTGGGATTTACTTCTGCGGCTTCATCAAACAGGTTCTTTTTCTCCTGCTCTTGGCTCAAGTCTATCTGATCTTCTCGAAAGTCTGAGGAACCTCCTTCGCTTACAGTCGATTTAGGCGAAGAATGGTCTCCTTCATTGAGAACGACGAAATTAACAGGTGTAAAACAGGGCTTATCCGGCATCATATTCCTGCCTGCCCTTCTCGTATTGATTTGGCTATGATAGCCGGGATGAACAGAAGGAGAATCATTTCCAGAGCTCTTGATATGTGCCAGCGTCGTAGCGGTTTTGAAATTATTTTTTCTGCTTGGATTCGGCTGGTCCAGAATCGCACTCGTAAAAGTTTGACGATTTAACGGGACCTTCCGATCTGGACTCCAGAATAATCTTTCGCGTCTCCCAGTTCCATTTCCTTTGGACGCGTTTCTTGGAGGAGCAAAGGCTAAGGCTCCATTCTTCTCCCGAAACTCCAGATTATATACCAATGCCTTATTCTTTATTCCTGCATACACTTCTTGATGTTTTTTCCTGTCAGTATGTTCAAGCTCTTCATTTTCGACATTTTTATCAACGTTTTTGATTTCTCTCAAGTTTCTGTATTCGCTAGGTCCTTTGCTACCTGTTCTGCACCAATCATATTCAAAATCGAATCGATACCCGCTCTCCACGAGCAACTGCCGGAATATTTTTTTCAAATACTTGTAATCCGGTTGGTCCGTAAATGCTAAATTACGCACATAATTCATATAAATTGTGAACTCTTTCGGAATGTCTTTACAAAGCTCTTCGATTGTGGTGTTCAGTTTGCAGTCTGCTATTAATTTATACTTTTCTGCCTTACTTTGCGATTTGATATTTTGCCAAGGAAGCACCCCTTTCAAAAAATAAATGAGAAGATAGCCAATTGACTCGAGATCATCTCGACGACTCTGCTCAATCCCAATGTGAGTTGAAATACTAGCATACCGCGCTGTGCCGACGAGTCCACGACCTTCTTTGTAGGAGTTGTGTTTCCCACTCGAATCTCTATACATCTTCGATAGCCCAAAATCAATGAGATATAACGATCTTTGGTCTCTCTGAGGTCCCATGACAAAATTTTCGGGCTTTATGTCACGATGCAGATACCCTTTTGAGTGAATATACTCGATTCTGCGGATCATCTGGTCCGCCAGCATGAGCACCGTCTGAAGACTAAATTTTCTCGAACAGGATTTGAATAATTTCTCAAGATTGTTGCCGAGTAGTGTCATCGCGAGCAAAGAGTAATTGTCTTCTTTGGAATAATAATAAATGCTGGGCAATCCAGTCCCTCCTTCGAGTTCGTTTAATATTTTTGCTTCCCGATTGAGTGTCAGATTGTTTGAGTGTGAATGTGGCTCTATCTTAAGAGCTACAAATTCGTTTCTTTCTTGATCGAAAGCTTTATAAATATGTCCGAATGAGCCGGATCCAAGTTTTTCTTTGATAATGAACCTTGAGAGTATTCTTAGTTGTTGGCTTGAAGAGTTTCCTTTTTGAACTTCATCGGTGGGCGTTTGCTGACCTTTGTCTATCTGGGTCTGCATGGCAAAAATAGGAGACGATCACCAAATATTATGATTTAAGTCGAGAAATTAAATTGGAAATAGTAAGTTCGCAGTACTAAATTTATTGCATAAAAAATATTGGATAGGCTGTGACCATCTTTTGAAAAAATAGCCGGCATGTTCTTTCTTTTGATCATATGGATCTTGTTAAAAAGCATCATTACTTTGCTTCAATTCACTTCGAAATCCTTTTCAATTTTATGTCCTTTATTTCATTTCTAAGGTCTAGGAGAAGCTTTTGTTAGTCCTCTTGATAATTTGGGATGGATTTCAATTCCTTGAATAAATGATATAACATCTTGAAAGCTACCAAGGGAGCAACCTAAATCGACCATGTATTGAATATTGCTTCTCTCTAATAATAATCATTCTGCTCTGATTCATAGGCTCTATGTGAACTGGAGTAAGATTTAGATGACTTTTCAACACTGTACTGCGAGACGTAATCAGATCGGGGTAGTAGCTCAAATGGTAGAGCGGTCGCTTAGCATGCGACAGGCACGGGGATCGATGCCCCGCTACTCCAATATTTTTTAAATTTTTTTCAAAATAACTCATCTATTCCAGCCAATCAATCATCACTCATTTTATTTTAATAGGTTTCCTTTATTTTCAATTTCAGAGTTTGTTGCAATAAATAAATATACTCTATTGTCATGTAGAACGCGCTGCTTGTTTAATCACTACTATAGAAATGTCATATCAATCTTAGATTTTTGTCTAATAGATATCCTTATCATGGATGTACGAGAGCGTTCTTAGTTATTATAATTGAACTTTATTCTAAGAAGATATCTCAAGCGGATCTGGGCGACATCGTATACGATGTATTCGTTATACATCAATGCTCCCTATATTAACATTCCGAGTTAATATCCTGAAACGACCAAAAAATAAAATTACCTGAGCGATTCCTGTGTCCTTTCCTTCTCCCACGGGGACTATGACTCCGTCATCCATTGTAACGTATGATTCAGGAAGAGGGCCGGTTTTACCACAGCCTTTCGTACTATTTTTTCAATTAACAACATTGTGATGACTTCAAGGTACCTTTTCTTGTTTGTGCCAATCAAGAGTTGGTCAGCATAGTAGTCTGAGTAGTACAGTTCATTCATTTCTCCCAAGGCGACATCACAAAGCAGCATGAGACCGGTGTTGTTTTCACGAGTTGTGAAGCAATATTGAGCACTCTTCGAGACCATATCGGCAAAGTAGACTCCCTTACCGAACATGTAACCAGTGACTGGAGCTTCTGGAGGGGCGATTCTCAGACCTTGTGAAAGGATACCGACGAAGTTGGTCAAACGAGAACCGTGCCAAAGCAGCATTCGGTTGCCAATGTCCTTCTTGAATCTGGCTCTGTCTTCTTCTTTGTCGATTTCGAAGATTTCTTGGACATCGAGCCTCCATTGAGTATGAGTTCTAGCGTGTCCGTTCTTGACATAGTCCAACAATAGCTTGTAGTCTTTGCTCTAATAATGATAATACTACTTTAACATCGAATAAAAAAGCCCTTCGTTACGTCTTTTGGTAAAGGCTTGATCTCGCACTTGAGTTTAGCGTAGTTGCTATCGAGAACATTAGAAGCTTCTTTGGCCTCTTCGAGAATTTTGGTGGCGATTTGCATTTCTTCAAGTGATTGAAGCATTTCGAGCTTAGCTTTAACGGTCTTTTCGTCGTCAATAGTCATCGTGCTCATTTTTCTGCATTTGGTTTAGTACTCTGAAAGATCAAGAATTGTTACTTAAATCCGATATCGTGTGGGATAAGTGAATAAAACTCAGAGGACAAATCTTCAAGGTGGCTTCTGCTCTTCTTGTTAGAGATTGCAGCAGAAATTCTCTTGAGAACATCGTAGCCGGCCTTGATAGTAGTTTTGGCGAGCTTACCCAAAGGAAGCTTCTTGGCATCGTAACCGATTTCTTTCATTGCATTGTTCATCATCTTCAAATCGAAAATGAGTTGAACAAGGTCCTTCACTTGCGTGGGAAGCTTGCTAGCTGAAGAATCCTTCTCAAGACGTTCTTTTGCCTCTTCTGTTTCATATTGTGAATTCTGCTACATACAAAAATGTCTTACCAGCATTATCATCGTTATCATAAGCAATCGCTAGCATGATGTAATCTCCTTTTTGAGTCTTGTCGTAAATTTTAGCTTCATACTCGGCAACGGCGGCTTGTAAATTGAAAGGACCCTACAAAGAGAAATCACTCGCCTTTTATACAATTTAATGTATTAAGAACCTTAGTTGCTTGTTGACCATCTGCTCCTACTCTTCCCCATCGATTGAATACCCAGAATTGGTCTAAAGTAAATGAATTTCAAGCTATCTCTAAAAACAATGTCTTCACCTTTATTTGTATCAGATTGCAGAAGTTGCACAATATAGAACTTATTATTATTGTGCTTGACGTCACTTTGATTCAATGTGGCAGCATAGATCTTGTTTCCAGGTGCACCACTATAGACATGAACCTTATCTTTCATTCTGCAAAGAGGGTCTACGGCTGCTCCTCCCTTAACGACAGCCTTAACTAATTTCGCTGGCTCTTTTTCGTCCTTCTTGCCATTCTTTTCTTCCTCTTTGTCATCATCTCCGTCTTTCTCTTCGTCTTCTTCTTCGTCCTCTTCCTCCTCTTCATCAGCTTTCTTCTTCTTCGAGGCCGCTTTGCCTTTTGGCTTTGCTTTAGTTTTGGCTGGGGATTTATCTTCGTCTTTGTCATCTTTGGCAGTCGCATCGTCGTCATAAACAATATCGAGTTTCTTATAATCTCCCTTCACTGTCTTATCATAGATCTTAGATTCGTATTCAGCTTGGGCTGCTGCAAGATTCTTGAAAGGTCCCTATAATGAGAGATGGTCAGAAATCTACACTAAACATTGAATATTACCTTGGTTGCTTGTTGTCCATCAGCTCCCACTCTTCCCCATCGATTGAACACCCAGAATTTGGCTAATTTTCGTTAGTATATCTTAAAGAATAATGATTTTACTGTTATCGGTGTCCGATTGCAATAATTGAACAATGTAAAACTATCCCAAGATTATTAATGACATCTCAAGAAAGCAAAAGATACCTTATTGGCATTCTTCTTGATGTTGCTTTGGTTCAAAGTGGCAGAATATACTTTTCCGCCATCGACGTAAACGTGAGCCTTGCTCTTCAAATCGCAAAGGTTATCAACAGCAACTCCTCCTTTAGTGATTGCTTTGACCATTTTTGCGGGTTCTTTTTTAGAGCCCTTCTTGTCGTCCTCTTCATCCATCTCGTCATCTTCCTCTTCTTCCTCTTCCGACTCTTCCGCTTTCTTCTTTCCTCCTTTTACTTTTTTGCCAGCTTTCTTTTTGTGGGTTTCATCATCAGGACTGTTTGCAGCTTTCTTTTTGCCGTTCTTAGCTTCTGATTGGGCTTTAGCAATACGACCTGATCTTCTGGTCTCAGGGGCATCGTCTTTGGAGTCATCCTTTGACTTGCCTCTACCCCTGGTTTTGGTTGTTTGTTCTTCTTCTTCAGAGTGGTCTTCGTCCTTGCCTACGGATTTAGCTTGTACTTTCTTTTTTGGTGGCATTGATGTTGTCCGGTTTTTGAGTAATTTAAAGATATGTAAGTTTTTTGCACTGTTATAAAACCCCCCTTATAACTAGTTTATAATGAGATTTAAATTTGAAAACAGAGTGTTAAAAATAGTTGATTAATTTTTCATGAATCAGTAATGTATAGCAAGCATATGTGTTCGTAGGTGTTCCATTATTGCCTTTTTTTCCACACTCAAAATGTTAGTCAAATTTAGAAGTCATTCGATGTCGAGTTATATGACATAAGACTAATTGCCTTATACAATCATTCAATAATGATAAAGTTGGGATTTATTGGTTAAATATAGATAGATTTT
>ENA-UOTZ01002269-UOTZ01002269.1-compost-metagenome-genome-assembly--contig:-NODE-2269-length-10413-cov-23.189241_pt1 | contig 10413 bp, 6 predicted proteins | sample MGYA00238144_ERZ746983 | MGnify/ENA primary metagenome ERZ746983 (study PRJEB28759, sample SAMN06268863) | compost metagenome | isolation source: single cell | place: USA: California, Emeryville, Joint...
AAACGCTCCAGCTAACACTCCTTTAACTGCTGGAAATAACGGAGCTGCTGGCAGTAACGGAGCCTCAGGCTGGCCTATCAATGCCCCTTCAGGTTTAGCTGGTAATAATGGTGCTTCCGGATCAGTTGGCAACAATGTCGCTTCAGATTTGCTTAGTAACAATCCCGCATCAAGCTGGCTTGGTAACAATGCCGCAACGCAAAATGCTAATAACCGAAATCAGAACTCTGCCAACCCACAAACTCCTCAAACCGCACCTCAAAATACACAAAACGCTCCAGCTAACACTCCTTTAACTGCTGGAAATAACGGAGCTGCTGGCAGTAACGGAGCCTCAGGCTGGCCTACCAATGTCGCTTCAGATTTGCTTAGTAACAATCCCGCATCAAGCTGGCTTGGTAACAATGCCGCAACGCAAAATGCTAATAACCGAAATCAGAACTCTGCCAACCCACAAACTCCTCAAACCGCATCTCAAAATACACAAAACGCTCAAGCTAACACTCCTTTAACTGCTGGAAATAGCGGAGCTGCTGGCAGGAACGGAGCCTCAGGCTGGCCTACCAATGCCGCTTCTAATTTAGCTGGTAACAATGCCGCATCAAACCTACCTAGCAACAATGCTGCATCAGGCTGGCCTAGTAACAATGCCGCAACGCAAAATGCTAATAGCGCGCAAAGTCCATTGACAGGAACAAATAACCGAAATCAGAACTCTGCCAACCCACAAACTCCTCAAACCGCCTCTCAAAATACACAGAAAACCCAAGCTAACACTCCTTTAACTGCTGGAAATAGCGGAGCCGCTGGTAGAAACGGAGCCTCAGGCTTAGCCGGAGGCAATGGCGCTTCTGGTTTAGCTGGCAACAACGGTGCTTCTAGATTAGCTGGTAACAATGCCGATACACAAAGCGCTGCGAACAGACAAGCCTCCCTGAGACAAGGCTCAAACTCTCGAGGCAAGGAAGAAGAAGAGGGTGAAGCAGAGGACACTTCCAAAGCTCGCAAGAGAACCAATCAAAAAGCGCTCAAGTAAAATAAACAATATTAGGCAAGATCTATGTTGTTTTAATAATCTCTCTATTCTGAATCAAAAAAACCATATCTGTATATGATTTTTATTTTGCATGGTGATTTCATGTAATGTAACACTCAGAGTCTAGAATTATCAAATATAAATTTGCACAAAAATTAATATCAATCCAATCAAATATCATCAATTTTTCTTTGTTTCTTCGTATCAAAAGGAGTATCTAGTCATGGTTAACCTTGATGACATCCAATGCACACCATTACACTGTGTATTTTCGAAAATCGATTTCAAATCACGTGAAAAAAGATTGATACAATAGAAAAAAATTCGTGTTTTATTCACACTTTTATGCTTGCTACCCTACTATATTCAATAAAATTATTCACAATAATCCAAGGCCTTAAAATGCAGTAGCCTTACATTCAAAGACTAAAGGCAAACGCCAACAAATATTTTTCTCACCGCTTTCAAATTAATTGAAAATATCATGCGTTCTTTTTCTCAAAAATGACTTTCGAACTTTGCCGACTATTAAAATAGGAAAACACAATATTTGAATTAAAAAAAATATACGACAGTAATATGAGCTCCAACGTCAACAACGCCTTAGTGTCACCCAATTTCTTCAACACATCCAACGATGGAAACAAATTCAAGCACAATTTCACCAACCGCTACCTCGGCGACGAAGAACTGCGTAAACCATCAAGAGAAATCGCCGAAGCGATCACCGAAGTAACAAAAAGGGAGCTCAGCAATAGAGTCCTATCCAAAACCGACGCCGCCTATGTAATTATATCATCCCGTGCAATTTCCCGCTCATAGTTGTTCATTTTGATTAGTCTGGAGTCAAACCAAGCGGACTCGCATCAAATGAAACTCAATATATCAAATACACGCCAAATCAGCAAGGAGATGGTCACAACGCTGGTGCCACTCAACGAATGATCAAGTAAATCATTAGCATGTGTCATATTTCTCACTAATCCTCCGTAGAATGCACACAGTCCAAAAAGATCCTCTCGCTCCTTCCCAATTCAAACACAAGAAAATCCCAAGAGGTCCAGGATCCCCTCCCGTTACAGTCATGCACTCTCCTCCTCGCAAATTAACCCTCAAAGATCAACAAGACTGGAAAATCCCACCTTGCATATCTAACTGGAAAAACGCGAAAGGTTTCACAATCCCATTGGAAATGAGACTGTCGGCTGATGGTCGTACGTTGCAAGAGAATACAATTAACGAGAAATTTGCGAAATTGGCCGATTCCTTTTACATTGCAGAGAGAAAATCGAGACAGGACATCGAAGAGAGAAATAAAATCCAAAAGCAAATGGCTTATAAGGAATATCTTAAAAAAGAGGAGGAAATGAGACAGCAAGCGGCTCTGGCAAGAGAGGAAAAGAATAGGATTTACACTCGAGAGGTCGAGGAAGAGAGCGGAGGAAAGAGAAAGAATCCTTACGTGGATCACAGGGAAGAAGATGAGGCGAGACAAGAAAGAGATCAGATCAGATACATTGCTAAGAGAGAGCTCGAAAGAGAGCGAAGATTGGAAGTCGCTGCGAAGAAGAAATCGAAGGGCGCGAGAGACGCAGAAAGAGATATCTCTGAAAAAATCGCGCTGGGTCAAGCTCAGCCAACTGCTCAAGAAGTCATGTATGATCAGAGATTGTTCAATCAGAGTGCGGGATTAGATACAGTATGTGAAAGCTATCGTTGAATGAGTCTAATGGATTTGTTAATATAGGGTTTTGGTGATGAAGACGAGTATCACGCATTTGATAAGCCGCTTTTTGCTGACCGAACCTCACATTCGATTTATGGCGCAGTGAAGGAGGTTCCTGATGATGAGGGTGATATTGGACAGGACGATGATAAGAAGAAAGTAAATAAGATGCTGAACAAGGCTCCCACGAAAGGTTTCGAGGGTGCTGAGTATAAGGGCACCAGGAATAAGCCAGTCGAGTTTGAGAAACACGTAAAATAAAGTGATTTATTTGTTTATTGATCTAATTTTGGGTAGGATGATGAAATCTTTGGCTTGGATAGCTTCATTGAGCCAACGAAGAAGGTCAAGAAGTAAGTTTTGAACTTGCTCTGGATATTATTATCGATAGTACCAAACGTTTCGATCAATTCAGTTGTAAATATCTTGAGTTTTCTGAATAATGTGCCTTGCTATTCCTAATAACTTGCTCCTTGATGATGGTTAAGCACCTATATCTCATAAATGCTTACGATTACAAATTAAATTCTGAGCATCTTTCCCAAATGGATATATTTGGACTATAAAATCCAAAAAGTTTACTATGTTCAACCACAGCAAACTCCCTAATTGGTATTTTCTTTTGTCAAAAACAACTCATGGACATTGCTTAGTCTAAGAATTCCATTAAATGTTATCTGGTAGCTTCTTTTCATAGTTATAGAGTAGTTATTGTTAGATTATTATTGATATCAAGTGGCGTTTTAAGCATCTTAGCTTGTTTATTTTTTTGTCGCTAATTAATATTCAGAGACGCAATAGATAAAAATTATCTGAATAGGAATAATCAATGCGTTTGGTTCTCCACAGGCAACCTCGCGCTAATATCATTAATAAATAAAATTTTATTTCAGAACTCCTTTTCGATCTTTATTCGAACGTCCAGCACCTTTGGCAGGAAGATTGCTACGAACTACTTAATTCTGTTCATTACCTCCGCATTATCTTAATTAATCTCAAACAACCCACAAAAAAGTATTTGAGTGATATGGATCTTAACGCGATTTTTTTCCCGGCTCCGAAGAGCTCGTATACAACCGAACTTCTCCATGGCGAACTCGTTTGGATTCCTAAATATGCAGCAAAAAGCACGAATGCCACCACAATGACAAGTGAGCAGTGTCAAACCTGCCCGACGACAAGCTTCGATGATTCAATGATAAAAAAACAATCTTGCGCCACAGTTCCTGACCTTGCCGGCCAGAAGCCATACAATAGATACGCTGCTAGTTTCCACGTTAGAGAGATGTTAGAAAATGATAATGATGACTATATGGGTATCGTGGAGGATTGCACGAATAACATGAAATCTGAGAGTAGTATTCAAGCGAAGTTCTTAAGCAAGAACACCTCTAGCAAACCAATTCCAAAGAAAAGACAAGATCTGACAATAAAGGTTGATTTTATCGATGACAGTCAGCCTCGGGGACATGATACCCGGACTACTGAAGATAGTTTTGATCCTGTGCATACAGATGAAGGTACTGATACGCAACCAATGAATTCGCCGCGAGGGTTTGCTAGTTACAGTACAAAGGCGTTTGACAATCCATTATTGCGCTCGAAGGAATCGCTTACAACGAGAAATTTTGACAGTAAACCGCTATCCTTCCCTTCAATAAACCTCAAGACCCATCAGAAATCACAATCGACTGCTTCAGGATACAAACCTCAGCCATTTTTTACACCGCAGTCGAAAACATCTTCAGCAAAATTTGAATTTAAAATGCCGCTGAGGACGAATAGTGAGGTGAAGAAATTAAGTAACTTTTCTCCAGAAAAAAGCCTTGCGCAGTCAATTGAGTACTATATCCCTTGCCTGCTTCTGAAACCTGGGGTTAGCTCAGATAAAATCATTGTTTATTTCCATGGGAATGGAGAAGATGTAAATTTAGCGTATGACTTGCTGGGGCATTTACGAAATAATCTCAACGTAAAATTCCATCGAATGAATTTTTTTGGACTTACTCCAACCATTGCTTAGGTAAATATCTTGGCTGTTGAATATCCTGGCTACGGACTTTACCACGGAACGCCAAATGAAGCTACTATTAAGCAGGATGCTGAAGCAGTTTACGATTTCCTAATCAAAATTAGGGTGAAACCGCAAAATACGATTATTTTTGGAAGGTCTATCGGGAGTGGCCCAGCAACTCACCTCGCCTCATGCAGGAAGGTTGGAGCGCTTGTTTTAATGTCTGCGTTCACTTCTATCCGAGATGCTGTGAAGGATTTTGTAGGCAAATGGGCACAGTACTTAGTCAAGCAAAAATTCAATAATTTAGAGGCGATTGCCAAAGTAACTTGTCCTACATTTTTGATCCACGGCCAGAAGGATACGCTCATTCCTTTTGCTCACTCTGAAGCGTTGCACAGTAATAGCCCCTTGATTTGACGAGGTTCTTATGCATTTGTTTAATATAATAGGTGCTTGCAATGGAACTTGTGAGCTTGTACTCCCCAAAGAGATGGATCATATTGAATTTGATTTTTATGATGATTTCACAGCTCCTCTGATGGATTTCCTCTTACGCTGCAATTTTGAACTGGAAAAAACACCAGCGATTTATTTCCCTCGAGCGGTGTTTAAAACACCTGAACAAGTGTTAATGAGACTTCGCAAGAAGAATCAAAACTCGCCTACAACTACTACTACGAGTGACAACTCCGAATGGAGTATCAAAAGTCCTGTTGATGTATGATAACCCAAGCTGTTTGAAGGCTAGGCACATTTTTTCGTTTTCGTTTTCCTTTATCTTTTCAAAGCAAAGTTTTTATATACATACACATAAAAAAAATTTTGCATAATTCTTGTGATTATTATATGTTGTGTATGAGGAATTATCTAATGCATTAAATTTTTATCTCAATTGTCTTCTTTTGAGAGAGAGAGGGTCAGAGAGTTGATGCTTTTTCTGGAGAACAAATGCGACTGAATGTGGTAAGAAGAAATGAAGCATTTTTCTTTTTATTTAATTGATAAATTGAGCAGGATTGTTCACAAAAATTACTGATTTTATTACCAGCAATTTGGAAGTATAGATAGAATATTTCGACTCGATGAATACTCATGCTGCTCACACTTCTCCTCTACGTGGAATTAAGCCAGCCGGGAAGAGGGTAGTTAAAGTAGTTAATTAAAATTATGAAAACCACGAGTGAATTTCGGAAATTCAGTTGCTCTCTGATATTCTGAGAATTTATTCTTGCAAGGGCATTCGTTGCTCTTCTATAACTCGTAGATCTCAAACTCTGGTGAGCTTACAATTTGTAAGTGCACAAGCTTTTAGATGCACTCCCGTATTAAATAAATTTTTGAGATTGAGGCGGGAAAAGAACATTATTTCTCCAAAAAAAGTTTTACATTTTTCTTTTCTTCAACAGAAATCATAGATTTCCCCACTTAGCATACAAGATCGTTTACACCGACAGCCGTGAATCATCTTATGATAAATAATTTCCACTTCTAAAATCGCTAAGCAGTTTTGCTGCCTGCAAAAAACAATCGATATGACCCACTAATGACACTTTCAGGAATAATCCAAACTAATTCATAAAAGAGAATTATTTTTTCAGACAGGAACTACAAGTAGTATATGCATCACTCAGAAAAAAAATTCATTTCCATATTTTCTTTATTTATTAGGGGTTCATTATTTCATTCTATCAAGCCAGCCCTCATAAGTTGTATATGCTTGAGACTTCACTTACAGTTTCACTATCAGCCGTTTTGAACAATGCTTAATTGATTATAAAGTAGCTGTTTTTGAGTTATCCACTCAATCAAGTTATGACTCAAGTTGAGGGTTATAAAAGCTTAGAAAGGCTTTTTCAAATCTTTTGTTAATAATAGATAAATTTATTCTTGGAATCAAACAGAGTCCCACCTTCAGCGAATTTTTAAAGTCCACCCTCAACTTTTCCGGATACACGTACAAAAATGATGGACATCTCACACATCGCTACCTTGCAGATTAAAACCACCCCTATCCCTTACAATACTTCTGTTTACAGCTCAGCATCCACAACGAAAACTTCAATTAACATTCCTCCAAGAATTCAAAATGCTGAAATTTCCAAAAGCCCAAAAAGCCCGAATCAAGATAAGCCAACCTCGCTAGAATACTACGGCAGAATTGACAAATACAAAATTGTAAAGACCTTCGGCAATAAGCACACTAACCCAGTATTCCTCGCTCAAATCGATGGAAACAAAACCGAAACCGACACTGGAGCCTCTCTTCGAGTGATAAAAACCCTCGAGCTCAACGACCAGTCTTTTATTGCCGAAACAAACATTTTATCGCTTCCTTCACATTTAAATATTATTGGCTGCAAGGAGATCTTGTTGTCTGTTGCCGTGGAAATCGATTTCGATATTCGAATTCAAAATGCGATTGTGCTTGAATATGCGGCGAATGGCGACCTCTTCCCTTATTTGAAATGTGGAGCGTTCAGCGAGTCTATTAGTAGATTTTATTTCGGGCAATTGCTTAGTTCCATTGAATATCTTCATGAAAATGGGTACTGTCATCTTGACATCAAGCCGGAGAATCTCTTGCTTGATGAACGTTTCAATCTTAAGCTGACTGACTTCGGGTTCGCCACTCCATTCACTGAGAAGGGCGGATGCAAACTAGTGAAAACTTCTTGTGGAACATCGAGTTACTTTCCACCAGAGACTTGGAAACCTAATGCAAAAGATAAGGGATACGATGGGATGAAGGCTGATGTGTTCCAGTTAGGAATCATGCTGTTTATTATGATCACTGGACAGCCTCCTTTTTCAAAAAGCACTGTGCAAGACGGGTGGTTTGCCTTGGTTGCAAGAGGACGATGGGATGAGTTCTGGGACTTCAAGGAGAAGGGAATTGTCAAGCAGCCGGGCGTCGGCGAGAAACCGATCTTTTCGTCAGAATTGAGAGATTTATTGAGAGCAATGCTTGAACCACAAGCGGATTCGCGAGCGACGATTCAACAGATCAAGAAGAGCAAATGGTTTCTCGAGACGTTCCCAGCAGAGCCGATTGAGGTCCAATTTGAGATGCTTAACCGAAAATCGATGAACTAGCTGTAGCAGCTGGTTCGTCTTCTCAAAATAATCACCACGACATTTTTTTCAAAAAAGAAAAAAGCCCAAAAAAAAAAAATTCAAATAAAGAAAGACCAAAACAAAATAAAGAAATAACTCAATTAATTATCTATATATATATCTACAGACAATTATAAAGAAGGGACACCTGGAGTACGACGAACGAAGACGGATTGACGAAGTTTCCCCTCTATTTAGATCACAACAAAAAAAGAGAAAGAAATAATAGCGATTTGTATTATAGCTGACGGTTTCGCTCACGATTAACTTTTTCAGTTTGCGGCAACACCAAGCTGGCGGCAGAAAATTTTATATTGGAGAAAACTCGCGGCTATTCATTATTTTTATTATTAACAGCTGCCGATCACGAGCCTTGAAATAAGAGGAAGAATGTACCTTGAGCACAGCTCAGCAAAGAGCGAGAGGTATGGGAAAAAAGCAATAAAAAGAAGAGAAAATTTCATTCTTCGAAGACTAAGCACTTGCTTTGATATCAGAAGGAATCTAATCCAAACGAAGACAAAATATTTAATGGAAACTTGGAATTGAGAGAACTGTGGTGGTAGGACAGGGTGCTTTGAGTTAAAAAAAAATCTGAACTCAAATATCGAGTTTTGCCAGCAAAGAGAAATGAGAAGATTATTTATGGTGAATGAGCAATGAAATGAAGGAAAGCGCCAACTCGCAAAAGGAACGAAGGAAAGGAATTCAAAGATATGGCAATATTATTGAGACAGGATCAGAAGTTGATAAGATGCTTCGATTCAAAAAAGATATCTAATGAATTGATAAATCTTATCGTTGAATTAACTTTGATCACATTATCTTTCTATTTATATAAGAGATATTATCATAATAATAAGGATCAAAAATATCGAAAAAACAAAGAAAAACATTAACAATCATCCTCTTCATAGACCTAAGATAACCCTCTCTAAGATAAAGGATAAAATTGTCATATGAAATCTACCTACTAAGGTAGATGCAACTAGCTACACTGGCTTACGGCGTGACATTTAACGTCTAAATAGCACATATAGACTTGAGAACTATTATTATTGGTTACTCATTTGAACATTTAAAGCATTCCAATATTTGTGGAAAGATGCAACCAATGCAAACAACGCAAACGAAACTCACACACACATAAAATGAAACATTTTATTTTTCTGCGTTTACATGATCAATTTTCGACGGTAAGAGTTCAACCATCTCCTCGCAATTTTTCAAGGTGTCTGACATTTCCTTTGTTAGCCCACCGGTTTTCGTAACGGTGTCTTTTATGAAATTTCGAATCCACTGGTAGTTTTCCAGTCCTTTCTTCAAATACATAATCTTCTCCTCCTTCGTACTTCCTTGCACTCTCGTATACGCCTTCGCAATGTTAAACTTGGTGGTGATAATCGTTTGATAATGATCCATTATTTGAGTTTGGTCTTCCATTTTCTGTGCAAGCATGCTTTCGACAAGCTTCTGGTTCCATTTAATCGAACCTAATGCGTATTTGTTCAACGCCTCAATTGTGCCCTTTTTCAGTCCTTTTCCAGTGTCCTTTTGGTGCGCGACCGCCCACTTAGCTTCGAAGAGACTGTTATAGATGTCTCCAAGCTCCAATGAAAGATGCTAAAAGGTAACGTAACAAAAATAAGCCTAATTTTCATTAATATTATAATAAATACCTGGTAGAAGTTCTCATAAGCCTTGGGATTTATTTCACTTGCAGGAGTCTCTAGCAGCTCTCGTCTTCTCTCATGTAGTGCTAATATCTTTTCAGGGTCAGTCTCGATAATCGTGAGCATTTTATAAGCCAAGCTCAAGTCTCGGCAGATCTGAATATTCTCCGTAACATATCCATCCAACACATAAACCTGCAGGGCTTTCTTCGCCTGCGTATTCAACTGTCTGAACACCGAAGCCATCTCTTCATAATTCTTCGGGACGTTCAATTCAACAAACTTAACCCCCACACCATTAAACTCGAGAGTTTTCTTATTGATTTCAGTTTTCAGTATTGGCTCTTCAGACTGTCCCAGTCTATACTTCTCCACAGCAAATTTTAAAAACTCCAGCAAATAGCGGCCTAAAGCCATATGGAAGCTCGCTCGGAGCTTCTTCTTTTTCCCTTCAGGAATGACGCTCATGCCGGCTGCGAGAATGTACTGGGCCTGAGCAAACTGTCTATGCTCTATGAAATAATCCGTCAGACTCATGCAGTTGACGCACCAGTCCTTCAGCTCGTATTCATTCCGCTCGAACTGTCTTTTCAATGTGTCACCGCAGTACTCAGCCGCTTTGTATTTCAAATTCGCTTTGGTATAGGCCTGCGCCATGTAGAAGATAGTCAACGTGAAGTTTTTCTCAAAGCGGAGAATGTTGAGTCCTCCCTCGAGGTAGGAAGTAAAGCGGATTTTTTCCTTGTTGTTTGGATCGGATAGCAGTCGAGAATATTCGATTGAAGAAAACACATCGCATGTTTTAGTTACTGCGTATATTTGGTCTGCGACGGTTTTGAGCTGCTCG
>ENA-UOTZ01002270-UOTZ01002270.1-compost-metagenome-genome-assembly--contig:-NODE-2270-length-10411-cov-19.435069_pt1 | contig 10411 bp, 11 predicted proteins | sample MGYA00238144_ERZ746983 | MGnify/ENA primary metagenome ERZ746983 (study PRJEB28759, sample SAMN06268863) | compost metagenome | isolation source: single cell | place: USA: California, Emeryville, Joint...
TTGCTTTCCAGATATATTGAAAACATTAAAACCTTATTTTATTTGTTGATAGAACTTACATACTTAACAAATTCTTTTTTCTTGTTGAATGATTTTTGAAAGACATAATTTAACTCTTCCAATAAATAGTTTATTGTCATTGCTTCCTCAATATAATTTTCGTTCGTGGGCGCCAGCTACTCGATGATTTTAATCATTGAGTTCAAATTTTTCGCTTAGACCAATAATAAAATCTTTCTCATCTTCAGCAGAACTTTCCACGAAATCACGCTGAATGAATTCAAGAGATCTGATCAATCTATTGCCTTCACATCTCACAGAGAGCTATAAAGAAATTTCCATTGGCTGTCGAGAGAAAGTTTGAACAGGCAATGAGAATTAAGACACGTATTTGATCGGAATTTAATATATAATTTTGAATAGAAAAATCTAAGAAACTCATGTTTGGATATCTTTCTCGTCTTCTCTTTGCATTATTCCTCTTATTCTCCGCATACGTCACTTTTCAGAACCTCGAAGAGTCTGGATCACGTTTTATCGAGCGATACGACAGATTCCAAACTCTCGTAGCCCAAAATTACCAATTCACTCTCCCACATTCCAACCTCTTGGTCGAACACAAGGATAACATTCAAATTGGTATCATCGCCATTCAAGCTATCGCTGCTATTGGCGTCTTCTTCTCAGTAAACGTGCTGGCATACCTCTACATCCTCGTTATCATCCCAACGATCGCTATCTTGCACAATCCTCTCACCACAATGGCTGCTAACAAACACAACATGCTTTTCGAAGTATTAAAAGACATTGGAATTATTGGCATCCTCATCATGATAACTTGCCAACCAACCGCTTCCGGCTCTAAGGGAACTAAAACCACTCCTACCACCCAGACTACCACCCAAAACTCAACCACCGCAGCTCAAGCCAAAAAGAAAGGAAAGACAGCAAAGAGAGATTAGTTAGCTTGATGATTATTTGTGCATTATCTACATATCAAATGAGTTTTCGATAGCTTTTGCATAAGAATGGTTGTCTCTGAAAAGATCTAGAAACATCTTCTTTGGCAATAAAGCAACCTAACCGACGATAATCCAATCAATAAGTCTATCTATCACCTAGCAACAACATTAAGAGGTAGAAGCTATTCGTTAGAGTGAGAAATCGCGAAATTCTGTTAAATTTTGAGAATTAGTCTTTACAAGTGTATCAGAGCAAACTACATTCGCTTATGAAAATAACCAGCTATTTAATGAGTGTTGGGAGGAGAATACAACAACTAACAAACTCTGTTCAACCAGTAATTAATGTACTCTGGTAGGAAATACCCAGAGCCATAATGCACCTTCCTTGGAGAATCAACCGCTAGAGAGAGTTTGCAAATTCCTTCCGTGTAACTTTTTTCAAAATTATTGTCGAAAATCTTGTCAGTCACGTCATCAGGGATCACCGAGTCATAGTTTGACTAAATTATAACAAAGTCAGAGACGAAGAGTCATGTGAGATTAAAAACCTGAGGTTCTTCTAATTTGTTGCCCTTAACCAACTCTCTTTTCGCGTTTTTGTAAATGTCTAAACTGCCTTTCAACTTCATTCTTAAAAACTTCAATGAGGAAGTTTCGAATTGGAATTGGTCTAGATTTTGCATCACTCTCTCAGCAATGCTTTCGACAATGTTTGTCGCTAATGATTTCTTAGATAGGAGTATTTTGTTATGGTTTACCTTTAAAATAGGTTTTGAATTTTTCATGAGCGTAGACTCTTTGAAGCACAGCTTCATCGTCAAATTGGATATCACGCCAAATCGCAATAAACTTCTCAAGGTCCTCAAAGCACTTTTGTAAGATTTTCAAAGCCGTTTCACGGTAGTCCTCATTCTCTTCTTCAAGACGATATGCTTGTCTGTTGAATAATAATACCGTCAGGAAAAATAAATACGACTGCTTATTATGCTTACAAATAGAAAAGCATCGCCTCTTTCTTTGTTTCCTCTGAAAATGGCTGATCGTCTGTAAAGTAGCGTTTGATAAGCGCCTTCAACTAAAGAAAATTATTAGAAACTATAGTTTCCTCATTAATTTGTTACATAGTCTCGTTTCTTCGAGATTTGGAAAACTTTCTTCAGCAGCGCTAATCTAAAGTCACCTTTGAACGACTGATGGAGGTGAAGCAGCTGATTGATTTTGTCCACAGAAAGAACAGCTGCTGATTTCTTTTTGACCTCATCTCGGATTTTAGCGGCTTTCTCGTACTCTTCTTCAGCAAGAGCGGCCTTCTTCTGCTTTTCCAACTCATTTATTTCATCTTGGATCTAATTTGGAAAAAGTTAACACGGGTTCGAAAATCTTAGGCTTACTTTGATCTGTTGTAAGCAAGCGTCACCTTCAGCCGCAAATTCATAAGAATGCAGCTCTTTTGCCAGCTCTTCCCAGAACTGAGCGTCAAACACTCTCTTTCCTTCCTCTTGTTTCATCACTTGCCTGCAGTAATCAGACAGGAATCTCGAGGAGTTCAGTTTGCTCTCCAATTTGAGAATGAAAATCTCATTCTCGCTGTTTTCGATATTGTCTAAAGTTTGAGAGAGAATTTCTGATTTCTTTCGTTTTTGATGTCCGAAATCGTCTTCATTCATTCTAATTTGCGGAGTTATTATATATGCATGTACGAGAAATCGGAATTACGTAATGAGGTTCTCAATGTCTACTTCCTTCTCCTCATGGCGAGTTGTTTCGTCTTCGATATTAGCTGTTGGGATGAAAACTGATTAATTTCCCTCTTCTGAGAAAGACAAATACCGAAATGATCTTCATGTTGGGTCTTGTGCTCGGTTTGAACTCCTCCAAAGTCCCAATGATGATCGTCATCTTTTTTCGCAGACCCTGCTTGATTGAATTCGAAACCATCATCCTCATCGGTTAAATCACGTTGGACAGGTGCGTGATGAGCTAAAATCCGAAAAAAATTGTTAACATTTTCAAAACATAAAAATTATTAACTTTTTTGTTCTGTATGTATGGTCGTTGGCTGCTGTGGAGATGAGTCATTCCAATCGAAATCATCTTCGATTTCAACCTCATCTTGCTTCCTCTCTGGGTGGCTGATAGGCTTGGTCTCTCCCAACGGCTTGTTCCAATCAAAATTATCGACTATTTTGTTTTCGGTGACTTTAGGCTCAGACTGAATTGGCTTGAAATCGAATTCCATCAAATCGTCTTGCTCTAAAAGATCTTTAGGCTTATTGTCATTGACAGGGATTTTCAGGACACCCCCGCAAATGAGTTTATAAGACATCCAGTTGTCTTGCCCATCCAACAGCCCTTTGGTTTGTTCGGCAATAAGGCTTGTTAATCCTAACTCAGAGCTAATTTTCTCAAGGAAAGCTTTGTCCTTCTCTGGGATTTTTGTCGAGGCAATAATCGCGTCAACTTTAGCAGAGATATCTTTTTGCAAATCGTCAAAATCATGGAAAACTTTCCTCAACGTATGCTCGTCAGGTTGGGCGTGAGCATTGAGTAATTCTGAAAGTGATTGCTTTTGTTCTGCCAATTGCTGGATAAGTTTTTCTATTTAAATGTGTTAGCAGACGGAATTTTTTCCTCAAATTTATTACCAGCATCTGCCATCAAGGACTTCTCTTGCTCAGTCAGTTCTTCTGGCGCGCCAAGAAGATCATTAGGCTTTGTTAAAGGAGACGGCTCTTGCTTGATTTCCACTAATTTTTTGGGTAAATCATAAGAGTGATAGAGAGGGTAGAGCTTACCTTCACCGAAATCAATATCGAAAATCGATTGCTTTGTAAAAACTGGTTGCTGAGACTTAGATTGCATCGTATCTACAGTTGGCTGGCCAAAACCGAAAGGCTTTGTTTCAGCTGGCTTCGAGGTCGAGGGCTGGTAGGTCGTGAAATCAAAGTCGTCTTTATCATCTTTTTTAGTTTCCTGCTGTGTGGCAGTTTGTACTGGAGCATCTTGGAAATCGAAGTCATCATCATTATCACCGCCATTATCGTTATTGCTAGCCTGCATTTTATTTTCCTGATGAGTGACAGTTTGGACTGGAGCATCTTGAAAATCGAAGTCATCATCATTATCACCGCCATGGTCACCTTTGTCCGCAGTTATTTTTTTATCTTGCTGTGTGGCATTTTGAATAGGAGCATCCTGGAAATTGAAATCATCGTCTTCTTCTTCCGGCGAAGCCAAATTTGTTATTTTCATTTCTTGTTTTTGAACGTTTTGCTGAGTTCCATAAATATTGATCGGGTTGACTCTGTCCGGTGAAGCGATAGGGTTTATCTTATTGGGAGAAATTTTATCAGGAGAAGGAAGAGGCTTAATTGGCTTGGTATAGCTGAAAGTTTCTTCCTCGATAACTGCATCGTTATTCTTTATTTCCACGTTTAGTGGCCCGGCATAAGGGTCAGCCGGCGTCGCATCGTGGAAATCAAAACCATCATCCTCATCAGTGATATTCGCCCCTTTTGTAGAGGTATTAATCTGAGGGAATTGAGTTGAAGGCTGTCCTATAGTCTAATAAAACGATTCAGTTAAGCGAACAGAAGGCAAGCGACCTGCTGTGGGAAGCTTTGAATTCCGGTAGTCACAGGCTGCTGGTGGGTTGGACCAGAACCTCCCCAGTTCCATTCATCACTGCCTTTGTGTTGTGGAACAGGTTGCGTGGTCTGGTTGAGTGGAGGATTTAGATTTGTCACTTTATTTTCAGTCATTGTTGGCATATCAGCTAAAGCAAGGTTAAGACAATTAATTGGCAATTAAATAAGCAATTACCATCAAGCTCATCGAAAGCATCGTATCTGCTACCCTGAGGTTTGTACTCTTGAATCGGGTTGACTGTTTGCTGTGTTCCCGGGGTTGGTATAGGGTTTTTGAAATTCAATTGGTTTCCTTTTGATTCAGTTTCAGGTTGCTTCGTTGGTGTTGCGTCGTTCCACTCATCGAACCCGTCATCATCTTTCTGCTGAGTTCCTGACTGTTGTGGAACATTATGAAAATCGAAATCGTCATCTGAGTCTTTATGATCTGCCTTCTTTGCCTTTTCTGTCTCTCCAATCCCATATGTAGGCTGAGAATGATGCTGTATCTGAGGCTGAGCATCATGAAAATCGAAATCATCATCGGAATCTGGTTTCTTCGCGATTTCTGTCTTTCCGATATTCTGCGTTGGCTGAGGCTGAGCCTGAACCTCATGAAAATCAAAATCGTCGTCGGAGTCTGGCTTCTTTCCGATAGCCTGTGTAGGCTGAGACTGAGACTGAGACTGAGGTTGAGCATCATGAAAATCAAAATCATCGTCGGAGTCTGGCTTTTTTCCGATTGTCTGCGTTGGCTGAGGTTGCACATCGTGGAATTCAAAACTATCATCTTTCTTATTTTGGTTTTGAACACCTGATATATTCAGATTAAATATAGCAGATATTTTTATTTTTACTTTGCTCCATTGATTGTAACCCTGGGTTTATTTGATTAACAGGAGCATTTAAAAAGCCGGTAGGGTTATATGAGGGCTGCTGCAATTGTTGCTGCTGTCCCATAAGATTTTGCGTGCCGATTGGCTGAGTGTAAGGAGAGGGACCCCACCCAGGCTGGTTTCCCCCAAGAACCTGAGAATTCTGTTGCTGAGGCCACCCTTGCTGCATTTGCGGTTGTCCGCCTCCGAAAACTTGTTGGGGAGTGGGATAGCCTTGCTGAGTGATTCCCTGGCCGCCCCAGCTCTGAGTTTGAGGTTGCGTCACGACAGTCTATACAGTATTGAATATAAGAATATGAGAGCGCAAAACAGCTACTGGTCCTGATATCGGTTTCTGTGATGTTACTTGGGTATCTTTGGGTTGCTCTAAAGAGAAATCGTCTAAAGCGTTGTAATTCTTTTCAAATTTTTCCGTAGCTTGTGTAGTTTGAGCAGAAACTTGGACTGTGTTGAATTCACCAAAATCTTCATCCTCTTTGTCGAAAACTAAATAAATGCAATAAATGTCTCGATAATTCCTTGTAATAGAATTACAATCTTCCTCTGGAAGTTGAATTCCTTGAAACACTGGCAGTTTCTTGATTTCTTGTGTCTGCAAGGTTTCTTTCGTGGGATTTTGGCCTATTTACAGTAAGCAAATGAAAAATTATTCTTTAGTCTCTGTAAATTCAGTTTTATTACCATTTTGGACTAAAGCAATCATCTTCATCACCAAAATAAACACTTCCCAGCCCACGCTCACGGTTCCTTGAGGAATACATGCGCCCCAGATCTGTTTCAAGGCTGGAGTTTGAAGTCCGGCTTTTTTAATAAAATCCGCCAATTCTCTCGCACCCAGCTGCATCATTCCATTTTTTGCAGCCTCAAACAGCTTCTTATAATAGTCGCTTTCGGTGCTAGTCATTCCAACTTTTCCTATCGGAGTATTCACAGTTTGCTGACTATTAAATGAAGTAGTCGAGGTCGTCGGAGTACTAATTCCGCCTCCAAAACTACCTTGCTGGCTTAACCCAGTTGTCGTAGTTGTTGGATATCCTGTGCTTGTCTGAGGATTTATTCCGCTCGTTGTCGGAGTCATAAACGGCTGTTGGCCCACGCCATACTGGAATCCGCCGGTCTGATATTGAGTATTTGGAAAACTCTGCCCCATGAGATTCTGACCTCCATAGAACTGCGTATTTGGTGCCTGGAATCCTCCATACTGCTGTTGTGGTACATTCAACGGCTGTGTCCCAAATTGCTGAGTGGTCGGCTGATTCGTTAACCCATACTGCAGACCTCCTGAGCCGAATTGCTGCTGAAGCTGCGGATTGAATTGCTGTTGTGGTTGCTGAAACGGCACCTGATAGCCGCCGCTGAAGCCTTGAGTAGGAGTTGGCTGGTACGGCATACCTCCATATCCTGGGTAACCAGTAAAAGTTGTTGGTTGCTGCTGTTGAGGGTAGCCTATATAAGACGTGGTTGTAGGCATACCATATTGAGGCTGCATGCCAGTAGATCCCATCATTTGAGGCTGAGACACTCCTTGCTGATAGGATTGCTGCATCAGAAACTGTTGATAGAGCTGGGCGACTTGGTCAGAGGTAAGTTGGTATCCCTTTTGTTGGTACTGCTCCAGGAGCATCTTAAACGCTGGATTTTGCATTCCTTGCGATTGGTGCGTTGTTTGTTGTTGCTGCTGATTTAATTCAGGGTGCTTTTTCTTGTAATCCTCTTCCTTGAGGTCGTCAAGCGCTTTCATAAAGATGTCTATGAGAGAGGAAGAAGTTAATACTGTTAAATATGAAATATACCTCCAGATCCTCCTCCTTGGTACATGTTCAGAAGCGAAGGTTTTCTATTTTTTTTGCCTTTGAAATTTTTGTTGGAATATAAACTAAAAGGATTAATTCTTTCGATGATGAAGTACGATATTAGGACCCAATTTCTTGAAATTATACTATATCATATTCTTTCTCACATGAATTTCATTCGACGAGAGCTCAACCGTTGTTGTAATTCCGGTTGTGTTTGAGATTAAAATTGGCAATTGGTGCTTATGCAGACAAATGACTCAATGATGTAGCAAAAAAAAGAATTTTTTGGAAACATTGAAGAGCGAGAAAGCTTTATATATTCTCAAAGGGATTCCTTTGCATTAAAGACATCAGAGTAGCATTTTTTCAGTCGTCTTATTGAATTCATATCATTACAGAATAATAGTATAGCTATAAATATCTGAAAATTGTGCGTTGCCTTTCCAAGATCCTCTGTCTAACAACTTCCTTATTCATTTATTAAGCAGATTGCATCCATTCTCACTATAATTGAGATAAGACAAAATAAAATCAATTGATTGGATTACTTTCAGCTTCAAACTGGTACTGAAAATCTAATTTTCCGGTGCCAAAGTTCAATATTGCAGTTTTCGGACCCCAGGAGGTTGCAATCAACTGTTGTCCACAAGGACTCCATTTGGACAGCATCACAGGATCCACTACGAAAGAATATTTGAGGAAAAATAAACTTACTGCAGCCATACGCCATTTAGATTCTATTGTTTTCACGACGTCCTTAACTCTTCGATCTACAATCTGAACTCCTTGATCGGGCACAGCGATCAAATTTCCGCTTGGATCCCAATCAATTGAAACGACCACTTTTTTCAATAAGCCAACCACAAAAATTTACGTATTTTACTCTCAAATTCGAAAGTCAGGTCTCCTTTTTGATTTAATAAGGTTTGTTTCTCCATATCCACGATAGATAACTGATTCTCCTGAGAGATAATAGCTGTTAGAGGGATATCACCAACTCGATTCCACTTGATTCTGCCCATTGACCCTAACATTATGTCATAAAAAGAAGCACCGTTCAATTTTACAGGGTTGACGCTCAGTAGTGATCTTTAAGTCAAAGATTTTTGATCCCGAAATTGTATCAACACATAATAGTGTTCCGTTTTCAGCGATTAAAGCTATTTTCTCGCCTTGTGGGTCAAAGTCTAATCCATCATAGAAAGTTTGCTCCGTAAATGAACCAAGGTTCTGCTTCTTAGCGACCTCGTTAAAGGTACAATTGAATAATTGATAAGTTGTAGTCTCGCTGTCGAGTAAAATAGCTGCAGTGTCTATTGTTTTGTTGTAAGCAATGTCTCTAACATCTAATGCTCATTAGCATCACAAACTCGATGATGAGGAGTTACGGCCTTCCAGCCTGGGCGATTTGTAGATATCTCGGCAGGTTTTTAAGTCAATAAGGGCATAAACTGCGTTAGAATAGATGGAATTTGAGGAGATAAGACAATTTGTCGTTGAAAGGTACTCCAAGCAGACAGTGGCACCTTGAGTGGAAAGTTTTCATGAGTTTTTCACTGGGAAAATTGAATTACCTTCTTCACCGATGAGAGAACCTTGAAGACGTTGAGTTTTTCTCGTCTCGTCAAATATTGCGATAGTGTTAGACTTGTAGCTTGACAGAGCATACTTGAAGCTTTCGGAAGCTATCACAAAGGAAGGTGATCATTCGAATTCGAAGAGGAAGTACGCTTATTGGCTGAAATTTTAATTTCTTCCATGGGACACAAGGCTATGAATAAAATTTTTTCCCGCAATTAAGAGTCGGAGAATTGCGTGTTAATATTGTTAAAGAGATAGTGGTGGTAGTTGGAGGAATTGAATTTGTAAATAGCTATTAGCTGAAAATAGTAAGCCGGAAACGGGTTAAATGTTTCTTAGGGAGTACAATTTCAATGGGAAAATGGTTGAAGTGCTGAAAAATTCAATATTTATTGACTAAATCACATCTTTCAGAAAGTAAGATATCGATTAGTGGAGAGCATCTCCGCCTTTAGGATTTTCCTTCTTCGTAAGCACATGTAAGAAAGAGAATTCTCTACAAACATCATATTTTTTTGGGATCTCACAATAATGTATGAAACAGAAATGAAGCCAACGCAGAATAAATTGAGGTTTATCAAAGAAATGGAAATCTACCAGCCTCGGGTAATTGAGATTAAGCTCTGTAGATATTTAACAAATGAGAATTTTCGTTGACATTCGCAAAGGAACTATTGCCTTGATTTTCTTAACTTGAGAAGATCAGCTAAGTTACAATAATTACTTCCGGATAATTCATCAAGCGACGAAACTTATACGATCAATTCAAACTATTAAATTGAATTCCTATACTCATGTATTTATACCGGTTATAAAGGTCGAGAGGGTTACCATGGAAAGGCAAGCTCGAGTAGAAAGAAGGACACTTGGATTACAAAATTTTGTAAATGCAAACTAATTTATCACCGCGCTATTAAAAATTTTGACGAAGAATATTCAGAATAAATTTAACAGCGCAATTGAGTTGGCATAGTTGAGGTTAGAGCTCACGATAAAATAGTTTTCATCGAGGAAGATATCAGAGCTGATAAAATATGAGAAAATACCTTAATTATTATTTGAGATCGTTAGAAGAATCTACAATTTGAGAGTTCAATTGTGGAATGAAATATATATTCGTTTTCTTGTATAATCTGTTTAAACGCAAATATTTTTTCAAGGTTTGTTTGTCTCCTCACTCCAACGCTAGAATATGAACTATGAAACAGTAGGCATATGAATGAGTCAACGAATAATGTTTCAAGGGTCAAGTTTAACGAAATTTCCAAATATAGGATTGCTCAAGAGCTGCATCTTCGAGATTTTTGTGAGCTGATTAAAGCTCAAATCAAGAAGTTTAAGATGTTTCCATGCAGTATTGCAGGCGATTTCAAATGCACCTTGGTCCTGAATTTTATTGGTATGTAACACTAGTATTTTGAGATTTTTCCAGGTGGTATTACGTCCTATCATCACCGCTCCTTTATCTCTTATCTCATTTGCATACAACGAGAGCTCTTCGAGATTGGTCCAAGTGGTGTTATTTCCGATTGCTTCACATCCCTTGT
>ENA-UOTZ01002272-UOTZ01002272.1-compost-metagenome-genome-assembly--contig:-NODE-2272-length-10408-cov-10.248379_pt1 | contig 10408 bp, 11 predicted proteins | sample MGYA00238144_ERZ746983 | MGnify/ENA primary metagenome ERZ746983 (study PRJEB28759, sample SAMN06268863) | compost metagenome | isolation source: single cell | place: USA: California, Emeryville, Joint...
CTGGGCATACAACGACCCAAACCTGTTTTTACAACATTAGCTCTCTTTTGAAACGATCTTGATTGCGCTTGACAGAACTAATTTTCTAAATTCAAGCTCAAAAATGCTGTTGATATTCGCCTCTATTTCTATTGTTAAACAAAGCAACGTTTCAAAATTATTTAAAAAAACCGCTGGCGAAAAATAACCTTATTTTGTCCTCTATGTCTCTGTTATATATATATCGTTCTGGGGTTATTGAACCCTCTGCTTTCTGATTCATCGTAGATATATCAGTTGGCAGAATAGAGATAACTTTTTGCTTCGTTGCAATAAGTTAGATAACAGATTTTCTGTCGAAATAAAAATCTGTATTAGAAAATTTGTAAATTCGAACGATCAGTCATTGCATCAAATGTCAATCCAACTACAGAGACAGATCAAACAGAACGCCGAGGATATCAGAGAATATATCGACGACCTCTTTGCTTGGGAAGCCGAAATGGCCAAGAAGGATAAGTCCGCCCCAAGCAGTAATAAAGTAAAATCAACTTGCCGAATATTTCTGGATGACTTAACTCGACAATCAGAAAACACCAGCAGAGCCGAAGGAGGAATATCCTATCAGAGGACAACCAAAAGAGAAGTCTGTCGAGGATAAAACTAAAAATGTGGACCCCAACATCAAGAAAGAAGATCTGATTCGTGATATAAATTCGATTCCGAATTACTATAAAGCTTGGGATTCCTATGCAACCAAGATCGTAAATATGCTCAGTATTTTGCAGTTTGTTAAAGGAATTTAACTTAGGAAGAGGAGTTGGAGAAAGAGGATGGCGGATCTGGCGTGGAAAAGGAAAAACCAGTGCATAACCCACAGGATATGATGAAAAGAACTTCCGGCGCAGCGAGGAACACGAAGCTAGTTATTAAAGGAGGCCGTAGCCTTGCTCCTGATATTGAATCGCTCAAGGAGAAGGTAATTGAATTGTGATAGTGGGAATAACAGCGGTTGTTGCTTGTAGGGAAATTTGTTTTTTAAAACTATGGAGTATGACAAAGCGATAGACATGTATACCGAGGCGATAAAGACGGCTGCGAACCAAGAGATCCCAGCTGAGCTCCTTGCAACTTTATATTCTAATAGAGCGATGACGTATATGAAAATCGATGAATACCTCAAAACCGAGGAAGATTGCACGAATGCCTTGAAGGCACTTCCAGAGCACGTGAAATCTCTTGTGCGAAGAAGCAAAGCAAGAAGACGTCTTTTGAAATACAAAGCGGCCTTGGAGGATATAGAGAAAGCTGATAAATTGCAACCGAATGACAAAGACATTCAAGAGGAATACAAAATTCTCAAGGCAAAATTGAAGTCGATTAAAGAGGAAAGACTTAAAAAAATGGTTTTGCCTTACATGGATCCAAATAAAGCAAAAACACGTGTGAGTGTAAAGGATATTCATCCTGATGAAAAGCCAAAGGAGGAGGTGCCGTCTGAGCAGGAGAAAGTGAAAAAGCCTGAAACAAAAGCTGAATCAGAAATAAGTTCTACGAAGAAAACGGAAGGTCCGATTCAAACTGAAGAGGCTTCAGATTTCATCACGCTGAAAAATATTGAAGGAAAAGCATTGACCCACGAGAAGCATGATAAGGCAAATGATCAAGAAATACCGAAGAGCAGCGATCAGAAAGTTTCTTTCCGTTTGGATTTGAACACTGAGCATATTGGAACCACTTTCGGAAAGGTGAATCTCAATAGACAACCAAAGAAGCCAGCGATGAAGAAAACGTCAAAGATAGCTAAATCAAGCAGTAGTCCAACAGAACAGATGAAAGGTGAGGCGGAAAAAGCAGGCCGAGGGCAGAAGATCAACACTGAGAAAATTGTTGAGCAGACTATTAAAAACATGGAGAAAGAAATTATTGAAAACTATGAAAAGAAGGGCGGGTCAAATGGTACAGCGAATGGGGCGACTACAGAAAAAACGCAAGCGGCTCCAATGCCCAATTCGAGCGAGTTTAATAACACCTGGAAATATATAAAAACAAACAACGAGGCTGGAGAGAAGTACCTCCTATCTGTTGGTGTCGAAAATCTGCCAGGGATATTTAAGGAGGGGCTAGATATGGATGTGTTTTCGGAGTTCATTTCTTTTGCCAAAAGGATCGTCCCAAGGTAATATTTCTAATATCACGCAGGGTATATTAATTGTTTGCTGCTGCTAGTAACCCTGAGCTTGCTCGACAGCTGGTACAAACGATGAAGAACGTGAAACGATTTGAAATTTTTGCAAAATCACTCCTCAAAAGCGAGAAAAAAGGTATTAATCAATGCTTTAGTCAGATTCTATAATTCACATGTTTGCTTAGACCTGAATGAATTGATTTCAGCGCTTTCTGAAAAGAACCTGATCTCACAACAAGAGGGAGAGGACTTGAAGAAGGTCTATAAATTGTAGTTAGTCTTTTCTTTCATTTGTATTGGTTAAATGTATATTCTGCTGAGAGGAAATGTTGATCTCAGAAGTGGGTTAAATTTGACTAGCTTAAGCCATCGATACTCAGTATTCTTCGACTGAATTTCAACGAATTTTCTAATGTTTATCCTCGAAAAGAGAAGTATCTGCCTCATTCATAATAGCTCTATATATGCAAGAGTGCCATGTCATAGATGATTGAATAAACTAAGTTACTACGTGATTATCCTGGTATTTGCCCCTTGCTTACAAAATTGAATACAAACTTAATAACCTCAATCAAACTGGCCAGGAGAGATCACTTGAATTCTATTGATTTGGAAGAAATAATAATTTCTTTGGATGATCATTATTTCAATCAAAATCCGCTGCAAAACCTATAAAACCCATATATATCTGAATGAAAGCCGCCACAAAACAATAAACATAACTTTCCTAAGTAATATTCAGCTACCACTATTACATCATCATCGTGTTTTCTTTGAGGATTAAAGCATAAATAACATCCACTCTGTTCTTGATTTCTTCCTTAGAGGTGACTTTAGGGATTAATTCCAGCAGCTTTCTCAATAATTCAAGATCGATTTCTGGCTTGTGCTTCTCAGGGTCAAGATTTGTTATCACAACGAAAATATCAATCACAATGTCGATCTCCTCCAACGATTGACTCAGATTAGGCTCTTTGTCTAACTCAGTCGTGTCAATTTTCAACGATTTGCAGATCTCCACGGCTTGTTCGTGGTATTTCTCGGCATCTTTAACCAAATTCAACGTCTGGGCTAAAACAAAAGCCAAGCACTTCAATAAACTGTTAAGAACTTTGTGCTACAGAGCAATTAATAAGACACAAATGAAATTTAGAATGTTTTACCGCAGGGCTCAAGATATACTTCAACACGACCTCATTTTCGTATTCGAAAAAGAGGTTTCTGAGTACCTTAAGGGTACCGAGTCTTCTATTTGGGTCTGCGCTGTAAACGCTCGTAGTAATATGGTCGAAAAGCTTCCATTTCGGTTCAAGCAAAAATTCACGGCATTTTTTATCAGACGTGAGGTTCGCAAGCACATTGCTGAAGAAATGGAAGAAGGGACTCAGTTTTGGATGGCTGAACCACCCGAGCATCAACGACACATGTAATCCATGGAACTCTGGCTCTCTATCGAATTCGAGGATCTGTTCTCGGACGACGTCATTGTGTGATAGATTTGAGAGGAAGAGAAGGTTGAGTTGGATGACCAACATCAATTGCTCCTCAGTGAACCTTCCTTCTTCTGCAGCATTCTTTGCCTCTTCTTTTGGGTCTAAGGCTGTCTTCGACACTTCATTGAAGGAAAATTAAGACCAAGAATAACTCACAGTTTTACTTAAATAATCGTATTTTAGCACGTGGTCTGTCAGAGTTTCAATAATTCTCGTGGCTCCTTTGAGTTCAACAATCTGCTTTCGGAAATATTCATCTTGAGTGAAGTTTATCAACACTGAGATTGCTCTTTCAGTGTATCGCTGGTAAAATATTACTATAACTGATGAGGCTAGCACAAGAATACTTCGTCTGAGTGAAGTCTAAGGACTAATTTCATCAGGTCGGTTCCCTCGAAGAGCTTTCGGTGTTCGGTTTTGGCGGAGTATTGCAATATGATGCCCAAGGCCTCAACTTTGACGACGGGGTTCTTGTCGTTCAAGAAGGTGACTAATTCCTTGATTTGTTCCTTGTCAAGATCCATTTTTTCTTCGCAAACTTAGATTCAATAAATTTTTAGCAATCAAAATAAGCTTATTTAGGCTTCTTAGTTAATTATCAGATAACTGCTCTCTATCACAAAGTACTCAGTGTTTTGATACTTACCAAAAAAATCATAGTCTACATACATACATAAGCTAAATTTTAATTAGTGTGTGCCATTTTCTCTTCCCATTAGAGGCGATTTTGAATCCAACGCATGAAATCACCGTTCGGTCTAACTTTCGGAATTCTAGAAAAAGATAAAATGAGGGTGAGGTGAGGTCTGAAAATGGAGTGGTGCTTACCTCGGATGACTCTGCGAGATCCATATAGAAGCATTGGTGGCCTTTTTTCATGGAATTCAGTTGTAAACTCCTCAGCTCGAGAATGTACATTTCCATAGTGAGTGCAACGTTTATTTGTAAAAATGCTTAGTTTTTCAAGACCGAACTCCTTGGAGCAGCGTCCGACTATTTTTACGATAGTTTCATCTGGTTCGACGACCCAGGGCTCTTGGAATTCCTTTTCCCCTGCTCTGAGATCGAGGTAAAGTCTGCCTTGAAGAAGTGAGCCGTCCGAAAGTTGATAGGTTGCTTGGAGTCCAGTGATCGATTTTTCATGTTGCCAAACGTCAATTCTGTAGATTTTCACAGGAATTTTACTTTTGAGGCCGTCTCTGTCGTCGAAGATTTTGTCACCTTTCATTCGACGACCGATAGATTTAGGCGCAGGAACATCAATAAAGGACTCTTCTTCAGCGTCATCTTCAAGGTCGTTCTCGAGCTCGATTGAATTTTCCTGCACTTTTGATTCCTCAGTCCTTTGTATTTCTTTGCTGGGCTCTTGATCTTCCTGTACGTTAATATCTGCTTGCTGTATGTTAACATCTTCTTTTGCTTCATTAATGAGTTCTTCATTCTCTCCCTTATTAAGAACTTCATCAGCGTTTTGATCGTCTTCAGTTTGCTCTTCTTCATCTTTGCTTTCCATTCTCTCTCTTTCTCTCTCGTTAATGGCCTGCTCGAGTGGATCTTCTGTCTCTTTTCGCTCATTTTCTTCTTGTATTATTTGTTCTTCTACTTTATCTACAATAGTTTACGGCGAGAAACAGATCATTTTATCACCTCCTTCCGTTCTTGCTTCAGTCTCTTTTCTTTCGGTATCCTCTTGCTGATCCTGATCATAGCTGCTTTTCTCTTCCATTTTGATATTCTCATCTTCCCCAGAAGTCTTCTGGACGTTTTTCGGTTGCATCTCAGTCTGAACTTCGTCAATAAAATCATTTTGCAGTTGATTATCTTTGGGAGATCCATTCGTCATCGAAAGCTCGAAAATTTTCGACGTATCAGACACTGACTGCCCCTTTTCTTTTTTCTGCAGGAAACCTGATCCATCGAGACTTACTTCAAGCGCTCTACTCTTGCTCAGAGTTTGATTTAGCTGGAACCTTCGGCTACGAAGACTAAACATCCGATCTGATAACAGCTGATTCTCCTATAGTTTTTACAAATCATTATGTTATTATATAATCTTTCTAAAGCAACAGTGTCTTACTTTGTCGCGTTCTCGAAGCTTTAACTCAACTTCATTCAATCTTTTTACAAGCAGTTCAATCTCTCCTTTGAGTTTTCTCTCCATGACTTTATTCGCTTTTTTCAAGCCAGAGTACTTGCTGCGTACCCGTTTATATTTCTCTGCTGCGGGCTAATTCGTTATATAGAAAAAGCACTAATAATATTACTATATTAGGATTTTCTGCAGTTTCATCTTCGGAGCTTTCAAGCGCTTCTATCCATGTGTCATCGGAGACCATTTGATCCGCGTTTTTCGAGGCGCGCAGGAAGTTCCTTTGATAATGGTGCATGGATTTGAAAAATTCCTCACGTTTTTGCTGGTCCAATAACGGGTTCAGAGTCATTCCTGCTTTATCGCACAATTCTTTCTGTCTGGCATCCAGGATTGTGATAATATAATTCTGCTGCTTTATGAGCTTCTCGCCCTCTCTGATTCGTTTGTGACATTCCTTAAGCTGCTCTCTCAACGCAATGTTTTCCTCTCTGCAAGGTCCGATTTGACTCCTTTTCAGACTCTCATTCTCTTGTACCAGTTCGCTGATGACCTATACAAAGTAAACTCCCTGAGCTGATCACCCAAAGCAATACTCGATTTAATTGATCTTTCTCCTGCTTTAAAGCGTTTATAGCCTTATCTTGCTCTTTCTTCACTTTATCTAAATTAGCTCTATCCATGAGTACGTCATCTAGATCCTTTTCTCTCTGTTTCAATAACGTTTCCATTTTCATCGACCTTGTATGATAGGCTCAGTGGATGTGGTTAAAAAGGATGCTTCACCTATCTGTCGACTTAATCGCAATTAAATTCTTCAGTTTCTGCGCCATCGTGTGAAGGTCTTTTTGTAGGCTACTATTCTCAATCTTAAGCCTTTCATTATCGCTTTTCAAAAACTCTTTTGAGGTATCAAGTCACTTAATGCTGATTCGCAAAATTACCATATTTGTTTATCAGAGCCTGATCTTTTGCTAATCGCAGTTTTTCCTCTCTCTGCAAACTCTCGTGGACCTTCGCATCAAGTTCCTGGATTATTTTTTTCTGCAACTCGCATTTTTTCTTGAGTTTTTCAATTGTGGTCTCAGCATTGCTTTAGATATTATGGTGAATTACTATGGCTGATCAATTCTGGATTCCACTTACTCAGGTTTTTGAAATGATGTGTACAATTCTTGTAGAATCGAGACGTTCTGAGGTTCGGTGGGTCTCTCGGTGAATTTTCTATCTTCTCGGATGCGAAGTGTTTCGTTCAACGTGTCTTTTTTGTATATAATGCTGCGATTTGGGTTGATCCCATCTAAATATTTCATCGTGAAACCCTTTTTTTCTGTTGACGCTGAAACTCCGCTATATCTCCTCGTTCTTCGCTCACGAGATTGGCTGCTTAGACGCATTTCCGTTGTTTTATTCGCCTCAATCGACTCTTTGTCTGCGGGAATACTCCCTTTGTCTTCTACAGTGGGTTTTGATTCATTTTCTTATGAATGAACGATTACCAGTCTCCCCATTTGTGATAACCTGCAGTTTTGGCATCATGTAAAGTTTCACAAACTATGCGACTTTTTATTGTAACAAATAATACAATAAATCAATCGAATCATACGCTCTCCTAACTAACCTATTGATCGACCTGATTCAGAGCGAGAGGGACACTTTAGTAAAAATTTCTTGTGATCTAAATTGCTGAGATATACAATTTTAACTCGCAGCCGCGATTTGGTATGAAAGTATCAACAGTAAAGAAAAGCTTCCCAGCAGACTCCGGCAAACAAATGCAAATAGATTTTCTAATATTTAGCTTTCTTCTGTTTTTCTCTCGCCAGTCTTTTGCACAACAATCATCATAAAGTTATCATCTGATAGGAGAGTAAACAAAAGGGCTTCAAATGAATATGCTACCTGGAGCGACCATTATTTCATAATATTTGGATCTGATTCGCAAAAATGTTAACGTATCCTATGAAACTTTGTAAATGCAGGCACATAATTGAAAATCCACCTTTGCATCGATCTCTTTAACGGCAATTCTAGCCTTTTTCGCGAGTTGAGGGATGGTTTTTGAAATATTTTCACTGAATTCCTTCTTGTCAGGTCCGAAAGTGTTCTTGATGAGGTTCTCTTCGCTGTTAACAATGACCAAGCCTTCAACGGAGCTATGGGTCTTGATTTTGTTTAATATTTCTTCGACTTCAGACTGTTTCGTTTAGTAAGAATGAAGGAGAAAGGAATGATTCATACCATTAGGCGCTCCTAACTTATCTTATACAATTTTAATTAGGTTATATTTTTCCGAATGATTTATTAACAAAAGCCAATTCAAAAAAAAACGCAGTTCAAAATACAAAACTGACCGCTTAAACAATAGATCTCACTGTATTCTCTGCGGACCTCGAGGTTTTCAGTATCTTAGACTTGAATTGACTTGCTATGCACGAGTGATAAATCAAATGCAGGTCTTAGAACAGAGAGTTGTTTTCAATATCTGTGAATTGAAGTTGAAAGGAAATAAAATGCTTGAGATTTACGAATAAATCTATAGAGGACTTGTGGCTTTAGTCTCGCAAACAAAAAGATGCGTATGAAAAAATCAATAACTCAACAATTTACAATTAGTCACCTCTCACTGTGAAAGGCAAGTATAACTAACATGTTATACCTCTTAATAATAAATTAAGATAGACATATATATATGTTCCCAATGCTGATGCAACGGGAAGTTATATTCTCGGATAGCAAATTAGCAAACAGATTGATTTATTGCCATTGGCTTCTGTTCCCTCACTCTCTTGGCCTCTGGATACATACAATCGTATGTGACGCTGATGAATTATAAAAGCTTATAGTGATTTATTCGAATTTAGCCAATTCGTTGAGGTAAATGACAACCAATGAGATGTTGTCCAGCCCATAATTCCTTTTCCTCAACGCGCTTTCCAAAAGTATCTTCGACAGTCCAGTCGTTTGAAAATCGTTCATTTTGATGATCTGCATCACTTCCTGGTTGCTCATCACCTATATTAGTTCTCAATTAAACCACAAACCCCGAAAAATATGTTTACATCCCAGAATCCATCAGTCGCCATTATAAACAACTGATCTTCACGTGCAATTTCATGCTCGAAAATATCCGGCTCACAGCTGATGTATTTCTTATACTTCCTATCTCCTATCGACCTTGTCAGCTGCAAACTCCCTTGCACAAGGTTTCGACTCCTGTGAATAATAACAACGCCTCCTTGGCTCTCCACCCGGAGTTTTTCTTCTTCGTTGGAGGCTCTATGTTCTGTTGTCATATCCTTTATCTCGTTCTTGCAGACCAGAACCGCTTTCGAATCGCCTGCATTAGCCAAATAGAGTCTTTTTCCGCGAATGAGAGCGCAAAGCGCTGTGCTTCCTCCTTGAATGTCCGGTGATTCAAGGATTTTCTTGTCGATCTTATGGAAAGCTGAACAATGAGAGTAAATAAAAGAGTCACATTAAGCTAAAGAATTACATTCTTTAAGCGCAAGCCCTGGTTCTGCATGGAAATTGTTTTGGGATGCCATAAGAACATGGAGATTTTTTTGAAGAAAATCGCTGACGTCGGAAGACGTGTGACCGTCATAGACGCCAAAGAATTTGTCTTTGAGTCGATTTTCAGTGAGTTCAGGGTTAATTGTTGCCTAATAAAAGAATTATTGCTCAGGAAATGATGTGGAAAAGATAATTTACTCTGTCTTCCATGGTTTTCCGATGGCCTTTACTCATTGAAACATCATAGAAGCTTCCTTGGATGTAATAGTCATCATAGTCATTTGAAACTGCAGCAGACTGGAAAAACTTCCTATTGTCTAGCTCAGCATTGAAGCCCGTTTGAAGGGAATTCTTGGCCGAAAAGAACCCACCAGAGCGCCTGCTGCTTTTAGGAGTGTTGAGAGAGAATTCGGAGAGCTTATGAGCAAGAGAAGGAGAGGGCTGAAGGAGCTGGTAGTATTTTGGATGTGAATTCGAAGGATCAGCAAATGAGTCGAAAATCTCGATCGTAAGAGCTTTTTTGACTTGCTTTCTCAAACTTGGAGTGTAAAACTCCGTTGCGGGGTCCTCAGAGGTTTCAATCATAAGACTGAAGGGCTTCTTCATAGACGAAGTACTCGTTTTCATATTCAAAATCTGTGCGGACTTGTTAGCTTAATCAACAATTATTTGAATTTAATAATAATCACGTGATTTAGACGTTCCATTTTCTTTAGCGATATTTCCAGTCAATTTCGCACCAAAAAAATTTAATTAATTCAGAGAAACTCCATCTAATTGTTCAGAAATTAAAGAAAATTGAAGAAAAATGCCTTAAAGTATTTTTCAAGGCGACTCTCATTAAAAAACGGCCTCGAGCTTGAGAGGAAGGTCACTTTTCTCAATAGTATTTTGGAGAATTTGGCGTTTCTGAAGTTATTTTTATAGGACACTAGAGCCGGGCCAGAAAGAGAGAGTTGTTGATTTTCTAGGTAATTGGTGTGAAGAAGAGAGATTTTCTTGTTTTCTATAAGAGAAAATAGGTCTCGAAGGCATGTGTTCTCAAATTCTACGGATTGTTTTAAAATACTGGAGCAGCAAGTTAGGTGTTCGGGATAGATAAAATTTCGTGATTATAAAATTGTTGGTCGTTACATTAATCAA